>Ga0209108_10000612_pt1 | contig 19754 bp, 17 predicted proteins | sample Rifsed10ft1_FD_184003 | JGI IMG/M metagenome (GOLD analysis project Ga0209108, IMG submission 184003) | Soil microbial communities from Rifle, Colorado, USA - sediment 10ft 1 (version 2) | ecosystem: Environmental > Terrestrial > Deep subsurface > Rock core/Sediment | place: Rifle, Colorado...
TCACGGGCGGGTTTCGTCGAGCCGACGTTATTCCGACGACGCACTGAAGGCGCTATCCGCAGCCCGTCCGCCTGCCTGTCTCCGGCCCATCGCTTGGCGATCAGGGGATGTAAGCCGCGCTCCCCTGGATGGCGCCGAGGTATTTGCGGTAGGCGATCCCCGAGGCGTCGGGAATCTTGAGGTGAAGCTCGTTACGGAGGCTCGTCGGTATTCGCTCGGGACGTTGGCTCTCCACGACCAGTCGGTCCTGTTCCATGATCCCGTGGGTGAAATCAATGAACTCGGAGTCGTTAGAGGGTTCGACTTGGTGGTTTCGAGCGATCCACAGAAACAGCTCGGTGGTGGTCTCGGTAGTGGGTGAGGCCACCAACGAAATCAGGGTGACTTCTCCCGACGGCACCGTCTTGCGGAGATGGATTGTGAACGGCCCGGTGAGGAAGTACTCCCAACGAATCACGTCGCCTGGCCTGCTGTGCAGGGTGGCCGGCTCCGGCGCCTCGACGAAGTAATACAGCGCACCGTTCCTTTCCGATACCACATGCTTCTGCACCTCGGTGTTGTCCCGTGACCCGAGGATGCCCTCATGGACAAATGGGAAGTGGGAGATGTCCATGAAGTTCTCGACTGCTCGCCCCGCCGATGTCTTCCACTGATAGGTCTGGGACACGATGCTCCGGTAACCGGGGTCGTCCCATTCGCCGTCCGGGAATCCCGGGACATCCCCCGATGGCTCGCCCATGGCCACCCAGACCAGCCCGTACCGCTCGAGGGATGGGTAGACGATGGCTCGTGCTTTGGTAGGGATCGGTGAGCCCGGCGGCAGAGAGGGAATCTCGACACAGACTCCGGCCTCATCGTAGGCCCAGCCGTGATACCCGCAATGAAGAACGCCGTCTTCGATGAACCCCAGGGAGAGTGCTGTTCCCCGGTGTATGCACAGATCGAGGAACACGCTCACACCTTTCTCGGTGCGGAAGGCGACCAGGTCCTCGCCGAGCAAGGTGAATCTGCGTGGTTTCTCATCCACCTGGCTTTCGGTGGCGATGGGATGCCAGTGGTGGACCAGACCGGTCGTTTGGATGATCGGCTCCTTGGGAGGTGCCTTGCCCAAGTTACTACGTAGTATTGAGCGGTGTGAAGCAAGATCAAGTGCGATTGAATTCCATCGGGACGGGGTTGGAGGTGGTCTCTCGAGAGATCAGGGTGGTCCCGGATAACTCCGAAACAATTCTCCTCCCAATCGTGGAAACAGAGGGCAGCGCCTGGGCATTGGTGTGGCCAGGCATGGGCGCTCACCTGCGGTCGATGCACAGGATCTCGCTCCCGCCAGGAGGGCGGACCATTGCGCTCCGTCACCCGATGGAGGCCGTCTACTACGTGTTCGCAGGGAGCGCAGAGGTTCAAGACCTGGATGCGAACATCCATCACCAATTGATCCAGGGGGGAATGGTCCTCGTAGACCCCGGTACTCGCTATTGCATTGCCGCGGGATTGGAGGGATCAGAAATCGTGGGTGGCCCGTGCCCTGCCGACCCTCAGATGTACGCGGTATCGGAAAGCGACTGAACATGGCCATACACGTGTTCCATCGCGACCAACCCGATCTGATGATGCCGATGATCGCCCGCGATGCTCGCTTGGTCGTGTGGCCAGGGCGAGGATCGCAAACAGCGAACATGAACTACGTAGACATGCAGCCCGGTGAACGCAACGTCCCGCACGTTCACACCGGATCAGAGGACACGCTGTACGTCATCACCGGGTCGGGCACCATCGAGGACGTCGACAACGAGATCGAGCTGGGGTTCGAGGCTCCCTGCGCCATCCATGTTCCGGTTGGCATCTGGCATGCGGTGAGAGCCGACCGCAGCGCCAGAATCGAAAGCGTGGGAGGGCCGTCGCCCGCAGACTGGAACATGCTGGTGAGGATCGGCGCATACGAGCGTCTGTGATGACTTCTCGGATGACCCTGGGCCTCGCCCAGATCTCGGGCGAGCCCTATGCGGTCGACGTCAACCGGAACCGATGTGAACGCGCCCTGTTAGAGGCCTTCGACGATGGAGCAGATCTGGTAGTGCTGCCCGAAATGATCGTCTCAGGGTACGGCACCGACCCCGACCGGCTCACTGCCATAGCCGAGTCCGTTCCCGGGCGCACAACCGAGGCATGGGCGGAGATCGCCAGGTCCACGGAGGGTTACATCGTTGGCGGTCTCTGCGAGCGAGATGGGGGGCGCCTGTTCAACACCGCCGTTGCGGTCGGACCCGAAGGCGTGATCGGTCACTACCGCAAGGCTCACCTCTTCGCCGAGGAGAAGCAGACCTTCACCCCTGGTGATCTCGGGTTCCCGCTGGTCGGAACTCGTTTCGGAACAATTGGCATCTGCGTTTGCTATGACCTCCGGTTTGTCGAAGTGGTGCGACTAATGGCCTTGCAGGGAGCCGAGTTGATCTGTGTACCAACGGCGTGGCTGTCCGGATTCGACGAGCAGCGTTGGGACTCGGAGGGGATGTCGCCGCAGGGTCGCGGGGCTGAGGTTCAGGCCAACCTCAACCAGGTCTTCATTGCCGCCGCTTCCCAGGTGGGACTTCACGGCAGGTATGAGTTCTTGGGGTCCTCCATCCTCATCGACCCGAGGGGAGGGCGAGTGATTGGGCCGCTTTCGGGCAGGACGGAGGAGGTGGCCATCGCCACTATCGACCTCGCCCTGGCCAGTCGGTCGCAGTCACGCGGGGATCTGATCACCCCCCGCGCCGATCGTCGCACTGACATCTACCGGATCGTGGTCGGCGATCGGGTCCTGTGACGGCTCAGCGGGTGTTGTTCATTCTCTAGAGTCGTATTCAACCGACTTTGGAGAGGCTCAATGCAGATGGTGGACCTGTCTCACACAATGAACGTGCACACCCCGGGCTGGGTGGGCTATGCCGGGAACAAGATGTACTACGCCCAGACCCTGCAAACCCAGCGGATCGTGGCTCAGCGCATCGACTCCGCACTTCACGTCGGGACGCATCTCGACGGCGGCATGCATGGTGCCGACGGAAGGGCCGATATGGCCTCCTACCCGTTGTCCTTTCTGATCAACAAGGGTGCGATCGTCGACATCTCCGACATGGTCGACGACTGGGACGTGATCACCCCCGACATGCTCACCGCGAAGGTGGATATCGAGAAGGGCGACATCCTGATCATCCACACCGGCTTCCATCGATATTACGAGGGTCAGCCGCAGGCGGACCTGGTCCGATACTTCTCGATGCATCCCGGAGGCAAGCTGGATCTGTTGCAGTGGATGCTCGACATGGAGATCAAATGGTTCGGGATCGACGCCGGGTCTGGCGATCATCCGATGTGGACCACCATCCGTCACATGCGTCCCGACCTCACGGTGCAGTTCGAGGAGAAGGTCGGAATGAAGGTCGACGAGTTCTTCCCGACCTACGAGTATGACCACAAGCTGTCCGGTCGAAGAGTGAAGAACGACCTCTTCCCCTTTCACAACTGGGCTTTCCAGGAGGGACTCATTCACGCCGAGAACGTGGGAGGCGATATCGCCAAAGTGTTGAACACTCGGGCAATCATCGGAGCCTTCCCCTGGAAGTACGAAGGGCTGGAGGCTTGCCCGTGCCGTATCATCGCCTTCTACGACGCGGGTGATCTACGGGTCGACGAGTTCGGGGAAGCGGCCCTCAGCCAGATGACTCAAGCCTGATCGGCCTGGGCGCTTCTTCTAGTCGGCGAGGCTTGGGGTTCGCGTTCGCCGGCATCGTCCTGCTCAGCCCTGAGTCTCTGCTGATCAGACTGGTGGAGGTAGATCGATGGACTCTTCTGTTCTGGAGAGGGACCCTGATGTGTATCGGCTTGCTGGCGGCCAGTGTGATCCTGGCACGCTCCACTGCTGTGATCGGGGCCGTCGGTAAGGCCGGCATGCTGGTGGCGGTCCTGTTCGGGATCCAGACCGTGCTGTTCATCGTCTCGATAACCAACACGGAAGTAGCGAACACACTGGTGGCGGTCAGCGCAGCCCCGTTGTTCGCCGCGATCTACCAGCGGGTCTTCTTCGGGCAGCCCATCGGGTCGCGGCTATTGGCTGTCATCGCCGTCGCGATGCTGGGGATCGGGATCATGGTGTCCGGATCCCTGGGCCGGGGCAACGTTTGGGGCGACCTGGCGGGTCTGGGGGCGGCGGCCGGGCTCGGCGCCTCGTTCGTTGTGATACGGCGTTACCGGGATCGGACCATGGTCCCCGCAATGGGGTTGGGCGGTCTGGTGGCAGCCCTCCTGGCCCTGCCATTGGCATCACCGCTAGCGGCCACAGCATCGGACTTCAGATACCTGGCCATCAGCGGGCTGGTGGTGCTCCCGCTCGGCTTCGGTCTGCTCGCAGTTGCACCGCGATACATCCCCGGCGCGGAGGTCGCTTTGATCACGTTGCTCGAGGTCGTCTTGGGTCCACTCTGGGTGTGGCTCGTCTTGGGCGAGGTACCGGCGCCGGCGGCGGTGCTGGGAGGCTCAATAGTGATCGGGGCCTTGGCCTTCAACTCGGCAGCCCTGATGCGCGCTTCCCGCTTGCAGGAATGATCGCCTCAGCTTGCTCAGGCTGGCGGAATGACGGGGGTGAGTACGTGCGCGAGGTGATCGGGGCCGAGATGGAGTGTGGTCGTCCCGCCGTAGATCTCGATCGGACGATCGGTCGGGTCGTCGTGCAGGAACGGTCCGCAACCTTTGAGCTCGTTCTTGAAGTTGGACAGTTTCAGCCCGGTCGTGTCTCCATCCCATTCGTAATCCTTCCCACGAACGGTGAAGGCCAGGCTGTAACCGGCCGCGACCACGATCGACGTGGGCCAGATCTCGATGTCGAGACGGACCGGCACCCCCGGCGTCAGTGGTTGGTTCTCGTCATGCGTGTGATAGGGCCGAAACGGTCGCGACAGGCCAGGATCGAGCTTCCGATGCGACGCCCGCAGCCAGCCCTGGGCAATAGGTGTGTGAGGGTCGATGGCGCCCTGGAACACGATTTCTTCACCCTCGGCGTCGTAGACCCGAAAGATCACGAAGAGGTCAGCATCTTCGGTGGATGACGAAACCCAGAGCGTCGAGGCCAGTGGACCGGTGAACTCCGTCGTCTCGTCAAGTGGCTTCGTGCGGAAGGTGACCCCATCGCCCAAGGCGTCGAACGAGAGCTGCGCCGCCTCCGTCGGCGGTGCTGGCGACAACGTGAGGTCGGGGTGGAGGTAGTACTCGGTCCAGCGGGTGCGCGGGATGGGCCAGTCGGCCTCCTCCCGTTCGATGAACACCTCGTTGGGGTGGCGGACCTGCAGCAGGACTCTGGGTTGAGATGCCCACCCCTCGGGCTCGTCTTTGAGGAAGCGATCGAAGAATCGCAACTGGATCTGGCGTCCGTAGTCGGTGTAGAAATGCGTCCAGTGCTCGATTCCATGCGCCTCGAGCCATTTGTGCTCTGAGGCCGCCCGGTAGTAACCCTCGAAGTTCCCCCGCGGGTGGAGTCCTTGTCCGCCCCAGTTGGCGGCCGAGAGGAATGGAACGACCACCTTGTCCCACTGAGGTGATCGGTCTTTGTGGTACTGGTCGTCGAGTGGATGGTCAATGATGTCCTCTCCGAAAGCGCACAGGTTGGCGGACAACTCCTCCTCGGCTAGCTCCTCATCGCCGCAGACGAGCTGACCGGTGTTGGGGTTGCGCCCGCCCCCATCCCCGATGCCGTACTGGACGGTCTTGACCTGCATGTCGTACCAATTGGCCCAAAAGGTCGAAACGATCCCGCCGTGATGGGTCATGTCCCGGTACCAGTCGGCCGCTCCCTCCCAGATGCACATGGCTGCGAGGTGAGGTGGCTGGAGGGTGGCGACTTGCCACTGGTTGATGCCATAGTAAGAGATCCCGTTCAGCCCGACCTTGCCGTTCGACCAGGGCTGGACACCCGCCCACTCGATGCACTCGTAGAAATCCTGCGTTTCCCGCGGGGAGAAATGGTCGATGTAGCCCGGCGAGCGGCCCGTGCCCCGGGAGTCGACCCGCACGCAGACGTAGCCCTCGGGCACCCATTTCTCCGGGTCGACCACCTCCCAGTTCTGGTACTTGTTGGTCGACCCTGCGGTCACGTCGGGGTGTTGTTCCGCCATTCGCTTCCAGGCGCTGGGATAACCGACCTGGAAGGGGAGCCCCTTGGCGTACGGCCCGTAGCTGAGGATGACCGGATACCGACCGTCCTCGACGGGGCGGTAAATGTCGGCGCGAAGCTCCAGCCCGTCGTCGACCGGGATCTCAACGTCCCAGTCGACGCGCATCCCGTCGATGACCTCTGATTTGAACACCGGTACCTCCCACCTGCTCGCGTTGGTTTTGAGTAACGATGCAGAAATTTCACTCAGGATAACTGAGTCGTGGGAGGGGTGTGGCTGGAGCCCACGCCGCTCCGACATCATCCGGTAGGAGTCAGACGGCGGTATACCCCCCGTCCACCAGGAGTAGGTGCCCGTGTACGAAATCCGACCCGGCGCCGGCTAGGAACACCGCGGCACCTGCCACGTCCGATGGGTCACCAACCCGTCCGGCGGGGACTTTGGGCAGGAAAAAGTCGAGGAAGTCGGGGTCGTCGAGCAGATAGGCGTTCATCTCGGTCCGGACCGCAGTCGGGGCGATGGCGTTGACGTTGACTCCCGACGAGGCCCACTCGGCAGCCAGCGTCTTGGTGAGCAGCGCCACGCCGCCCTTCGACGAGCAGTACGCGGCGAATTCGGGGAACCCCACGAAGCTGAACGTGGAGGCGAGATTGATGATCTTCCCGCGACCCTGGTCGATGAACCGCCTTCCCGCCGCTTGGCAGGAGAAGAACATCGATTTCAGGTTGGCGTCGAGCGTCTCGTCCCATTGCTCCTCGGTGACTTCGACCGACGGGCCTGTGATCTGTACCCCGGCCGAGTTGACCAGGATGTCCAGACCTCCGAGCTCGTCGGCGAGCCGATCGACCAGGGGAGGAATCTCACTCACCTGCGTCAGGTCCTGGGGTGCGGCGACGGCCCGTCGTCCCGCGGCACGGATCTCGTCGGCCACCGCCGACAGCGACTCGCCGGTGCGACCTACCACCGCCACATCAGCGCCTTCGGCGGCGAATGCGAGGGCGATGGACCTCCCGATCCCGCGGCCGCCTCCGGCCACGATCGCCTTGCGTCCCTCGAGTGCACCCATCGCAACCTCCTATCCGGTGGACCGACCCACCATCGCCAGTGCCAGATCGTCGTCGTCGATCTGACTGCTGGGCCCCTCCAGCATCTTCTTGCCGCGAAAGACGACCAGAATCCGATCCGACAACTTGTACAGCTCCTCGAGGTCGAGAGTGACGAGGAGGACGGCTCCGCCCCGGTCACGCATCTCGAGCAGCTTGAGGTGGACGTAGTCGATGGCGCCGACATCGAGCCCCCACGTCGGTTTGTCGGCGACCAGGATCCGTGGCTCGCGTGCCATCTCCCGGGCCAGGACCACTTTCTGTTGGTTGCCACCGGACAGGCTGGCCGCAGTGGCATCGGGGTCGGCGGGACGCACGTCGTACTCGACCAGCAAGCGCTCCGCGTTCTCGTGCACCGCCTTCCAATCGATCACGCCGCGCCGACGGTACCGGCCGGAGGCGAGGTCGGTGACTGCCAGGTTCTCGGCCAGGCTCATGTCGAGAATCAGCCCCAGACGATGCCGGTCTTCGGGGATCACACCCATCCCCGCAGTCCGCCGATCATGCGGGTCCGCATTCGTGACTTCGACCCCGTCGATCACCACTGTCCCGGAGTCCGGGGTGGTGAGACCCATCAGGGCGTCGACCAGCTCGCGCTGGCCGTTCCCCTCCACGCCGGCGATCCCCACGATCTCCCCGGAGTGCACCGCCAGTGACAGGCCGTCGATCGCCTGCCCCTGACCATGGATCGCGGGCACTACCAGGTCGGTGATCTCCAGCAGGGGGCGCGGAGCAGCGTTGGTGAGATCGCTCCGTTCGGGGAGCCGTTCCCGATCGTGCCCGGTCATCGCTCGAGCCAGGGTCCGCTCGTCGAATTCGCCCTTGGCCAGGGAGCTGACCCGTTTCCCTCGCCGGAGCACCGTGACCTGGTCGGCCACCTCCATCACCTCGGCCAGCTTGTGGGTGACGAGGATGATTGAGTTCCCCTGATCGCGGAGTTGGGAGAGGATTCCAAGCAGGTTGTCGATCTGTGTCGGCCCGAGCAGCGAGGTGGGCTCGTCCAGGATCAGGGTCTTCGCACCCCGGTACATGGCCTTGATGATCTCCACCCGTTGCTGGAGGTCGATGGGGAGGACCTCCACGGTGGCGTCGGGCTGGATGGGCATGTGCAACTCCCCTGCCCGCTGGGCCACCGCCTGCTCGATGGCATCCCCGCTGAACGACAGATCCGTGACGCTGTTCACCCCCAGCATGACGTTCTCGGCCACTGTGAAAGAGGGCACGAGGCTGAAATGCTGATGGACCATGCCGATCCCGCAGGCGATCGCGTCGTTGGGGGCGGTGATCTCGACCTCCTCGCCGTCGACGAGGATCACCCCCTCGTCGGGCCGTGTGTGACCGAACAGGATGTTCATCAGCGTGGTCTTCCCGGCACCGTTCTCACCGAGCAAGACGTGGATCTCCCCGGTGCGCACCGAGAAGTCGACCGAATCGTTGGCCACCGTGTCGCCAAACGCCTTTGTGATGCCCCGCATCTCGATCGCCATCGTGTCGCTCATGTCGTCGCCATCATGCACATCGGATCATTCTTGTTGGTTGACGCTGGGTGCTGACGGCGCCGGCGGGCGTGATCTGGAGGCTGTTGCCGGTCTGCACGCCGGCCGGACCGTCGATGACGTTCGGCTGCACCACTAGCAGCGTGCCGTCCGGGTATTCGAAATCGTCGGGGTGGGTGGCGCCTCGGTTGGCCCGGGTGCGGACGATGGGGGGTAGGTAAGCGCCGCCGAAGCCATGGACCAGGTCGTCCCAGATGTCGAAACCCGACTCGGTGATCACCTCGGCGGCGTCGAGCACCTCGCCCACGGTGGCGCCGGCGCGGAGGATCTCGACGATCCCGTTGTAGACATCAAGCGCCACATCATGCAGTCGCTCGTAGCGTGGCGTCGGGTCGGAGGCGATGGTGAAGGTGCGGAGGATCTGGCCGGCGTAGCCCCAGAAGGTGGTGCTGATCTCGGTCACAAAGACATCCCCTGCCTGCAACGCCCGGTCGGGGTGGTACTGATGGGGCACACAGACCTCCGGTGCCTCCATGGGGGTGCTCAGCGAGAAGTGGATGAGGTTCCACGCCCGGTGTGAGTTGTACGTGTCCTCGACGATTCGAGCCACCTCGTATTCGTTGACGCCGGGACGAAGCTCAGAGGCCAGGGCGTCGATCGCTGCATCATTCATCCTGGAAGCGATGTCGACGAACACCATTTCGGCCGGGCTCTTCACCAGCCGGAATAGTTGGTAGGCCGCGTTGAGGTCTACGAAGGTGGATTGGGGGTTGGCCTGCTGGAGGGAAGTGAGGTCGGCGTGAGGGATAACGCCGATCAGTCCGATGCGACGGGCGTTGCGCTTCGAAGCGAGTGTCGCCACTTTCTCGCCCTGTTCGGCAGGGGTGTCCCCGCCGTAGTGGACGTCTTCGATCATCGCTATACGCCGGGCGTCGGGGAGGTGGTTCCACAGACGCACGAGGAGAAGCGTGGCCTCACCGGGGGAGAAGAGGAGGTAACTCTGCACCTGGCTCGGCCAGTTGCTGAAGTATTGGACCGAGGTCTCCAGCGGGCCGGTGGGCCCGCCGACGATGATCAGGTCGATCTCACGCTCGCTCATAGTGTTTGAGATCCAGCGATGCCGACGCTCCATCTCGGATACCGGGTAGCGGGGGAATCCGTTGACCTGCTCGAAGTCACCTGATGTCCAGTATCGGGTGTCACCCGACACGGGTAGCCCTCCCCGACCTGTCTATCCCGACCATGACGGCGCGGTCGGGTGAAAGGGCGGCTGTAAGACGTGGGCGCCCGGTGGGGCCACACCCGTCTCGTCGATCAGTCGGGGCAGTAGCCGATGAGATCCAAGAGCACATGGGAGCCCGGCACCAAAAGCGGGCCGCCGATCTGAAGCGTGGTGGACGCCGGCTTGTCGCCGTCGAAGTGGGCTGCCCACTCCTCGATCGACTGGGCGAAGTGGGTGAAGTCGTCGTGGAAGGCCTGCCGGCGGCAGATCTGGTCGAGCGAGGTGCCCGCCGCGTCACAGATCTTGGCCGCTTTGTCGAGCATGTGCCGCATTTCCAGCTTGGGTGGCTGGCCGTAGAAAGGGAAGTTGGGATGCCGTACGGTCGACTCCTCTAGAGAACCCTTGTGGTCGAAGGGGGCCACCGTCGAGAAGAACAGGAACTTCCCGGCTTTCACCGCCTGTGGCTCATGACCGAGACCGGGGGGGACCCCGGGAGCCTCGATGGTCTCGATCGAGAGGTCGGATGTGCCCGAGAGCAGCTTGAAGGCGATCTCGACTCGCGAGCCCCGGCCGCCGAGACCCATGTAGGGGATGACCACTCGGGCCGGCGGGTTCTCGGGGAACCACCGTTTCCACACCTTGTCCATGCCTTCGAACTCGGACGGGTGCCCGATGTAGACCGTGGCCTTGACTGCCCGGTCGAGGGAGGTTCCGGCAGCCTCGGCTATCGCTGCCTGCTTCTCCAGTGTGTAGTCGGTCTGACGCTCGATGTCGGAGTCGTACCAGAAGTTGGGGTTGGTCCTGGCTTTGAGGGCAACACCGCTCGGAGTCCCGTAGTACTCGGAGCGGCCCCAGTCACCGACCCAGTCGACGGGGATCTCACCGGCGAGGAAGACCCAGTCACCGCGCTCGATTGCTGGGGAGTAGCCGGCGAGTGGCGATGGCGTTCCCTCGGGGACGGCTGTCCCCTTGCTCGGCCCGGGGACTGCGGTCGGGTCAACCCCGATCATGTCCACCTCGAGGATGGTGTCCTTCACCAGCAGACCGGTCTCGCGAATCCCCATACCTGTGGAGGCCGGCCGGGGCTCGAAGATGAACTCGTTCCGGGTGTTGAGGTACGGAGTGATCGAGATGCGGGGCCAGGTGTTTCCCTCAGCGAACTCCTCCATCGTGGGGAAGGGTGAGGTGAACCATTGATAGATCCGGACGATGTCGTGGCCTAGGTCGATGCCTGCGGCATCGGCGGTCTTCTTCAGGTTCTGCATCACGAACCGTGACTGCAGCTCGAGTTGGTTGTCGACGTTGGGGTTGCGCCCGTCGCCGCCGGCCTCGGGTGCCAGACCGGTCTTGAAATCCGACGACAGCTGGCCGGCGAAGAACACCCAACCACCCGCCTTGATTGCCGGGCTGTAGGGCATCAACGGCTTGGGCTCGTCGCCCCAGATCGCCTTGCGGTCACTTGCCATGGTTTTCCTCTCTCGGGAACGTGTCTGGGCCCTCAGCTCACATGCCGTCTAAACCGTTGCCTTCTGAAGCAGACCGGTCACCTCATTGATGTCAACGACGTCGACCAAGTCCGAGGGCAACTCCATGCCGACGCGAGCGAAGTACTCCGCCAGCAGAGCGGGGGCATCTACCACCAACCCCAGGTGGAGCGAGATCACCTGGAGGGCACCGTGTTCCGCCTCCTCCGAGTAACCGCCGACCACGTCCCTCGGCACAATCACTCGAAAGTCCCGGTTGGCGGCGTCGAAGGCGGTGGACAACACGCAAGCGTCGGTCATCGTCCCGGTCAGCACCACGTTGTGGATATCGAGGTTGTGCAACAGGAATTCCAGGTCCGTGGGATAGAACCCCGACAACCGCTTCTTGGTGCGGATGTAGTAATCGCCCTCCACCTCTTCGGTGATCAAGTCGAGCCACTTGGTCCCCTCCCAGGAGTGCTCGTCCATCAACTCGTTGTTTTCGACGTAGAGGTAGTAGAGGACCCGCCAGTTGGCCATCCGGTTGTGCTTGCGGTTGTTGAGATCGTCGACCCCTCCGTGTCGTTGCCAGTGCTGAACATGGACGATTGGGATACCCAGCCTCCGGCACTCGGCTTGGAAGCGGTTATGAGCCGGGACGCGCTCTCTGGCACGTGGCACCGCCAGCGTCAGCCGGTCATCCTCGCCCACGTGACCGCGGTGCATGTCGATCTCGAGGACCGCGGTGTGGGCAGGGTCGAGCCAGCTCTCGAATGCATCCAGGTAGTCGGGGACACCCGACGGGAGGGTCAACTTGTTCCGATTCTCCATGTAGCAGTACATGTCCGTCTTCATGCTTCCACCTCCTTGTCGGGCGTCCTCCGTGTCATGTCATCAACCGCAGCCGATGGACGCCGGGTCGATTGCAGCGCCAGACCCTTCGGCGCCGATCGTGGGATCACCCGTCGTCTCGTCGGGGATGGTGATCTCACCGGAGCGCACCTTGGCCACTATGTCCTCGTACTGGGCCAACTCGTCCGCGCTCAACATCGCCTCGATGTTGGCGTAGAGCGGGGCATCGATCTCCGGATCGTTGGTGGCGTCGAAGGCGATGAACGCGCTCTCCCCGATCTCACCCGCAGCCCCGGCCTCGATGATCGACTTGGAGGCGAAGGTCAGGCCGTGAATCGCCGAGGTCATCACATGATCCGGGTCGAGTGACTGGCTCTCGTAGTAGGACGGCACCGCCCACACCTGGCCGTCGGCCTCGGCGGCAGCTTCGATTATCCCGAATACTGCCGAGTCAGTGGCCGACAGGATCACGTCCGCCCCGCCGGCGATCTCCGCCTGAGCTGCCGACTTGGCGATGCCGGTGTCGGTCCAGGTCTCGATGTACTGCTGGGTGAACGTGATGTCAGGATTGACACATCTCGCGCCGAGGTTGAACGCCTCGGGCTGACGGGTCAAGGCCGGGAAGGCGAACCCGTTCAGGGAGGCGATGTGCCCGCTTTCGGTGATCATCGAGGCCAGTGCACCGGCCAGGAAGTTGGAGTTGTGCTGTGCGACGTCCACCCAGCACAGGTTGGCCGGCCACTCCTCGCCTTCGGCAGGGTTGTACGGCGCCACACAGATCTGCACGTCCGGGAACTGCTCTGCCAGGGTGAGTCCCGGCTCCACCATCGCGCCGTGGGCGATCAGGATCAGGTCGAAGCCCTCCGAGGCGAACGCCGATCCTTGTTGGAGCACCGCAGCCGGGTCGTTCAACAACTCGACCGACTCAACGGTGATGTTGGGATTGGCTTCCATCGCCTGTTCAGCCCCGTCGAACCATGCGTTCGACCACGAGAGGTCGTCGGCGGTCCCGGGGTAGATCAGGGCCACCTGGTACGGCTCGGCGTCCGGCGCCGCGGTGGTTCCTGGGGCGGGGGCCGTGGTGTCGGCGCTGGGAGCGGTCGTTTCGGCGGTCCCGGCGGTCGTGGTTGTGTCCGCGGTGTCACCAGCACACGCCGCGAGGACCATTGCGATCGCTGTCACCAGCAACAGCCATCGCGGAGCCCATCTCGGCTTTGTCGCTTGCATCTGCTCCTCCATGTTGTAGGTGTGCCGCTTGCAGCAGCACTCGATCTACTTTACTCACAGCAAACGAGGGGCGTTCTGGGAAGTCCGGAGAATCGCAGGTGCTTGCCGGGTCAAGCGCCGGCCCGGCGGTATGGGATCCCGACCGCCGCCGGGTAGGTCGAGCCGGGAGCGAAGACGACAGCTATCACGGTGATTAGATAGGGAAGGGCCACCCAGAACTGCTTAGGTACCGACTGCAGGGTGGGGACCTGGGCGGCGAGGAATTGAAGACCCTGGGTCAGACCGAAGCCGAGGGCGTAGATCATGATCCACAGCGGTCGCCATTTCGCGAGCACGACCACTCCCAGGGCGATGAACCCCCGACCGGCGGTCATGCCTGGCACGAAGCCGCCCGAGGTGGCGAGGACGAGTGCCGAGCCGCCGAGCGCGGCCAGCACCGACCCCACGATCACAGCCGGGTAGCGGAGTCGCAGGACATTCAGTCCTCCGGACTCGGCAGCGAGCGGGCGTTCACCGGCCGCTCGCGCGTAGAGGCCATACCAGGTCTTGTTGAGTAGGTACCACACGCCGAACGCCATGGCTATGGCGAGGTACAGCATGAGGTTCTGCTTGTTGAGGATCTCGCCGATCCAGGGGATCGAGCCGATGCCCGGGATGGTGATCCCCCTCAGCGTCTCCCCGTTCTGTCCGGCCAGGTAGAGCGAGTGGAGGGTCCCGGTGAGCCCCACGGCGAAGATGTTGAACATCAAGCCGGTGACGATCTGGTCGGTGCCCCGGTTCACGTAGAGGAAGGCGAGCAGGGCGCCGAACACACATCCGGCGAGGATCGCAGCCAGGATCCCGAGTCCGGCGCTGTTTCGAGTGATCCCCATGTAGGCGGTGGCGAAGGCACCGATCAGCATCATCCCCTCGATGCCGACATTGAGCACACCCGACTTCTCGGCGACGGCCTCGCCCAACGCCGCCATCACGATCGGTACCATCAACTGGATCCCGATCACGAAGAAGGCGAGGACCAGAGCCTCATTAAGCATCGACGCTCTCCGGATATCTGAACTTGATGACCTTGGTCACCATCAGGAGGATCACGAAGGTGGCGATCACGATCTCGCCCACCACCGGTGACAACCCGGCGCCGGCCTGAAGGCTGTTCGAGCCGACGCGGAGGACGGCGAAGAACGTGGCCGAGGCGATGATCCACAGCGGATGAAGCCTGGCGACGAGCGCCACGCCGATGCCGAGGAAACCGAGGTTGGCGGAGAAGTCCTGCAGAAGGGAGTGATCGCGTCCCTGGACGATCAGCGATCCGGCGAGTCCGGCGAAGGCACCGGCCATGAGGAACGTCTGGACGGTGACACGTTCGGTTCGAATGCCGGACAGTCGTGACGCCGGGTTGTTGGCGCCGATCGCTCGGATCGAGAACCCCAGCCTGGTGTGCCTCATCACAAACCAGGCGATGACCGCGGTGGCGACGGCAATGATGATCCCGATGTCGACCAGGGAGCCTTCGATCGGCCGTGGGAGTTCGGCGTTCACGTGGATGGCTTCGGTGCGCTGGACGAAGCCCTCGGGGTAGACCTCGAAGATGACCCATGCCGCCAGGCTGGCGGCGACGAAGTTGAGCATGAGGCTGGTGACGATCTCGCTGGCGTCGAAGCGGGCTTTGAGCCAGCCGGGGACCGCCCCATACAGCGCACCTGCCGCCATCGATCCCATCATGACGACCGGGACCAGCAGCCACGGCGACCATGTCCCGGGCAGGACTATCCCGAGCACGGCGGCTGCTACAGCCCCGACCGTCATCTGTCCCTCACCACCCACGTTCCACAGACGGGCGGAAAAAGGTATCGCGGCCGCCAACGCGGTCAGGATGAGGATCCCCGTGATGACGACCGTCTGACCGATGTTGAACGGGTTTCCCAGAGCGCCGATGACGATGGCCTCGACCACTTCGAGTGGGTTGGCGCCCAGCACCCATACCAGGACCGACATCGCCGCCAGCGTGCCGGCAAGCGAGAGGAGTGTCCTAACCCAGACAGGAGTCTCCATCTTGTCCGCGGCCGCCACCGTCTCCACTGTCAAGTACTGCTCCTCTTGATCACGATTCCATACGGTTCGGACCGGCCTCCCGCGAGAGCTGCAGGTCCCCTCGCAATGGCGGCGACCGTACCATTTGGATTGAGCCTCGTGAAGGAAGATGAAGTCCTATTGAAGTCGGAGGAGCAGCTCATGTAGGCCGACACCGGGGCGGAGGTGGGCGGGGGAGCACAAGCCCGCCCTCATCGCAATGTGAACACCTGCTCGGCCCTTTGGGGATTGGCTGACCTCGAGGTTCGGGAAGCCGTTTGTCAGCGGTCTGAAACCCAGGGCGTACCATTGCCGATCCGACCTTGTGTTGCTGGTGACTCGGCCCTCCCACGTCCCACTTCTAAAGATCGGTTTGTGGATCTGCGGGAACTAGTCGGACCGGTGGCTGTGTCAATGTATCGCCGCTTGGGCAGCAAGGGCACGTTCAAGGGATGTGTAGAGCTCGATGACCGACGGTGCCTCAAAATTTGGCCGGTTCCGCACAGTCTGCGCCACACGTCCCCACCCCGTCCCGTTTCTGAATCGCGCGTGAGGAGCCTTAGTTGATGACCGTTCGAGCCGTCACCGACTCGTGGGAACTAGGCTCGGTGGTTGGCGGGCTGGGTCCGCCTGATCACCACGCCACTCGCCACCCGAAGGAAGAAACTGATGCACGCCGCGTCGATGTCGCAGTTCGGCTGTGCAGTTCGCTCTCGTCCTCACTCCGACGGCTCGACTGTCAACCGGTGAGCGCACCAGGTCGGAATTCGCTGCGATGACAGATTCCATTCACAACCTGGCCACCAAGGTCACCACCGCCGACCTGGTCGACGCCATGGGCCGCATGCATAGGCACCGCTGCCACATTCTCGACTTGGTGACTCCCACCGCCGGTCGGGTCCTGTTCGGCCCGGCCTCGACCGTCTCCTATTTCCCCACCTGCACCGAGGTTCTCGACCCAAAGCGCTACAACTTCGCCACCCTATTTCACCATGCAGTCGGCACCGAATCGGAAGGGCGGGTGCTGGTGCTCGCCAGCAACGGTCACCGCGGTGTCTCCTTGGGAGGTAGCGTCAAGCTCTCACGGGCCCAGAATGCGGGGCTGGCCGGGGTTTTAGCCGACGCCCGCCTACGAGACTTCGATGAGCTAGCGGGCTACGACTTCGCCACTTACTGCAGGGGAGAGGCGACGAAGTGGGGCGGTGATGTAGTGACCCCCTACCAAGCCAATGTTCCGGTGGTGATCGACGGTGTCGGGATTTTCCCCGGTGATTACGTCCATGCCGATTCCTCAGGAGCGGTCGTTGTGCCGGCCAGCCAGATCCGGGAGGTGCTCGAGGAGGCGATCAGGGTCAACGAGGAGGACGTCGCCCACATCGCCGAAATCAAGGCCGAAGGCCCTGGTGATGTCATCGAATACCAATGGTGATTTGGGCGTCGAGCGAGGCGTAGCTGAGCGGTCAACATCGCCACTTACGACGTAATGAACGCCTCGACAATTCGCACCTCCCGTTTCCCTATGGACGGCGCGATCCCCGGGTCACCCCTCGACCGCTGGGACCGTGCACCCGGGCGCACCTCTCCCCGATGTGAGCCGAAACCTCCATATGTTAAGAACCGGTCCGCCGAGCGTCTGTAGGGTGTAGGCGTCCCCTGGAGCCGGGATGCCCGATGATGCAGCAGCCGAGGCTTTCACCGGATACTTCGGTGAGACCCAGCCCCGACTCGGACAGTCGCTGATTGCAGCGTACGGAGGCGAGGGTAGGGCGGGATGCCACCTCCGATGCCATGGTCCGGGCCTGGGAGAACTGGTCGCGGCTTCGCACCACGGACAATTCCGCCCGCTGCCTGTGCTGGTCGACACGTCGATTCAACTTCGACACCACCGCCGAGCGGACCTGGTTCTTCAGCCGTATGAGCGGTCTGTGCGAATGATTTCCAAGGCATGCGGCCGGAGGAGGAGCGCCTCCGGCGTGCCCGTCTCCCTACAAGGCTGGCACCGGCACACCCGACGCGTCCCGTGCGCAGCCTGATCAGCGGCCTGTCAACCAGCCTGGTTCGGGGTCCCCAAACATGTCGAGCAAGTAGTCACGCGACGCCTCGACCGCCCGGCGCGGCGCATCGAGCGACGCCTTGAGCTTGAAGTTTTCCTTGAGTGCCTCGCCATCGACGAGGACCGTCTTCACGTTGGAGATGTCCGCCGCGCAGACGACGGCACCCACCGGGTCGATGATCGGCGCCACGTTCACAGCGGACCCGTCGATGATCACGACATCCGCCTTCTTCCCCGGTGTGAGCGTCCCGGTGCGATCGGCGATTCCAGCCACCTCAGCTCCACCGATTGTGGCCCACGAGAGCGCCTCACGAGCGGTGATCAGGCCTGGGGACTCCTCCAGACCATCCAGGTCGTCGTCCCAGGCCTCCTGGTGCTTGCGCCCGCGCTCAGTTCCGAAGACAGCGTGCATCTGGGTGAACTGGTCGGCCGATGCGGTGGTCGCGACATCCGACGAAAGCCCGATCGGGACGTTGTACTCGACTGCAGTGACTGCCGGCGCCCACCCGTGTCCCATCTGGATCTCGATCTGCGGGGCGAAGCTGACGTTCCCACCCGAATCGCGGACGAGTCCCCATTCCTCGTCCGTGAAGTGCGAGGCGTGGACGTACGTCGTGCCGGGATAGAGAAGGTCCATGTCGCGAAGGGCGGTGATCTGGCCCTTCGTGTATCCGAACCGGTCCATTGCGACGTGAACCGTGATATTGATGCCGAGCTCCTTGGCCAACTCCCAGTCATGACTCACGACATCGGGCTTGCAGAAGCCGGGCCCTCGTGTGGCAAGGCCCATGGTGACCCGGCCCTCGTCCGAGCTGAAGTACTGCGACCGGAGGCGGCGCGCCTCGTCGCCGTCCGAGGTCAAGACGCTACCGGTGTAGTCCGGGCCGAACCACCAGTCCACCAGCGAGGTATTCGGGAAGCCATACGCGAAGACCGACCTGATGCCTGTCTCTTTGAGCGCTGTGACCGAGGCGTCGGCATGTTCGGGTGTGTTCATGATGTGGGCCCAGTCGACCAGCGTGGTGATGCCGGCGTTGATGCACTCGAGCGCCCCCCACTGTGTCGCCGAGTGGACGTCCTCGGGCCGGTAGTGCGGGGCAAACTTGTCGAGGATCGCGCCGAAGTACGTGATGAGTGCGTAGTCGGGGGCACAAGTCCGGATGCACGTCTCCCACGTGTGACGATGGGTGTCGATGAAGCCGGGGATGACGATGTCACCGGTCGCATCGATGACCCGAGCACCGTCGGCCGGCAGGTCCTTGCCGATGGCGGCAATCTTGTCGTCCTCGATAAGCACGTCCGCATTCGCCATCTCGCCGAGGGCAGGGTCCTGGGTCAGGACGATCCCGCCGCGGATGAGGATTCGGTCAGTCACGGATTCAGCCCCTTCTCTCTGGGGATCGTCGCCGCAGGCTGGCGAAGCCTATTGATGAACTTCCTGGTGCGCGGACGCGTCGAGTCCAGACCCCCAAGCTACGCACCTTAAGGCAGATCGTAATCGTGCGAATCCGGATGGGTTTCCCGAGCAACACGCTCCGTTTCTTAAGAGGCTTAGGAAGGTCGGTAGACCCGAGATCGATGGTCGATGCGAACCACCTCTACGGTGCCGCCCTCCTCGTTGACTCGATAGATGATCCGGTATGCCCCACGGCGGGCAGTGTGGTAATCGCTCAATCCTCTTAGCAGCGGCTTGCCGACTCGATAAGGGTTATCGAGAAGCGGCCCAACCATGAACTCCACAATTGCCGACGCCATCTTGTTCGGGATCACGGTCAGTCCACGTTCGGCCGATGGTGCAACCACCAGCCTCCATTGGGTCACTTCTCGAGGTACTTCCCGCGCAGCTCATCGCCGCTCACGAATCGACCCGAGTCGATCTCGACCTGTCCCTTTTGAATCTCTTCAAGTGCTCCTGGAGTGGAGAGTATGTCCAATGTCTCCTCCAAGGACTCCAAATCGTCGGGGCTCACGAGTACGGCAGCGGGTCGGCCCCGCCTGGTGAGAACGACTCGCTCGTGGTGATGCTCGACTCGATCGACCATTTCTGAGAGACGCTTCTTCACTTCGGCCAACGGAAGCGTTGAGTCGCTCATGACCATGATTGTAGTCACCAACTGGGGGGAGA
>Ga0209108_10000614_pt1 | contig 19723 bp, 17 predicted proteins | sample Rifsed10ft1_FD_184003 | JGI IMG/M metagenome (GOLD analysis project Ga0209108, IMG submission 184003) | Soil microbial communities from Rifle, Colorado, USA - sediment 10ft 1 (version 2) | ecosystem: Environmental > Terrestrial > Deep subsurface > Rock core/Sediment | place: Rifle, Colorado...
AAAGGTGGGGCTGCTCGAAACTCAGCTATCCGGTTGATGGTACAACACGATAGCGGCCCGTGGCACTCCATAGCAAGAGCACGTCGCCGCAACTGTTAACCGAAGGGTTGCAGGCAGATTCTTGGGTTTCTCTGGTGTCAGTTTTGGTGTCAGTTGGTTTTGCTTTTTGCTGCGTAGTCATGCAAGGCCATGCTAGAGGCGGTCATTTGGAAATAGTGGGGAACAATGGGCTTTTGTGCTTTCGTGCGGCTAGGTGCATGTTAATGCAAATTGCGAAAAACGGATTAACAGTCCGGCGTGCTACCAGACGCACTCCACCCCAGTAGCTTATCCCCTTAGTTTAGCACGCCTTGGCCTGTATCTCCCCCGCGGCGGGTGCCGCGGGGCTCGGCGATTTTTTCAAAGTCGGTATCTTCCCTGAGGCACGTGCCCCGGTGGCAACGCGGGGCGAGATCGGGCTCGGCGGTTGAACGGAGCATGCGGCTCACTGGTCGCGAGTCACGGGTCACGGGCCACGCGCTTGACCGGGCAGGTCGCCAACTACGCTTGGAGCAGCTTCTTCAGGGTTTCGTTCACGAGTTGAGGATTGGCCTGGCCGCGGGTGGCCCGCATCACCTGACCGATAAAGAACGCGAGGAGCACGCTCTTGCCGCTTTTGTACTCGGCATATTGGGCGGGATGGGCGGCAATCACTTCCCGGCAGATACGCTCGATGGCGGCGGCATCGCTGATCTGGGTCATCCCTTCCCGCTCGATGATGGTTGGCGCGCGCTCGCCGCTGGAAAACATCCTGGCAAAGACTTCCTTGGCCATTTTCCCCGAGAGGGTGCCTTTCTCGACGAACGTCAAGAGCTCAGCCAGGGCAGCAGCGGAAATGGGCGAGTCGGAGATCTCTTTTCCCGCCTCCCGGAGCAAACCGAGTAATTCCGTTTGAATCCAATTCGCCGCCGCCTTGGCGCGCCCCGATGGCATCGGGGCGGGTGCGTCTCCCTTCACCACCGCCTCAAAATAGTCGGCCAGGGCGCGGCTGCCGGTAAGCACCTCGGCATCGTAGTCGTTCAAACCGTACATCTCCATGAAGCGAGCCTTTTTCGCATCGGGCAACTCCGGCATGGCGCGGAGAATCTCTTCACGCCATGACTCGCCCACCATGAGCGGGAGCAGATCCGGCTCGGGAAAATAGCGATAATCGTGGGCTTCCTCCTTCACCCGCATCTCCACCAGCCGCCGGGCGGATGGGTCATAGGTGCTCGTAGAGAGGGCAATCGGTTCGCCCGCATCCAGCTTTGCCTTCAAATCCCTCGCTTTTTCCCAAAGAGCCTGCTTCACGTACCGGAACGAGTTCAGGTTCTTGATTTCTTGTTTGACGCCCAAACCTTCGCTTCCCTTGAGGCGCAACGAAAGGTTCGCATCGCAGCGCAGGCTGCCCTCTTCCATGTTGCAGTCGGAGACCTCGGCATATTCGAGCACCTGCTTCAATTTGGTCAGATAGGCGTAGGCTTCTTCGGGGGTGCGTATGTCCGGCTCGCTGACAATTTCCACGAGCGGCACCCCGCAGCGGTTGAAATCAATGTAACTCTTCGCGTCCGAGTCGGGAAAGCCTTCGTGGAGCGATTTGCCGGCGTCTTCTTCAAGATGAAGGCGGGTGATGCCGATGCGCTTCCGCACTTCCTCCCGGTCCCCGCCGAGCCCCGGGGCACCTGCCCCGGGCACTACTTCAATCTCAAGCCAGCCTCGTCGTGCCAGCGGCAGCTCGTATTGCGAAATCTGGTAGCCCTTGGGCAAATCGGGGTAAAAGTAATTCTTCCGCGCAAAGCGGGAGTAACCTTGAACTTCGCAATGCAAAGCGAGCGCAGCGCGCACGGCAAGCTCGACCGCCTTGCGATTCAGCACCGGCAACGCCCCCGGCAGGCCGAGGCAGACCGGGCAGCTATGGGTGTTGGGCGGGTCGCCAAAGCGGGTCGAGCAACCGCAGAAAATCTTCGACGCGGTCTTGAGCTGGACGTGCACCTCAAGCCCGATGACCATCTCATAGGGCCCGAGCCCCGCGAGCGTCGCTGCTTTATCTAACGTGCCGGCCATGACAGGTCCATGACAGGTGAATGACGGGTCAGTGGAACCGTTCGCCGAATAGTTTATGGGGCAGGGCGGTGGATTTACAAGTCGCGCCTGAGCCCCTGCTCGATGCGCCGCAACGCGGCCGCGCTCAGCCGCGGTTTGCGCCCGGGGCGTCCCGCTTGCCTCAGCCCCGCGCGGCCGGCAGCCCGCAGCCGCCGGGCCTCGAGCGCCTCGAAATCCAGCTTCACGCCACGTGGGTTGCCCATGCGCGGCATTCTGCCAGAAACCCCGTGCCATCTCAGCTATATTATGCGAGATTCAGTAAGGAGCTGCCGTCCCTATGATTGACTCTCTTTCGCTGGGAGTATATTTTCCGACGACCGGGTTCCTCGCCAATCTGTGGCATAGGACGGCGTTATGGGAAAAATCAACTGGGGACGAGTTTTTCTCTGCGGGATACTGACGGGCGGCGTCTTGTACCTTCTCAAATTGCTTGTCGCTGTCTTCGCTCTCGGCGAGACAGATTTGATGGCAGCGGTCGAGGCGGCCGGTCGCCCCACATTTCCAGCGTTGCCCGCCATCCTGCACGTTGCGATCGGCATCTGGACCATCTGGCTTTACACGGCCATCCGTCCGCGCTACGGCCCAGGGCCGAAGACCGCGGCTGTGGCTGGGTTTGCCATGTGGGTCATCGGCGCCCTAGTTGACGCTCTCTGGGTCTCGTTACGACTCATTCCCATTCCACTAGGCGCACTCCTGGCTCCTCTGGCTGCAAGCTTACCAAATGCGATTGTGGCGGCGGTGGTGGGCGCGTGGCCGTACAAGGAGTGAGCGGGGGTCTTCACGGGCTTTGAATGTGACCTAAAAATCGAGGCCCTGACTGTCCAAATCTGAGGAGTGCATTACACCTGTCTCCTTTCGCTTGAATTGTTTTGCTCTCCCTTTTCCTGTCGAGTATGCCTTTTCACTCAACCGGTACTAAATCGCAAAAGTAGAACGAGTCTCTTAGGACGACATCGCCTAATGTAAAGCTCACTTCGCCCTTGAATATCGGACCCCCGAATACAAAAGAATGAAACTCTCCGTTCTCACCACACGGATCAATACCGGGAGGAAGTTGATGAAGAAAATCATCATCAATTAGTTTTCCGGCAAATGATTGGTCGAGAACTTTGGAATCCACGCAAACAACAATCGCCTTGAAGCCTACATTTACGAATGTCCTCACCAGGTCGCTGGTATTGCGTTTCCAAATGGGAAACAGGCCCTTCATACCTATCTTGGAGAGATTCTGTTCCCGATATTGTCGCAGGTCCTCCAGAAAGATATCTCCGAAGGCTACAGATGCGACGCCGTTCTTCTGATACAGCTCGAGCGCCGTTTCCATTTTAGATTCATACTCTTTGTTCGTGGCGTTCATCGAAAGGTAAATCTTGTGCAGCGTCAGGCCGAGAGACTCGGCCTGACGTTCGAGCAGCGTTTGGCGGACACCATGCATGCTGATTCTGTCGTAACCATCAGTGACTGTGGTCAACAGGGCAGCGATCTCATAATTCTGAGTTTGTTGAATCTCATAGAGAGTCATCGAACTATCTTTCCCACCACTCCACGATAAGAGGATCTTTTCTTTCATCGGGACCTTTCCTTCCCTCGGCAGGCTCATGTCGCCGAACGGGCCATATGCGCCCCCACCACGTTCTTGAGCACTCCCGTAAAGCGACGAGGCGAGGCGCAGACAAGTCAGAACTGCACCCGCGCGCCCGCGCGGAAGGTAAGCTTCAGGGCCGGAAAGCCCAGCACCTCCATATAGTGGTCGTTGAGCAAGTTTTCAAATACGACGAAGTAGGTCAGCTTGTGGGAACTGCGATAGCTGCCGGCCAGGTCCCACTTCGTGTAGCCCTTGTTGCTGGTGAGTGGTTCGGGCGCGGCAAAGAAGTCGCTGTCAACACGGCGACCCACCCACACCAGGGAAGAAGTCAGGTTCAATCGTCGCCAATCCCACAGCACGACGAGCGAGCCAGCGTGGCGCGGCCGGCGCAGCAAGGGTCGCCCCACGCCAATGACCGGGCTGCTGGGGCTGGGCGACTCTAACACCTGCGAATTGAGAAAGGTGTAGCTGCCGACGCCACGCAGTCCCCAGCCTGGCACAAGCTCCAGCACCACCTCTGCCCCTTTCGCCTTTGCCCTGCCGATATTGATGAAGGAGCTGCGGAAGAAGGCGACTAAGTCACGGAAGCGGTTGTCGAACCAATTGATCTCGAGCTTCGCCCGGTCGCGGGCAAACCGCTGCTCAACTCCGAAGTCGAAGCTCCGCACGCGCTCGGGCTTCAGATCCGGGTTGCCCCGGAAGGACGGGGACAAGCTGAACGATTCGATGAACGACGGCTCCTTGATGCCAGTGCCGAAGTTGAACTTCAACTTGGTCGCACCGAGCCCCTCGCCCGCGCGCCGCAGAAAATAGGCCGCCGATAGGCGCGGGGTGGCCTCGGTTCCGAAGCTGCCGTTCGACTCGATGCGCAGGCCGCCGGTGAGGTAAAGCCGGCCCAACAGCAGTGCCTGGTGCTGCACGACGCCACCGATGTTGGTGCGGTGGACGACGACGGGCGGTGGCGAGAAAACCGGGAACTCCGGGAAGATGGTCACCAGACGACCCTTTTCGCGCTCGTATTCAAAGGCGAAGGTAAGGATTTGTGTTGAGGCGAAGGTGAAGTCGCTCTGGTAGGCGCCGCGGTGGCGGCGGGTATCGTTCAGGGAATCGAAGAGGAAGTCGGAGAACGGAGGCGTGTCGGGGAACAGATTTCTCGACCGCTGCCGGGAGCGGCTGTACCCGTAGTTCACCCGTTGATTCCAGTTTTCGAGGAGGCGTACCTGGAAGGCCGTGCTCACCAAACCATCGCGCCGCCGAAAGAAAGCATCGCTGTCGGGGCGCTGGAAGGCAGTCGGCCCGGGCGTGCCGGCGGTGCCGAAGTCGCCGTGCAGAATCAGCCGCAGCGAAGTGCGTTCACCGAGCGCCGCGCCGAGGTTGGCCGAGAGCGTGGTGTTGCGAAAGGCGCTGTTGTCGTCAGCATTGTTGGTGAGGAAGCGGCCAGCCGCGAGCGAGTAATCGAACCGGTCCAGTTGACCTGTCAGGCGACTGGTGCCGCGCACGGTGGCGTGCTTGCCACCTTCGAGCGCCAAGCTGACTCGTGGCCGCGCCGTCTCCGCCGTGCCACGTTCGGTGAAGAGTTGAATCGTGCTGCCCAGCGCATCCGAGCCAAACAGAGCGCTCTGGGGCCCGCGCACCACTTCCACGCGGTTCAAATTGAGCGGTGTGAAATTGGCGAAGTTCAAAAACCCGCCAGGCTCGTTCACCGGTACGCCGTCAATAAACACCTTGTTGTGATCGGATTCACCGCCGCGGGCAAGCACCGAGGTGATGGCGCCCAGCGGGCCGGATTGCACCAGGGTGAGTCCCGGTACGGTACGCAGGAGTTCGGTCAGGGTGGCGCTGTGGCGGTTTTCGAGCAGTTCAGCCGCGATGACCGTGACACTGCTGCCCACCTGGCTGGTGGGGGCTTCGGTACGGGTCGCTGTCACCACCACGCGCTCACGAACCGGCGCCAGCGGGAGCACCAGCTCAATCTCTGTGCCGGCGCGAGCAGTTTGGTGAACCGCTTCGAAGCCGACCATCTCGACGCCGAGCGTATAGCTAGCCTGCGTCAAACCGTCAAAACGGAACCGGCCCTGCGTGTCAGTGAGCGTCTGCACCACTTCCACCCCAGCCGGGTCGAGCAGGCGCACGGTGGCCCGCGGTACCGCGTTGCGGCTGGGGTCAAGCACAACCCCGGTTAGAGCTCTTGGGGAAACTTGCGAATGCAGAGAAGCGGGCAGCAGCCCCAGCAGACTAACCAGAAGACCAAGTGAAACCAGGCGAGTCGTCATGGCGTTTTCCTCCTCCCCCGCGAAGGGGCAACGCGAAATGGCTCAGATCGGTCTCCTGGCTCGATGGCGCTAGCGGTGCGGTGCCTTCCCATCCCTGCCTGCTGGTCGGCAGGCATACAAGACAGTGGCTTCGGAGCGTGAGCGTTAGCCATCTCACAGTCGCGCGGCGGCTGAGGCTTCTCACCTCATTCCCGGCACATCTGAACCGTGGGTTCATTTGTAGAGTTCCCTTCCAATCCATCCATCCATCGCCCAAGCAAACAATCAAGGCATCAACTCAGTGGGGTCTTACCACCTCCTTCGTCCGTGATTTCTTCCGACCGTAAAACTACGCGCGGACGGCCGGTCGCGGGATGAACCAGCACATCGAGTTCGGTCTCGAAGACCTCTTCCAGCAGTTCGCGCTCGAAGACTTCAGCCGGTGGCCCCAGTCGAACCATCCGACCCCGGTGCATCAGCAGGATGCGATCGGCAAATTCCGCCGCAAGATTCAGCTCGTGAGTGACGACCGCGACCGCGTAGTTCTCCCTGGCGGCCAGCGACCGCACCAGCCGCAACAAGTCCACCTGGGCGCCGATGTCCAGGTGGAGCGTCGGTTCGTCGAGCAACAGCACCTCGGGTTGCTGCGCCAGCGCTCGCGCCAGGATCACCCGCTGTTTTTCCCCGCCGGAAAGCCCCTGCATCCAGCGATGGCGGAGATGAGCGGCCGACGTTGCTTCAAGCGCCCTGGCGACGGCGTCATAGTCCGCTTCCGTTTCCAGTTGCAGCGGGCGCAAATGGGGATGTCGGCCTTGCAACACGTAGTCCGCTACCAGCACCGGAAAAAGCAGCGGACTTTCCTGTTGCACCACCGCAACCCTTTGGGCGCGACGGCGGAGGTCGAGCCCGCTCATCTCACGGCCGTCGAGCCGGACCTGGCCGGAGAGCGGCGGCAAGATCCCGCTCAACAAACCAAGCAAAGTGGACTTTCCGGAGGCGTTCGGGCCAAGGATGGCCAGCACCTCACCGCTGCGCAGCGTGAAGCTCAACGGCTGAAGGGTAAATTGAGGAAAGGCGAAGCTCGCCAGCATCACCTCAACACGCAGCTCGCCCGGGACGGCCATCCCGCCATGCGCGACGCTCAAATCGGCCATGGCCGCATCAGGCAGACGAACCCCGGAGCTTCCTCCCGAGCCGTCGTCCTTCTCCTTCGGTCCTGCCTCGCGGGACGCATTGGCCATGCGGCCGAATGGGTTCATCCCATGCTCCTCTTCCTCAAGAGATAGATGAATAGCGGCGCGCCGGCTATGGCGGTCACCGCCCCCACGGGCAACTCGGTCGGAGCGACAACCGTTCGCGCGAGCGTATCCGCCAGGACAATCAGCATCGCTCCCAGGAGGGCTGACGAGGGAATCAGGACGCGATAATCGGAGCTAAAAAGCAGCCTCACCAGGTGGGGCACGAGCAATCCGACGTAGCCAATCGAGCCGCTTGCCGAAACTGCCAGCCCGGTCATCAACGACGCGCAGAGATAGACCAGCGTTTTTGTTCGGGCGACATCCACGCCGAGGTGAGTGGCCTCGCGTTCGCCGGCCAGAAGCACGTTGAGATCGGCGGCCACCCCATACACAAATCCCACCGCGCCAACCAGGAGCACGCCAAAAAGCCAGAGGAGCCAAAGGGGAGAAGGGGTGCTCAAATCGCCCATCAGCCAGAACGCCGCGCCGCGCAGTTCACGCCCGCTGAGCGTGGTCATCAGGAACATGATGACCGCGGAAAGAAACGACGCCGTGATCACCCCGGCCAGGAGAAGGGTGTTGCTTTCCAGTTGGCCCGCTTTCTGCCCCAGCCAGTACACCACCGCGATGGTCGCGCCGGCTCCCAAAAAAGCAGCCAGCGGAAGAAAAGGCTCGGCGGGCCGGCCGATGATGAGTATCACGATCGCTCCCAGGGCGGCCCCGCTCGAAACCCCAAGCACGTACGGGTCGGCCAGCGGATTCCGCAACAGCGCCTGGAACGATGCTCCCGCAACCGCCAGCGCCGCCCCCACCAGCATGCCCAGCACGATTCTCGGGCCCCGAATCTCGAAGAGGATCAGCCGGTATTCGCTCGGGATGGAATCCTGCGCCCCGATCACCCACTTGATCATCGCCGTCAATACTTGCCACACCGGAATGGAAACGGCGCCCAGCGAGAGCGAGACGAGGCTCGTGACCGCCAGCGTTCCCGCCAGGATGCCGCAGATGACCAGCAATCGCCGTCGCGTCAGGCCAGGCAAGTTCACGGTCGGCGTAGCCATTAGAAAACCTCCGGATGGAGCGTGCGCGCCAGTTCCTCCATGGCATCGAACAGCCGCGGGCTCGGCCGGTTGATCGTGTCGCTCACCACGATTACCTTGCCTTGTCGCACTGCCCGGAACTCGCGCCAGCCCGGTTTATGCTTCAGTTGCGCTTGCCGGAGAGAACGTTCGGCTGCCTTCTCCGCGGGACTGCCATGATAGGCAAAGATGAGGAAATCCGGCTGCTCTTCGAGGGCCGCTTCCAGCGAAAGGCGCGGCCAAGCGGCGGAAAAAGTTGCAGTGATGGATTGGCCGCCGGCCCGGGCGATGGCGTCGGTCAAAAAACTCTCCCGGCCGGCGCTGATCAGCGGCTCTTCCCACACGACAAAAAGGACGCGAGGGAGGCTCACGTCGGCAAGCCGCCGGCCAAGCGCATCCAGGCGATGGCGAAGATCGCTCGCCAGTCGCAACGCGGCTTGCTCTTCGCCGAGCACGTCGCCGACATGGAGGATGGAAGCCAGAACGTCGTCCACCGAGCGCGGGTTGGTGGCGTAAACCGGGACGCCCAGTCTCTCAAGAGTGGCCACGCTTTCGGCGCGATTGCCCGCGACGGTAGCCAGAACCAGGTCCGGCTTGAGCGCCACGATTTGCTCCGCGCTCGGGCTGAGCACGCTGCCGACACGCGGCTTCGCTCGGGCCGCCTCAGGAAAATCGCAGTAGTCAGTGACGCCGACCAGGCGATTCTCGGCGCCGAGCGCATAAATGATTTCAGTGAGATTGGGCGCGAGGGAGATGACCCGCTCGATGCGCTCCGGCAAGCGAACGCTCCGCCCCGCCTCATCCGTGACCTGGCGGGCAGCCAGCGCCACCGGCCCGGCGAGCAGTTCCGGGCCAGCCTTGAGCGCAAGCACAAGCGCCAAAGCCAACCAGAGCGACGTGCGAAAATTTTCGCGCAAAGGAAAAGCCCCTCTCTCCCGCAAAGAGCGAGGGGCTTCAGAACTTTTTGCTTCCGCCGCACTCCCTCTCGCGGAGAGTGAATCCCGGCCACCCGATCCTCCCCATCCCGACTTGTCGGGCGGATCGGAAGAATCGCGGGGGACGATCCGGCTCAGGCAGGTTTCCTGACTTATGGCCTTCCCTCGCTTCTCTCCCCCTCTGCGGGATGAGACGCCTCGGGAATCCAGGCATCGGGTTTGTTAGGCCCTTCCCGCCCTCAAGGGCAGTGGGCGCCCGGCCCCCATCTCCAGGGGCCCGGGCTGTGCCGGATGCCGGCCGATCACAGTGGCGGGACCGTGGCCGCTTTGCACGGCCTTCCCTTGAACCCCGATCACATCGGGGACACCTGAGCCACCTGTGCGCGAGTAGTGTAGGCCGCCGCCGGCGCGGTGTCAATCAGCGACTCGCCGAAAACCTGGCGAGCAGGGATATACTTGCTTGGAGAAAGGGTCTGGTATGAGAATACGCGCGCTAGTTCCCGTCCTTCTGTTCGGCGCGCTCAACGCCAGCCCATCCCAGGCCTGCACCTGCGTTGAACTCAATTTGAGCGTCCGCGACCAGGTGGTGCTGGAATTTGGCCAAGCCAGCGCGGTCTTCGAAGGCAAGGTGGAATCCATCGAGACTCGATTCATCCAGGATGCTCTCGGTTCCTTCGACCGGCGGGTGGTGACACTTCGAGTCCTGCGCGTTTACGAGGGGCCTAAGGAAAAAGTCATGGTTGTTCGCACCGGGACGCGCGACGCGGATTGCGGCTTCAATTTCAAGCGCGGGGGAAAATACCTCGTGTATGCCTATCAGGAGTCGTCCGGCCAGCTCGCCACCAGCATCTGTAGTCGGACCCGCCGCTTGTGGAGAGCGGGAGCCGACGGGCGCTACCTGAACGAAATCGCCAGAGAAGAGAGCCAAAAGGAAAAGGCCAGGCAGAGATAAGGTCTCGCTGGCTTGGCTCGTCCGTGCTTACCGGTTCTTCCACTTTGGTTTGCGCTTTTCGAGCACCGCCTGCAGGCCTTCCCGCGGGTCTTCAAGCTTGGAAAGCTCGTTCAAGAAAATATCTTCCGTGTTGCGCAGGGCATCGCGAAAAGTCTTGCCCATGGCCTCCAGGATGGCCCGCTTGGTGAGCTGGAGCACCGGGCCGCTTTGCTGGGACAATTTCGCCACCAGTTCCTCGACCGCCCCTTCCAGATCCTTTTCCGGCACGACGCGGTTGACCAGGCCGTACTCCTGCGCCTGCTTGGCGGTCATCGTGTCGCCGGTCAACACCATCTCCATCGTCCGGCGAGCGCCCAGGATGGAGGGGAAAAGCGTGGCGGCGAAGGGCGGAAAAATGCCGAGCTTGGTGATCTCCGGCAAGGCAAAACGCGCCCGGGGCGTCGCCAGAACGATGTCGCCGAGCGCCGCCAGCTCGCAGCCGCCGCCGAGCGCCGCGCCATCCACCGCCACGATCGTCGCTTTGGACGCCTCGATCGACGCCACAAAGATATGGTGGAAGGCGTCAATCATCTGAAATACCTGCGGCGCGGAATATTCATCCGGATCGATTCCGCCGCAGAAAACCCGATCGCAGGCGGAACGGATGACCAGACATTTCACTTCAGCCGCGTCCGCCAGGCTTTCGATGGAAACGGCGATCTCCTGCAGCATGGCGGTATTGAGCACATTGTAGGGCGGGCGACGGAGCGTCAGCCGGGCAACGCCGTCGTCCGTCTTCCACTCGATAAACTTGAATTCTTCGGGCTTCGGAACGGCAATGAATTCGCGGATCGGAAATTCAGGCATGCGCCTCTCCCCTTGAGCGGCGGTCTCGAGAGCCCCAGAATGCCGGCCGGAAGATGGCCGCTACCATACCGATTCCATGGCCAGCGTCATTCCCATGCCCCCGGATACGCACAGCGTCGCCAGGCCAAGCCGGCCCTTGCGCCGGCGCAACTCGTGCACCAGCGTCGTGGTAATGCGCGCGCCCGTGCAGCCGATGGGATGGCCGAGGGCGATCGCCCCGCCGTTCACGTTGAGTTTTTCGTGATCAAAATGCAACTCGCGATCGCAAGCCAGCACCTGCGCGGCAAAGGCCTCATTCAGTTCCACCAGATCAAACTCTTCCATCTTCCAGCGATTTCTCTCAAACAGCCTCCGCACTGCCGGCACCGGACCGATGCCCATGATCTTGGGATCGACCACGGCGGCGGTCGAATCGAGCAAACGCGCCAAGGGTTGGCGGTTCTCACGGCGCACGAAATCCTCTGACGCCAGGACGAGCGCTGAGGCCGCGTCGGTGATGCCGCTCGAATTCCCGGCCGTAATCGTGCCCGTTTTCGAGAAGACCGGCGCCAGTTTCGCCATGGCGGAGATATCCGCGCCCTGACGCATGTGCTCCTCCGTCTCAAAAAGTTGCTTGTTGCCCTTCCTGTCCGTCAGCTCGACGGCAACGATTTCGTCCTTGAAGCGGCACCCTTTCATGGCGGCTTCGGCGCGCTGATGGCTGCCCAGGGCAAACTCGTCCTGTTCTTCGCGCGGGATTTTGTATTGCGTGGCAAGCAACTCGGCTGTCTCCCCCATAATCATCTCCGACAACGGGCAGAGAAAGCCGTCGCGATACATGGCGTCCACCAGCGGCTGGTGTCCCAGGCGGAAGCCCCAGCGCGCCTCGACGTAGAAGGGGAGCCGGCTCATGGATTCGGTGCCGCCGGCGACGACCAACTCCGCCTTGCCCAGAAGAATGTCTTGCCAGGCAAGCACGATGGCTTGCATTCCCGAGGCGCAAGCCTGGTTCACCGTGTACGCCGGCACCCCGCCTAAGGCGGGGCCTTCGGCCGGGCCCAGCCCTGCCCGCCAGGCAATTTGCCGCGCCACGTTCGGCCCGCCGCCGGCCTGACGAGCATTGCCGAAAATCAGCTCATCAATCCGGGTCAGGTCCACACCGGCGCGCTCCACCGCCGCCTTTACGGCGATGACACCCATGTCGGCAGCCGTGTGCCCGGCCAGTGAACCGCCAAACTTGCCGGTGGGCGTCCGGGTGGCCGAAAGGATGTACACTTCGCGCTGGTTCATGCATCCCTGTCTGCTGGACTAATGTCTGCCGAACAATACAAATCGCATCGTAACATAACGCTCCTGACCGCTCAAAGCGAGCCCGTACCTGAGGTACAATCTGCAAGCCATGACTCGCGGGCTCACCGCAATCGAAGGCATCACCGTCGGCCATTCGACCGACCTCAAGGGCATCACCGGCTGCACTGTCATCCTGTGCCCCGGCACTGACGGGGCGGGCGTGATTGCTTCTTCGGACGTGCGCGGCTCAGCCGTCGGCGAACGAGAAACCGAACTCCTCCAGCCGGGCCATTTGGTCGAGCGCATTCATGCCGTTCTACTTGCCGGCGGCAGCGCCTTCGGCCTCGACGCGGCCTCGGGAGTGATGCGCTTCCTTGAAGAAAAAGGCATCGGCTTCGATGTGGGGGTGGCTCGCGTGCCCATCGTGCCGGCAGCCATCCTCTTTGACCTTGCCATCGGCGATCCGCGAGCACGGCCCAGTGCTGAAATGGGTTACCTGGCTGCCCGCAACGCCACCGATGCTCCGGTCGAAGAAGGTTCAGTCGGAGCGGGCACGGGCGCGACGGTGGGCAAACTCTTTGGTTTAGCGCAAGCCATGAAGGGCGGAATCGGCTCGTGGTCCGACGAGCTGGCCGGCGGAGTCCGCGTCGCTTCGCTCGCCGCGGTCAACGCCTTTGGCGATGTCCGCGACCCGAAAACCGGCGCCATCCTCGCCGGCGCCAGAATCGCTTCCGATTCCGCTCAATTCGCCGATACCGGAGCCCAGATGCGGCGAGGCATCGTCCGCCGCGGGTTTTCGACGCCCAACACGACGCTGGTCGTCGTCTCGACCGACGCGCGGCTCAGCAAACTCGAAGCGGCCAAGATGGCCGCCATGGCGCAGGACGGCCTCGCCCGGGCCATCTCACCCGTCCACACCATGTTCGACGGCGATATCGTCTTCGCTCTCTCCTGCGGCGAAAAACAAGCTGACCTCAACACGCTCGGCACCGCCGCGGCCGATGCCACCGCCCAAGCCATCGTGCGCGCAGTTCAGTTGGCGGCGGGATTAGGCGGGGTGCCCGGCCTGGCTGGATAGCCATCGAGGGGGAGCACCATCGTCAGGGCACGGCTTTAGCCGTGCCATAACCCATGGAAAAGGAGAGCGGCTTCAGCCGCTGAGGGAATGGCCATTCCCAAACGCCATGCGCGACTCCCCGGCACATACTTCGTTACCTCGCGCACCTGGGAAAGCCGGCGGTTGTTCATCAGAGAGCCTATTTGCCGGATCTTTGTGGAGGCGCTACTGCATTACCGCAAGGAAAACGCCTTCCAACTCCACGCATTCGTGCTGATGCCGGAACACTTCCATCTCCTTGTCACACCAGCAATGAATATCACCCTCGAGCGCGCTGTGCAGTACATCAAGGGAGGGTCAGCACATCGAATTCGCAGGCAGTTGAACTTTCGCTTTCCTGTTTGGCAGCGAGGATTCAGCGACCATGGGATTCGCGACGCAGAGGACTACAGGATGCATTTGCGCTACATTGAGCAGAACCCCGTAGAGAGGAAGTTGGTGATGGCCGCGCACGAATATCCATGGTGTTCGGCTACGGGCCAATTTGCCTTAGACGAAACTCCTCAGGGGCTGAAGCCCCGGAAAGAGCGGACGTGTTAGCACGGTACGGCACGGCTAAAGCCGTGCCCTGACGAACCCAGGGTAACGCACCCGAGCGTGGTTGCAACCGCGCTGAGAACCCCGATTCCTTTTAAGTGGTTAGCTCGGGGCACCGGGAATTGGCGGCTCGGCAGAAATGCGAGTCGTTTCTATGGTCGATCCGCGCAGAAATAGCAGGATCCCGAAAAAGGACAGCAGATAGAACGGCAGGGTGTAGTTTCGGCTGGCCCCTAGAAGGCGCAACAGGAATCCGCAAACAACTACGCTCTCGCTCCAGGCCATTCCCTGAATGGAAACGGTGCGGAGGCGTGAGACCAGCATGGCTTTCTCCGCCGGACTTGTTGCCCGGGAGACCTCCGGCATGAAGCGAAACCGAAGCACTAGGGCTGCCAGAAACGTCAACACGGCCACCAGCGTCAAGACGTTCTTGATAAGAGGAAGAATGATTCTCTCTTGATTGCGACTGAGGAATTCTGCGCAGAGGAAGTACAAGGGAATGGTGAAGAGCATGAGGAAGCCGACAAGGCGGGTGGTGCCTATGCTTCGAGCGCTCGATTGCCCCACGGCTTCCTTTGCGCTGGCCGTCTCGAGAACTTGATTCAATGGCTGCGTTGGGGCGAGGGCGTGGCAGGCTGGGTGGGAGGTGCGCCCGGTAATGCTCCCGACGTGCCGGGAGGAGCCACCGGCGGATGGCCGCCGGGCATCCCCATGCCACCGCCACGCCCGCCCGTCACCGTCCACTTCCCGCCCTCGCGCCGCAACGAATAATGGAAGCCCATCATGCCTTCGCCACCCTTGGTCTTGAACGTGATGTCAGCTTCGGCGGTATCGCCGCTGATCTGCACCTGGGTGATTTCCATCGTCATCTGGTCCCAGGCGAGGCCGGGACGAGTCTTCAAATAATTTTCAATCGCGATGCGAATTTCAGCCTGCGGCACCGCGTCGGATTTCTTGCACGCGGCAATCGAGACGGCGCTTAAGAGGCAAACAACTATGGCAACCCTGCGCAACACGGCTTCCTCCTGAAAATCAAAACCCATGCGGCCCCGACGCTCCATGGCTCCGGGCAGCAGAACCCCGTACCATGCGGTACGGGGCAGGCCGGAACGTTAGCTGAATCCTGAAGTGCTGTCAAAGGGTTCACCCTGAAGGGGTTGCTCTGAAGGGTCGAGGAAAGTTGTAGCCGCAAAGTAGAAATGTCCGTTCGGGTGGCGCATGCATCCCGCAGAGGGAGAAGTATGCGATTGCCGGCGTTCCATAATTGACTTCACCCCACAATGTCATGCTGAGCCCCGATTCATCGGGGCGAAGCATCTGCTTTTGCCGAGGCAACCGCTACAGAATTGACTTCACGGAACGGCTGGGATAGTTTCGGGATGCTTTGGAGCGCCGGAGACGCGTCCCGGCAGGTCGGGACGTGCCGGAGCGGCTATTCATGCTGGATTTGAACTTTGTTCGGGAACATCTCGAGCTGGTGGAGCGCAAAACGACTGAGCGCGGCATGAAAGTGGATTTCCATTCCTTTCGCACGCTCGACGAGCAGCGGCGCCGCGCCATCACCGAAGCCGAAAAACTCAAAGCCCTGCGCAACAAGGCCAATGAAGAGATCGGCGCGCTGCGCGCCCGCGGCGAGGACGCCTCCGAAAAGATCGCTCGCATGAAGGAAGTCTCCGACCGCATCAAGAAATTTGACGAGGTCATCCACGCCTACGACGACAGCCTGCGCGAATTCCTGATGAGCGTGCCGAATGTGGCGCACGAATCGGTTCCGGCGGGGAGCCGCCCGGAACAGAACGTCGAGGTGCGCCGTTGGGGCGCGCCGCCGAAATTCGATTTCCCGCCCAAGCCTCACTGGGAGGTGGCCGAGCGGCTCGGAATCCTTGACCTGCCGCGCGCCGCCAAGATTGCCGGAGCGCGTTTCGCCCTCTACCAGGGAGCCGGCGCGCAACTCGAGCGGGCGTTGGCCGCCTTCATGCTCGACCTCCATACCCGCTCGCACGGCTACACTGAAGTCTTGCCGCCGTTCATCGTCAATTCGGCGTGCCTCGTCGGCACCGGCAATCTGCCGAGATTTGCCGCTGACCTGTTTCATCTCGAGGCCACCGACTACTGGCTCTCGCCCACCGCCGAGGTGCAACTGACGAATCTTTACCGCGACGAAATTCTGGAACCCGACCGGCTGCCCATCAAGCTGACCGCCTGGACAGGCTGTTTTCGCTCGGAAGCCGGCGCGGCCGGCAAAGAAACCCGCGGCATCATGCGCCAGCACCAGTTCCAGAAAGTCGAACTGGTGAAGTTGACAAGGCCTGAGACGAGCTTCGACGAGCTCGAATCGCTGGCGCGCGATGCCGAAGAGGTGTTGCAACAGCTCGGCCTGCATTACCGCGTCTCGGTGCTCTGCACCGGCGACATGGGCTTTGCCTCAGCCAAGACCTACGACATCGAGGTCTGGCTGCCCTCGACCGGCGAATTCAAAGAGATCTCTTCCTGCTCGAACTGCACATCTTTTCAGGCCCGCCGTGCGAGTATCCGCTACAGGCCGCAGCCCCGGGGCAAGACCGAATTTGTCCACACCCTGAACGGCTCCGGCCTCGCCATCGGCCGCACCTGGCTCGCCTTGATTGAGAATTATCAGCAGCCGGATGGCGCCGTTATCGTGCCGGAAGTCTTAAGACCCTACATGGGCGGATTGGAAAGAATCACAGGCTGAGATCTTCGCCTCGATCTTGCTCCGCCTCCGGGCAAAACTCAGAAGGGCGCTTCCGATTGCCCTAATCCGGCTCCTGGCTTTTCCTGCTCCTGGCTCTGCCGTCTCTGTGCCTCCGTGGTGAACTTTTCTTCCCGGCTTGACACCCGCGACACCCTGATCAACGATCCGGCTAGGCCCCGATGTATCGGGGCGGACGCTCTTACCCTTGTCCAAAGCTGCCGATATCGGGCTTCCCGTGAAGGCCGACTCACAGCCGGTCCCTCGCTTGCCTCCGCCTGTCTTTCACGACCCCAAGCACCACATCAAGATCTTTCAGGGCGATTGCCTTGAAATTCTCCCCGCCATCCCCGAAGGCTGTGTGGATTTAATCTTCGCCGACCCGCCTTACTTCCTTTCGAACGACGGCATCACCTGCCACGCCGGCCGGATGGTGAGTGTCAACAAGGGCCAGTGGGACCGCTCGCGCGGCGCGTACGCAAACCACGAATTCAACCGTGCCTGGCTCGCCGCCTGCCAGCGTGTGCTCAAGCCCAACGGCACCATCTGGGTCAGCGGCACCGCTCACGTGATTCATTCCGTCGGCTTTGCCATGCAACAGCTTGGCTTCAAGCTGCTCAACGACATTTCCTGGGTGAAGCCCAATCCTCCGCCTAACCTTTCTTGCCGCTACTTTACCCACACCACCGAAACCATCATCTGGGCCGGCAAGAACAGGAAAAGCAAGCACACCTTCCACTACAAGCTGATGAAACAGCTCGCCGGCGGCAAGCAGATGAAAAGCGTCTGGCAGATTCTCCCGCCCGACCGTGAGGAGAAGCGCTTCGGAAAGCACCCCACGCAAAAGCCTGTCGCCCTGCTCGAACGCATTCTCTTGGCGTCGCCGAACGAGGGCGACATCGTCCTCGATCCCTTCATGGGCAGCGGCACCTCCGCCATTGCGTGTCTCGGGCTTCGGCGATTCTTCTGTGGGCTGGAAATCGAGGAACAGTTCCTCGGCCTTGCCCTGGCAAGAATCTTCGGTCAACTCGTGGTCGTCATCTTCACTGCTGAGTCATTTCAAATTGATCTTGATCTCTTTGGCGTTTTTGTGGATCGATCAGCAGGAAGCGGAGATTCCCCCCTGATGGAAGTCAGTACCACCTCGAAGCTGGTGCACCGGGAGAGAAAGTTCTTCTTTGTCGGTTCGCTCCAGCGCGAGGTTGTGTACTCTGTGGTTGCGGAATCGCTTGACGAGGCGTGGAAGCAATTCCGTTCCAGCAGTCGTTCGGATATCCCCATCCTCTCCGTCATCAAGACAGAAACAGAAATTTATTTGGTGCAATAAGTCGACCCTGTTGGCTGTCGAAAGGGATGCTCGGCCGGGGAAGCGTCTGTCAGTGCTGGCCGCTAGGCGCAGCGTGGGGCAACACCAAAAGAAGACCGCAATTCGTCGTGCTCCACGGCCGCATTATAGACAGACTCCAGTTGACTGTAGTCGTGGAAGGAAAGTCGTTCGCGAAACCTGCGATAGCGGTTCTGGGTCACGAGCGTTGAGAAACGGCGGCGCTCTTCTTCGCCGGGAGCAACCACGAAGAGTCTGGCTTTATAGCGCTCGGGGATTTCAACTAGGCGGTCCATTCCACTCCGCACCATTGTCGTGTGTTCGACCTCGAATGCGTAAACCGGATACGTGCCCTCGTTGTCTTCGGATAGCCAAATGGCATCTATCTGGCGAACCCGGGGGAGACTTGTCTTCCCACAGAATTGAGAACAATCCGTAACCGTTGCCAAATCGGCTAGCGGTCGCCCCTGAAACTTGCGGGATGTTCTGTCCGCCGCTGGGGCAAAAGTTTCATAGTCATATAAACGCCCCAACGCCAAAAGCATTCCCTGAGCGATAGCGTGGTCAACACTTTCGCTGCCTGTCATTTTTTCGGGAGCAGCTTCGACAGCCGGTTGTTCAACTAACCGATAAATTCCACTACGCTCCGGTGGCACGGGCTGGAAAATCGCGTACTGCCGAACAACGCGTCGAATCGTATCTTTCCAAGTAGGATTTGTTCGTGTCTTAGGATGGTTCTTGATAATGTCGTTAACTTGGCGAAGATGCGCCTCCCCGCCCAGTTCTGTGAGGGCTTCGCGGACAACGTCCTTCCACGTTTGACCGGTGGAGTTTGCGGCCACGGCGGTAAATCCTAGCCGAATAGTATCAGAGTGGAAAGATGTTTTATCGCTCCCATGCAGCCCGGCTTTCTGCCCATCGCTGGGCTCAAGATTGACCGCGTGCAGTTGGATGCGGCAGTGACGGGGCAAGCCTACGAATCTTTGGCTGGTTCGGGCCCCGATTGTATCGGGGCAGGCATAAAAGGCCCGTCAGTGGGCGGGGGCCCCGATTTTATCGGGGCGTGCTCGAACTGGATGGTGGTATGGTCGATGCGGAACATGTGTTCGAGGATGGAATTGATCTGCTGGCGGAGCGTTTCGGTCTCGGAGACGTTCCTGTCGTGGATGCGGACGTGGCAAGAAAGAGCCCGCATGCGCGACCCGAGGCTCCAGATGTGCATGTCGTGAACTTCCTGGACGCCGGGCACGCTCAGCACCGCCGAGGCCACGTCCTTTAGCGTCATTCCTTTCGGCAAGCCCTCGAGCAGGATATTGACCGTTTCTTTCAAGATGCCCCAGCTTGACCAGAGGATCCCAGCGCCGATGGCCATGCCGATGGCCGGGTCGATCCAGAAGAGGCCGGTGAAACGAATCAAGAGCGAAGCGACGATCAAGCCGAGGCTCGAGGCGGCGTCGCCCAAGTTGTGGATGAAGACGCTGCGGACGTTCAAGTCATGGCGGCCGCGCATCAACTTGAGCGAGATGCCGCCGTTGACCAAAAGGCCGACCACGGAAACTACCAGCATCAAATCCGCGGCGACAACTAAAGGATGCCGCAGCCGCTCGATGGCCTCGTAGAAAATGAATCCGCCGACCACCAGCAGGATGAGCGCGTTGCCGAACGCGGCCAGCACCCCGGCGCGGTGGTAGCCGTACGTTTTCTCCTCGGTGGGAGGCTTCCGCTCCATGTAGAGCGCAAACCAGCTCAAGAGCAGCG
>Ga0209108_10000615_pt1 | contig 19723 bp, 19 predicted proteins | sample Rifsed10ft1_FD_184003 | JGI IMG/M metagenome (GOLD analysis project Ga0209108, IMG submission 184003) | Soil microbial communities from Rifle, Colorado, USA - sediment 10ft 1 (version 2) | ecosystem: Environmental > Terrestrial > Deep subsurface > Rock core/Sediment | place: Rifle, Colorado...
GTGCCAGCCGGAAGAGGATCGTCTCGCCCGCATCGTCGGCGGTGTGCGCGGTGGCGATCAGCGCGTCCGATCCTTGCTCGGCCGCCACCGCTTCGAGGAACCGGTAGCGCGCCTGGCGCCCGGCATCCTCCATCGACCGATGCTCCGCCCGGGCGAGCGCTGCAACGTCCACGCGGTGCGTGGCGAAGGGGAGCTCAAACTCGGCGGCCGATCTGCCCACGGCGGCCGCATCCTCACGCGACTCGGTGCGCAGGGCGTGGTCAAGGTGGGCGACGGTCAGGCGCCAACCGCGAGAGGGTGCCAGGTGCGACGCGCCGTACAAGAGGGCCGTCGAATCGGGACCACCGGAGATGGCGAGGACGATGGGCACCTCGTTCGGGATGCGCAGGGCATCGGCGCCACGCGCGACCGCATCGGCCAGGCCTTCGACCGCGCCCGGGTGGCTGCGCGACGGGCTCATCGGTGTCGTTGTACTGCGCCAGGGTATTCCGTGCGCTGGCGCCGAATCACGCGCAGGTGGGGTTTGGTAGCGGAGGGCGGATTCGAACCACCGACCAAGGGCTTATGAGTCCCCTGCTCTGCCACTGAGCTACTCCGCCATCGACCCGTTCGCGGAAACACGGGGCGCCGGCTATCCGGGTGGCTCGAGGATACAGAGACACGAGGACCACGGCAACCCGATGGACCAGCACTCGCACGACACATGGCGAGGCCAGTATCAGCGCATCGCGCCGCTCTCGGAACCGATCTCCGCCGCCCACGCCGTCAGGCGCTCGGAGATCGTGGCCAGCAGGTTGGGCAGCTGACTCGCAAGGGCGGGGCTGAGCTCGGTCCCCATCCCGATCCGGTCCGGCTGCAGACCGATCACCCGGACTCGCCTCGGTAGCCGGCCGGTGATCAGCAGTGCACCGAGCAGCTCGGCCGCGCCGAGCTCGTGAACGCCCATCGGTCCCTCTGCCGGCCGCAACGGGTCGATCTCCATGTCGACCAGCGAGCCCGGCGCCGCCGCGTGATCCACCACGTCCACGACGACGAGCCCGTCGAGGTCCTCCAGGTAGGGCAGGAGCCCCAGCCCCACGGTTCCGCCGTCGATGAGTTCAACGCTGCCGGTGAGGCTCGCAGGCAACTCGCCGTGCAGCCGTTCGACGACGATGGCGCCGAGCGCCTCGTCACCCTGGATCCGGTTCCCCAGGCCAAGCACGGCGAACCGGGGCCCCTTGCGCCGCGGTCCCGTGCGCTCCATTCAGATGATCTCGGCCGCGCCGGGCGGACGCATCAGGCCGTCAGCGCATCCACTCTCCGTCCGCGCCATGCCGCCCAGGCCAGCACCGCCACGGCCGCAAGGGCCAGGAGATACCCGCCCATCGGCGCCGCGCCCGGCAGGCTGCCGCTCTCGAACGCCGACAGCGTGGCCGTGATGGGCGCTGCCGCAACGAGCACCGCGGTCACCACCGTGGCCGGCGCGCGTCGCAGCGCCGCGTACCAGGTCGCCACGTACCCGGCGAGCAGCAGCCCGGTCATGAGCGCCCAGGCCCACTGGACCGCACTGAGCTGGGCGATCATGCCGGCGCGCCCGGTCACCACCAGGTACCCGACCAGGACGACGAACCCGATCCCCATCCGCCCCGCCGCGCCGACCGAGGAGGGGATGCTGCGCAGCAGCCGGCGAGCCACGATCACCTCGCACGCCCAGAGCAGTGTGGCGAGCGCGATCAGCGTCTCACCGCCGCCCCAGGTCACGCCGGTCGGCGGCCTGATCAGGATCTGCGACCCGAGCAGCGCGGCCAGCGCCACGATCTGCGTCCAGCCAAGCCGCTCGGCCAGCAGCGGTACGGCCAGCAGCGCGACCCAGATGAAGAGCGTCTTGTGGATGAACGCGGCGCTCGGCGCACTGGCCATCGACAGACCGGTGAAGAAGAGCAGGAACGGGATGCTGCCTCCGAGCACACCGATCGCCCCCAGACCCAGCCACTGTCGGCCCGACAGACGCGGGACGGCCGCGCGTGCCCGCGGGGTGGCGAGCAGGATCCCGATCAGTAGCACGGCTGCCACGCCGTTCTTGAGGGTGGTGTACAGGGCGGCGTCCGGAACCTGCTTGACGCCGATCGCGTTGACGTAGACGGCAATGCCGCTGATCACCGCGGTGCTGGCCGCCAGGCCGATCCCCCAGCCGAGGGTTCGCGGCAGGGCCGGCCGATCGGTTTCACGAGACTGCATCGGTGAGTCCTTTCTGGCTGTCGACCAGCCGCAATGCTTCCAGCAACGCGTCACGTATCTCCATGGCTTCAGCCGGGGTCAACTGCTGCACCACCGTTCCGGCGGCGACGATAACCCAGTCTCCGACCGCCACATCGGGGTAGAGCAGCGTCGAGGCACGACGCCGGCGACCGTCCGACTCGATGGTGGCACCTGAGGCATCGACCGCCAGCACCTGGCCGGGCATTGTCAGGCACATGGTTCAGCTCCGCGCCCGGATGACCAGGGGGGCGCCCTCCGGCCGGGGCAGCGGCCACCCGCACGTGGCGCAGAACGCCTCCGCCGTCGCCTGGCTGGCTCCAGTACCACAGGCCGGGCATGTCACGCCGGCGACGCGGATCTCGACCGGCACGCCCTCCAGCCCGACCTCGCGCATGGCGATCTCGAGGTGGAGCCGTGCAGCCTCCGCGCTGATGCCGGCCGGATCGCCGATCTCCATCTCAATGGTGGCGACCGTGACGTGATCGCGGAGGGCGTCCTGCAGCGCCTGCTCGACCAGCCCCGCCTCATGCATCGGGGGCCCCGTCCTCGATGTCACGCCACTCGGCCAGGCGTGTCTTGAAGCCGGTCACGATGCTCGAGATGAGGCCGTTGCGCTCCTCGAGATCGATGAGCACCGAGCTGTAGACGTGGTGGACCGTGAAGGCGAGGAAGGCAAAGGTAAGCAGGTAGTGGAGCAGGCGCACTAGTTGGATGCCGCCCGGCACCAGCGATACCCATCCGAACAGCAGCGAGACGGGGCCGGTGCTGAGAAGGAACGCAAACAGGAGCAGGCCCGTCAGGATCTGGCCGAAGAAGCCGAGGTAGACGACCAGGTACGCGAGACTGGCGAGGGAGTTGTGGCCGATGGACGGCGGCGGCGATGGTCGACGGAATGTGTAGAACGCGAACATCTCGCGCACCGAGCGCCACTGGGCCGGCGTGTGCGGCACGATTGCCCGCCAGCTGGCGTATCGGTTCCCCACCAGCGACCAGTAGACGCGGAACCCGACCGCGATGGTGAAGGCGATCGCCGTCAATTCGTGGATGAATCGGACCGTCGCCATGATCGAGGGCGTCACCTCTCCGGGTGGCGGCGCGACGAACGGCGCGTGGATGTACAGCCCGGTGACGGTCAGCACAACGATGCTGAGCACGATCGTCCAGTGCGCGAGGCGCACCGGGAGCTCCCAAACGTAGAGCACCTCCGCGGGCGGGCCATCGGCGGTGTGGCCGGCGGCGGTCGAACTGCCGGCCGTCATCAGCGGACCTGCACTCGACTGCGCTCGCGACCGGTTGCGTCGATGACGTGCACCGCACACGCCAGGCACGGGTCGAAGGAGTGGATCGTGCGCAGGATCTCCAGGGGCCGCTCCGGGTCCGCCACGGGCGTTCCGACGAGGGCGGCCTCGTACGGGCCGGTCTGGCCCTGGAGGTCACGCGGTCCGGCGTTCCAGGTGCTCGGGACGACCGCCTGGTAATTGGCGATCTTGCGATCTTTGATTCGCACCCAGTGCCCGAGCGAGCCGCGGGGCGCCTCGTGGTGGCCCCATCCCTCAGCCTCCGCGGGCCATGTGGAGGGATCCCACTTGGTGCCGTCATGCACGCGCAGGTCGCCGCTGCCCATGTTCGCGGTCAGCTCATCAAGCCACCCGTCCATCAGATCGAGCAGGAAGACGGTCTCGAGCGCCCGGGCGGCGACGCGTCCGAGGGTCGAGAAGAGCGCCGTCGCCGGCAGCCCCAGCTCGGCCAGCGTTCCGTCCACGAGGGATCGGATGCGCGCCGAGCCGCTGGCATAGGCGACCAGCACGCGGGCGAGGGGCCCGACCTCCATCACCTTGCCGTCGTAGCGCGGCGCCTTCAGCCAGGAGTACTCCGCGTCGGTGGTGAGCTCCTCAAACGGCGGGGTGGGCCCGGTGTAGTTGGGCTTCGTCTCGCCGTTCCACGGGTGGCGCACCTCCTCCTTTCCCCCGGAGTAGTCGTAGTACGAGCGCGCAATCGACTCGGTCACCTTGGTCTGGTCGAACGGGTGGACCGTTCGCAGGTCGCCGTCGAGGATGATCCCTCGCGGGAAGGCATACGAGCCGGTGTCGTGGATGCTGCCGGTCGGTGCATCACCGTAGCTCAGGTAGTTGCGGTGGCCGGCTCCCAGCGCGAACCACTCCGGGTAGAAGCCGGCGATCGCCTTCAGGTCGGGAACGTAGACCTGCTCGACGAATGCACGCATGGCCTGCACTCGCTCCCGCAGGAAGCCGACCCGCTCCAGGTTGATCACCTCCGGCGAGGCGGGATCGACGGCCGAGGCCATTCCGCCGACCAGGTAGGTCTGGGGGTGTGGGTTCTTCCCGCCCAGGACCGCGTGGATGCGGATCACGTCTCGCTGCCATTCAAGCGCTTCGAGGTAATGCGCCACCGCCAGCAGGTTCGCCTCCGCCGGTAGCTGGTACGCCGGGTGACCCCAGTAGCCACTTGCGAACAGGCTCAGCTGACCGCTGGCAACCAGCGTGGCAACCCGATCCTTGACCTGCTTGAAGTTCCCCGTCGACCCGGTTGGCCAGTCGCTGATGCTGCCTGCCAGGCGCGCGGTGGCCGCCGGGTCCGCTTCGAGTGCCTTCGCCACGTCGACCCAGTCGAGGGCGTGGAGGTGGTAGAAGTGAATGACGTGGTCCTGGATGTGCTGGGCGCCGGCGATGATGCTGCGGATCAGGCGCGCGTTCGGCGGGATCTCGATGCCCAGCGCGTCCTCGACCGCGCGAACCGAGGCCAGGGCATGCACGGTGGTGCACACGCCGCAGATGCGCTGTGCCCAGAGCCACGCCTCGCGCGGGTCCCGCCCCTGCAGGATGAGCTCCATCCCGCGGAACATGGTGCCGCTTGAGAAGGCCTCCCGGACCTCGCCGCCCTCGACGATCGCCTCGATTCGCAGGTGACCCTCAATCCGGGTGACGGGGTCAATGATCACCTTGGCCATAGGTCAGCCCTCCGGCGCTTCTGGCGGTGCATCTGGCTGAGGCTCCACGGTGGGCGGCGGTTCCTCGCCGGCGACGGCCACGGCGCGAGCTCGTCGCTTCTTGATGGCCATGCCGACCCCGTGCACGGTGGCGGCGCCAGCGACCGCGGCAACCGCCCCCAGGCCGATGGTCTGGGCATCCAGGTCGAGCCCGATCAGCTTGACGTTGGGCAGTCGCTCGTAGAACGGGCTCATCTGGGTCCAGAACTGCGGCGAGGCGCAACCGATGCAGCCATGCCCGGCCTGGACCGGCCAGCTGGTGCCGTCATTCCAGCGCACGCTGGGGCAGTTGAACGTCGCCTCAGGGCCCTTGCAGCCCATCTTGTACAGGCACCACCCCTTGCGATGCCCGGCATCACCCCACGCCTCCACGTAGCGCCCGGCATCGAAGTGCGCCCGACGCTCGCACTGATCGTGGATCAGGTGGCCGTAGGCGAACAGCGGACGCCGGTACGCATCCAACGGCGGCGCCTCGCCGAAGGTGAGGTAGTGCACGAGTACCGCCGCGGCATTGGCAGAGTTCATCGGACAGCCGCCCAGGTTGACCAGGTTCAGGCCGGAGACCGCCTGCCCGATGCCGACCGCGCCTGTCGGTCCGGATGCCACGAACCCGCCGTCCCAGGCGCAGGCGCCGGCGGCGATGACGAGCGCGGCGTCCGAGCAGACCTCGCGCGCGAGCTGGAGCGCGGTCTTTCCGCCGATGGTGCAGTAGATGCCGCCCTCGGCGGTCGGGATCGCCCCCTCCACGATGACGATGTACTCGCCCTTGTGCTCCCGCCGCACCCGCTCGATGACCGCTTCAGCCTGGTGCCCGGCACCAGCCATGATCGTCTCGTGGTACTCCCACGAAAGCGTCTCGAGCACGACCTCGGCAACGTCCGGATGGCTGCTGCGCAGCATCGACTCCGTGTTTCCGGCGCAGTCCTGAAACTCACGCCAGAGGAGTATCGGCCGGGGAGATGACTCCAACGCGCGGGCGATGCGCGGCCCGTAGGCCGACGGCAGCGCCAGCGCGGCGGCCATGGCGCTGCAGAACTGCAGGAAGCGGCGCCGTGAGACGCCTCGACGTGTCAGCGCCTCGAGCACGGTGGAGCGCTCCTCGCCGACAGGCACCTCGAGCGGTATTCCGGGCATGGGCTGAATCGTCACGCGCATCCCGATAGCGATCTGGGGATAGCGTTGCGGACGGCGAGCCCGTACTACAGGGTCGCGTGGACCGTGCTGATAGGCCCTTTGGCCTATTCGTGCGGACCGACCGCCGGAGCGACCGGGATGGGTCTGACCCTACTGGCCGAAGAAGAGCTCCAGCCACTGCTGGAGCAGCGGCCTGGGGGGCGCAACGTGCGCCGCCGTCGGCGCCGGCGCCGGCATCTCCGCGCCCGGTGGAATGATCAGCACCTGCTCCCCGGGGAGGCCCCAGTTCAGCATCCGTCGTGCCTCGGCAGCGATGTAGGCATCGCTGTTCACGTAGGCGAGCTCCTCGCGGAGGGCGGCGTTGCGCGCCTCCATGGCGGCGATCTCGACCCGCACGGCGTCTGCCTCCTGGCCGATCGACCAACTCGTGTACACCTCGCGCCCCACCTGGGCCGCCAGGAACGCGCCGAAGATCACCAGCAGGGCCAGCCACGCCAGGCCGCTGCGGGAGGCCGGGATGCGGACGCGCATCGGCCGCTCGGGTCGCGCCGGACGGGGTGCGTGTACCTCAAGGCTGGTCATCTGCTCCGCAGTCTAGCCCGCGAGTTTTCCACAACGCAAGGCGAAACCGGCCCGGATATCCACACGCCCGACCCGAACCTGCTGCCCCGAGGGGCGGCGACGCTAGAATCGGCCGCATGTGGCCGCCCCTTCGTGATCGACTCGGCCGGACGCGCGCCCCCCTGCTTCCGGGGATCCTACTGCTCGGAACCCTGCTGAGTGCATGCGGACCCGCGTCCGTCAGCTCGTCCCCGCCACTGCACCCCGGGTGGCCGGCCCTCGGGGCCGCGGTCGGTGATCCCGAACTGGTGCCAGTGATCGTCTCGTCGGAGGCCGCCGTGGGGCACAACCGGTTGCTGGTCACCGCGCTCGGCAGCGACGGGCAATCCCTCGCCGCCCCGGACCTCGAGGTGCGGTTGCGCTTCTACGACCTGGCCGCCGATGGCACCGCGCCAGCGCAGGAAATGACCGCGAGTTTTCACGTACTGCTCGATGACGCCCAGGAGCGCCCGGTCGGCGTGTACGTTGCCGTCATCGATTTCGCGCACGCAGGCGACTGGGGCGTGGAGATGCTTGCCAGTCCGGGGGGAGGGCAGGAGCGCCGCTCGCGCCGGACGTTCTCAGTATCCGAGACGACCACGACTCCCGCACTCGGGGCGCCGGCGCCACCTTCCGACACGCCGACCGCTGCCAATGACGCCGGCCTGGCACTCATCACCAGCGACACTGAGCCCGATCCGGCCTTCTACCGCCTCTCGGTCCGCGACGCTATCGCGGCCGGCATGCCGTTCGTGGTCGTCTTCGCCACGCCGGCCTTCTGCACCAGTCGTACCTGCGGACCGGCGCTCGAGCTGGCGAAGTCGGTGGCACCCGACTACGCCGGGCGGGTGAACTTCGTCCACGTCGAGCCGTACGAGCTCGAGTCGGTCGGCGGTCACGTTCAGCTGCGGACCGACGCCTCGGGGTCCCGCATCCTGGTCCCCGCGGTCGAAGAATGGGGCATCCCGTCGGAGCCGTACGTCTTCGTCGTGGACGCCGATGGAAATGTCGCCGCGAAGTTCGAAGGGCCTGCGGATACGACGGAACTGGTGGCGGCCCTCGACGCGGTCCTTCGCTAGGGCACCTCCAGCGCGCTGATCGGGCCAGGCGCCGTCCTCGCGGTAGGTCGGTAGACTCACTGTCGAGCATGCCAGACCACCCTTCCGCACCCGGCAGTTACCTGCCGCCGCGCCCGGCACGGCGGTGGTTCTCCACGCTCCCGGTCCCGCTGCGCGGGTTGATCCAGGGCAGCGTGCTGGCAGTCCTGCTGGTCGCCGGCGGCTGGATCGTTACGCGCCCGCTCGGGGGACAGCCGTGGCTACCCCTGACCACCGGCGAAGACTTCTACAAGATCGGAGCCCAACGCGCCGGACTTCAGATCGGCGATCTGGCGCCTGAGTTCTCCCCGTCGTCTGGCGGAGATCCGCTGACCGATCTTGACGGCCGCGTCGTCAAGGTAGCCGACTTCGCTGGCCGTCCGCTGTGGATCGTGTTCTGGGCAAGCTGGTGCATCCCGTGCCGCGAGGAGCTCCCCGACCTCAAGGCTGCCTTCAGCGCCCACGCGGATGATGGCCTCGCGGTGCTCGCGATCAATTTCGAGGAATCGACCGACGTGGTTCGGGCCTTCGCCACGGAGAACGGGCTCGACTACATCGTCGGTCTTGACCCACGCGGAGCCGTTCTCGATCGCTACGGCGGGTGGGGGCTGCCGACCCACTACTTCGTGGACCGCGACGGGGTCATCCGCGGGCGCTACTTCGGGCCGCTCTCACGCGACCTGATGGAGACGCAGCTGCGGGTCATTCTCGCCCCCTAGGGTCGCCCGGGCCGCCCCACTTCGCTCCTGCTCGCATTCGTACGCGACAGGCGAGCTGTCGCATCACGCGGGTGTCCTCCTACGCAGCGTGATATCGTGCCTCGCGAAACCGAACATGCGTTCGGTCCGAAGCCCGTCACTTCTGGAGGAGCCGATGCTGCTCGACCGTCCGACATCAGCCGAGGAGGCGATCGCCGCCTTTCTTGCCGACCCGTCGCTGGAGCCGCTGGTCGCCGCGCACCGCATCCTCGAGCCGCAGCCGCCGCGGCATGCGCCGTGGCCCGAGGGGCTGGATCCCCGCCTGGTCGCCGCGCTCCAAGGTCGCGGTGTGGAGGCGCTCTACACGCACCAGGCGCGCGCCGTCGAGGCGGTGCGCGCCGGCAGGAACACCTGCGTCGTAACCCCCACCGCCTCGGGGAAGACGCTCTGCTACAACCTGCCGGTCCTCGACGCCGTGGCCCGCGATCCCACGGCGCGAGCGCTCTACCTCTTCCCCACCAAGGCCCTGGCCGCCGACCAGCTGGTCGAGCTCCGCTCCCTGGCCGACGCCGCTGAGCTCGAGCTCAAGACCCATACCTATGACGGCGATACGCCACCGAATGTGCGGAGCGTGGTTCGGGCGGCCGGACAGGTGGTGATCACCAACCCGGACATGCTGCATGCGGCGATCCTCCCCCACCACACCAAGTGGTTCAAGCTGTTCGAGAACCTGCAGTTCGTGGTCATCGACGAGCTGCACACCTACCGCGGCCTGTTCGGCAGCCATGTCGCCAACGTCCTGCGCCGCCTGCGCCGCATCTGCCGCCACTACGGCGCCGATCCGGTCTTCATCTGTGCCAGTGCCACCATCGCCAACCCCGCCGAGCTGGCCGGGCGGCTTATCGAGGCGCCGGTCGAGCTCATCGACGATAACGGGGCGCCGCGTGGCCGAAAGCACATCCTCATCATCAACCCGCCGGTGGCGAACGAGCACCTGGGGATCCGCAGTTCGTCACTCCTCACCGCCCAGCACCTGGCCGAGCGGCTCATCGGCGGCGGCGTGCAGACGATCGCCTTCGCCCGATCGCGTACCGCCGTGGAAGTGCTGACCAGCTACCTCCGCGAGACCTTTGCGCCGCCACCCGGTCACCCGCACACCATTCGAGGGTACCGCGGCGGGTACCTGCCCAACGAGCGACGCGAGATCGAGCGCGGCCTGCGCGACGGCCGGGTGCGCGGCGTGGTGGCCACCAATGCCCTCGAGCTGGGCATCGACATCGGCGGCCTCGATGCCGCCATCAGCGTCGGTTACCCCGGAACCATCGCCTCCACCTGGCAGCAGATGGGGCGGGCGGGGCGGCGCACCAGTACCAGCCTGTCAGCGCTCGTCTGCTCGTCGGCGCCGATCGATCAGTTCCTGGCCTCGCATCCGGAGTACCTCTTCGAGCAGTCGCCGGAGCACGGGCTGGTGAACCCCGACAACCTGCACGTTCTGCTCAACCATCTCCGGGCGTCGAGCTTCGAGCTGCCCGTGCCAGCCGCCGAGCGTTTCGGCATCCCCGATACGCCGACGCTGCTCGACGTCCTCGAGGAGGACGGGTATCTGCGCCGGGCAGAGGACGATCGGTACTACTGGAGCCACGAGAACTTCCCGGCCAGCACCTTCAGCCTTCGGACCGGCGCGCCGGAAAACGTGGTGATCGTCGATACCACCGGGGACCGCCACCGTGTGCTCGGCGAGGTGGACCTGTTCGCGGCGCCGCTGCTCGTGCATGAGAAAGCGATCTACATCCACGAGGGCGTGCAGCACCACGTGGATCGCCTCGACTGGGACGAGCGGAAGGCGTACGTGACGCGTACCGACGTCGACTACTACACCGATGCCGACCTGGGCATCACCCTCAAAGTGCTGGAGGTCTTTGACGAGACCGATGAGCCGCCGGCCGGCAAGCGCCAGCTGGGCGAGGTGATGGTCGCCTGGAAGGTGACCATGTTCAAGAAGATCAAGTACCACACCCACGAAAACGTCGGCTGGGGCTCGATCAACGTCCCCGAACAGGAGATGCACACGACCGCCTGCTGGCTCGTGCCGCCGGCTGAGCTCGTGAATCGGTACGACCGTGACACGCTCGACGGCGCGCTCATCGGCCTGGCGCGGGTCGCTCGCACCACGGCCTCGCTCCTGCTCATGTGCGACCCGCGCGACATTGGGGTGCTTGCCCAGGTCCAGGCACCCTTCACCGGCCGTCCGACCGTGTTCCTCTACGACGCGGTGCCTGGCGGGGTGGGACTCAGTGAGCGGCTCTTCGGCCTGACCGATGAGTTGGTCGCCGCCTGTGCCGAACTCGTCGCAGACTGCCGGTGCTCGGATGGGTGTCCATCGTGCGTCGGCCCGGTCGCCGAGGTGGGGTCGCAGGGCAAACGGGTGGCAGGCGAACTGCTGGCAGGGCTGGCCGGCGGATGAGCACCCGCTCACTGGTCGAGCGGTTGGCCGTCGTCCGCGCAGAGCGCGCCAGCGCTCCACGCCCGCAGCCACCTCCGGTCGCCGACCGGGCGCAGGCGCTTGCGCGTTGGTTCGGTGCCCGCCTCTCCACCTGCCCCGGTGGCGCGGCCGTGGTCGTCGAGCGGGCTGTCTCGCTTCCTCCGGCGGTCGCAGCGGCGCTCGCCGCCCTGCCCGACGGTTGCTACTTCGATACCGAGACGACCGGCCTCTCCACCGGCGCCGGAACGGTCGTCTTCCTGGCGGGCCTCGGCCGCCTCGAGGGCGACCACATCGTGGTTCGCCAATTCCTCCTGCCCGACTACCCGCACGAGCCGGCACTGCTGCGCCTGGTGGCCGCGGAACTGACCAGCGCCGAGCGCGTCGTGACCTACAACGGACGCGGATTCGACCTGCCGCTCCTCACCACGCGCCTGACGGTGCACGGCCTCTTTCGTGAGCTGGCGGCGCTCCCGGAACACCATGACGACCTGCTGCCGGTGGCGCGGCGCCTCTTCCGACGGCCGCTCGGCGGGGCCCGGCTGGCGGACGTGGAGGCCGGCATCCTTGGCGTGCTCCGCGACTCCGACTGTCCGGGCAGCGAAGTGCCCGCGCGGTACTTCGGATACCTGCGAGGCGGCTCTCCGCAGATGCTCGCCGACGTCCTCGACCACAACCTCCAGGACATCGTGTCGCTCGCGCTCCTGGAGGCGGAGGTGCTGCGCCTGCGGGCCGGCGGATGGCGGGACGCGGGACTGCTCGACCGGCATGGGATGGCCGTGGAGCTTCTTCGGCATGGGGCGAGCGCCGAGGCGCTGGAGGTCGTGGAATCGGCCATGCATCCGGGTGTGGACCAGGGGGAAGCGCACACGCTGCGGCGCATGGCGACCCGGCTTCTCCTCGCGGCCGGTGAGGTGGATCGCGCCGAAGCGCTCTGGGCGGCTGCTACGCGACGCGCATCAGCCGATGCCGCGGCGGCCTGGTTGGAGGTGGCGCGGATCCGCGAGCGGCACCGTGCCGACCTGCGTGGGGCGCTCGATGCCGCCGTGACCGCCGGGCGGGTGCTCGACCTGGCCTTCGCCCTCGGACGTGGTGGCGGCATGCTCGCCGTCGGCCGCGTCCGTCTGCGGGTCGATGCTCGATTGCGACGGCTGCGCCGCTGGGTCGCTGCCGCGGATCGTCGCGAGCACAACCGACCACCGAGGTCCGCCGTCGCTTAGAGGTGCCTCGAGGCAAGCAGGCTCGCGGTCGATGCCGCAGCAGATCTCGCCGCTTCCAGTGGATCCCATCCCGACCCGAGCTCGGCCGCCAGGATGGCGGCGAACGCGTCGCCGGCGCCGACCATGCTGATGTCGATGACCACATGCGGAGGGACGATGTGGTGACGGCTCCCGTCGGGCAGATCTAATCGGGCTCCCGCAACCCCGTCCGTGAGAGCGAGCAGTGGACGTCGGCCAAACGCGCTGCGCAGCAGATCAAGCGCCGCGCCGGGATCGGTCATCCCTCCCAGATCGTCCAGGCTGGCTGCGAGCAGGTCGAACTGGGCGAGTTCGTCCACCAGCTTCGCCCCAATGCGCTCGGGACTGAGGTACCTCACGGGGCGCCCCACTCGAAACGTTCGGAGCCAGCCCTGCAACGCGGCGGCACGGTACGAAACGCCGCGGGTCGCCGGTATCGCCCCTGGTCCCAGCTCTCCGGCAACGGGAGCGAGCAGCACGGCCCGAGCTTCAAAGGCACTGATCTCCGATTCGGTAACCCGGAGGCGGTCCCCGCGGCCCTCGATTATCAGGCGCCGATCGTATCCACGCTCGTCGATCGCGAACCGGATAGATTGCGGGGCCTCGCGCACCAATGCCGGCCCAAGCGCGCGCAGTTCGGCAACCGCGGCGACCGCCTCGGGCTCCGGGCCGGCGACCGTGATCGCGGCGCCATGAAGGCCCGCTGAAGCAACGGCACGCGCGGCGTGGAGCACCGAGCCCCCCGCTGCCTGGCTCCCGTCTGGGAAGCGGTCGATCGTGAGGCCCCCGAGGACGAGCAGGTCGCTCGGCTCTATCATCGGTCCATCATGCGACTCTTCTTCTACGAGCTGCACGGGGGTGCCAGCGACCTCCTGACCGACGCCATCCTGGTGAGTGAGCAGGAACACGCCCCCGAGGCGTTCGCCGCCATCGTGCGCGAGGCGCGTGCCTCGGTGTTGGACGCCTTCGAAGAGGACACCCTGGTCGAGGCGATCGCGCGCGAGCTGGAGCGCAGCCACGGATTCACGTACATCGGAGACGACAAGTTGCGTGCCAGCATGAGCGTCGGAGTCGAGGAGGACGACACCTTCCTCGTTGAGCAGAGCGATGAGTTCCGCAGCATCATCGCCGAGATGGACCGCTCCCAGGAGCTCCGCGGGGCCTAACGGGCCACGTTGAAGAGCACCTCGATCACGTCGCCGTCGCGGACGGCGTATGCCTTCCCCTCAGAACGCAGTTTCCCGCGCTTGCGCGCCTCGGCCGTGCTGCCGCTGGCCATCAGGTCCTCGAAGGTGACCACCTCCGCCCGGATGAAGCCGCGGGCGAGGTCGGAGTGGATGGCGCCGGCAGCGTCAACGGCGCTCGCCCCCCGGCTCAGCGTCCAGGCGCGGCACTCGTCCTCGCCGGCGGTGAAGAAGCTGAACAGGCCGAGCAGTTCATAGGTGAGGCGGATGACCCGCCCTCGGCTCGGCTCGGCAATTCCGAGGTCCTCCATGAAGAGCGCCGCATCGTCCTCGGGGAGCTGCGCGATCTCTGACTCGATCTTCGCCGCCAGGGCGGCCACGTCGGTATGGGGCTGCGCATACCGGGCCCGACCCTCCGTCTCGAGCGCCGCGGCCTTGGGGAGCTGTCCCTCGTCGAGGTTGAGCAGCACCAGCACCGGCTTCTGGGTCAGGAACCGATAGCCGCGCAGCCGCCGCTCGTCGTCATCGGTGAGGGAGAGGGCTCGCAGCGGGATGCCCCGGGACAGGTCCGGCTCGATCCGGGCCAGCAGCTCCTCCTCGAGGGCGTTCTGCTCTCGCTCCCCGGGCGAACCGTGCCGACCCGACGTGCGCAACTTCTCCAGCCGCTTCTCGATCACCACCAGGTCCGCGACGGTGAACTCGAGGTCCATCTCCTCCACGTCGCGCCACGCGTCGGGCGGTCGGTCGCCCCCCTCGAAGCCGCGCGCCACGTGGAGGAGGGCGTCCGCATTGCGTACCAGCGCCAGCACGTCCGGTGCGATCGTTCCCTCGCGCGCCGCTCCGGCGGGGATCGCAACGTCCACGTAGGTGACGTCGGCGGGGGTCGTCTTGCGCGGGTGGAAGAGCGCCGAGAGCTGGTCGAGGCGCTCATCGGGCACCTTCACAACCCCCATGTTGGGTGCGGCGTGGCTGCCCGAGAACCCTCCAGTCTCCGCGTGGCTGCCGGTCAGGGCGTTGAAGACCGTGGTCTTGCCACTACCGGGGAGCCCCACGATGGTGACCTGCATCGGGCTAGTACCCGGCCTCCAGATCGACGACGTTCTCGAGTTGCCCGCCCGCGGCGAACCGGCGCAGGTTGGCCACGAACAGGTCGATCGATCGATCGACCACTCGGTCGCTCGACCACGATGTGTGCGGCGTGAGAATCAGGTTGGGGGTGTCGTACAGCGGCGAGTCCGATGGGAGCGGCTCCTCGTTGAAGACATCGAGCACGGCGCCACCGATCCACCCCGCTTCGAGCGCCCGCCGCAGCGCCAGCTCGTCGATCAGGCGGCCTCGAGCGATGTTGATCAGCCAGGCATGTTCGGGCATCTCCTGAAACTGCGCCGCGCCGATCATCCCGGCCGTCTCGTCGGTGAGCGGGGCGGCAATGACGGTGATGTCGCTCTGGCGCAGCAGCTCATCGAGCCGGTCCAGTCCCAGCAGCTCCACGTTGGGCAGATCGTCGGCGCCACGTTCCGGGCGACGCCGCGTGGCAAGGATGCGCGTCCCGAAGGGCGCCAGCAGGCGGGCGATCTCGGAGCCGATGCTGCCGAAGCCGACGACGCCGATGGTCTTGCTGCCGAGCTCGGTGCCACGCAATGGCTGCCAGGTCCGCTCCTGCTGCAGCTCGAGCAGCTGCGGCAGGCTGCGCGAGATGGCCAGGCTCATCATCACCACGTACTCGGCGATCGGCCGGCTGAAGACGCCGCGCGCGTTCGTCACGGTGAGGCCGCGCGTTCGGACCACCGGTGTGGCGACCCGATCGACACCGGCGGAGAAGGAGTGAATCCACTCGAGGCGCGGGGCGCGCCCGATGACATGATCGAGCACCGATGCCGGCACTCCTCCGCGCAGCAGCACGCGCGCGGCGGCGAGCGCCTCCTCCGCGTGGTCGTGCACCAGGCCGTCGGCGGACATCTGGACCACCCGGACGCCCGTTACCGCCTCCATCCGCGCCACGTGCTCGGCCGACACCGGGGCGCCGAAGATGGGCGTGGCCAGGATGACGATCTCGTCGACGCTCACCCGACGGCTCCATGGGCGCCGGATCCCTCGATCCGGGCGATCCAGCGCTCCGGGTGCTTGATCTCGGCCAGGTCGGGGAGCTGCTGCGGGGCCTCCCAGACGCGGTTCAGGAAGGCGCGGTCGCGCGCCGCCAGGACCGACACGACGAACCGCTCACCGGCCACGTACTGCTCCATCTTGAGGTCGAGCCCGGTGAGTCGCATCACCGCCCGCTCGACCGCGGTGCGCGCCTCGTTGCGTCTCTCGAACCGCTCGTGGAGCCGCGCGAACCCGGGCAGGATTCGCTCGCCGGCATGGTTCATGACGTGGTTCGAATAGCCCTCGAGCAGTGACATCAACGCCTGCGTGCGGTGGAAGGCCGCGAGCTGGGCGGGAGTCATCATGCGCTCCAGCCAGTGGCCGCCCTTGCCCGCCATGGCAGCGCGCAGACGCCCGGCCAGCCCGCCCGAGTCGACGGCCAGCTGTTCAATCGCCTCTGCGACCGACGCCGCGAAGTGACCACGCAGCCACGGGTAGGCCTCGAACTCGAAGGCGTGCGTCGCCTCGTGCAGCGCGATGAAGGTGCGGAAGTCGTCGAGCGGGATCCGCAGGCCGGCGGCGGTCGCAACGATGTTCTGCTCGACGAAGTTCAGGCGGCCGTGGGTGGCCGGGCCGGCGGCAAGCAGACTGACGTCGTACTGCCCCAGCACCTTGCGCGCCATGAATGCCATCAGCCAGCCGAGTTGCTGATTGCCGAGCGACCGGTTCACGATCCGCGCCAGGGCACGCCCGGGAGTATCGGTGTCTGCGCTACCCGCGGTCACGATCTGCTCGACCCGCGCAAAGAGCTGCTCAAAGGTGGCCAGGTTGAGATCGATCCACTCGAGGCGGTCGACCACCGCCGGCGTCTCGAGGGCACGCGGCAGCTCGGCTCCGATGGCCGCCGCCACCTCCGGCTCGATCCGCAGCAAGGTCTCGCGATAGAAGGCCTCTGCCGACGCGCGCTCGGCGGCGGACAGGGGCACGCCGGCCGGCCCCAGGCGGCGGCGAGCGATCAGCCGGACAGCCTCCCAATCGATCAGTCGAGAGCCGGCACGCCGCAGCAGCTCGCGCTGCACAACAGTTGCGCCCATCGCCAGCAGGCCGCCCACCACGATCCCCATTCCGAGGCGGCCGGCGCTGCGTGGCATGCGCTGAGTCTAGTCGGCGGCGACGATCGCCTGCTCGACACCCGGCAGAGCTCCGGGAAATATCCGTTCGGCGACCGTCACGAACGAGGCCAGGTCGCCGGTGGTGTAGACCACGTTCGTGGCTGCTCCCCCCTCGGGGGCCCGCGCGCCGAGCGCGTCGAGCAGGTCCTCCGCAGCGAGTGCCGTGCTGAAGGCCGAATCCACCACCGCCACCCGGGGGCCGACCACTTCCTCGATCAGCGGCCGCAGCAGCGGGTAGTGGGTGCATCCGAGCAACAGCGTGTCGATGGCAGGGTCCGCATCGACCAACTGGCCGAGGTAGGAGTGCACCGCGTCATTCACCTCCGCTCCCCCGAGCGCGCCGGCCTCGACCAGCGGCACGAGTCGCGGACAGGCCTGCTGCGTCACGTGCAGGCTCGCCGCCACCTCGCCGAGGGCAGCGGGGTAGGCCCCCGATCCAACCGTCCCGGCCGTCGCGACCACGCCCACGTGCCCGGAGCGGGTCGACGCGGCGGCGGCGAGCGCGCCTGGCCGCACCACCCCGAGGACCGGGACCGGCGACACCGCCCGCACCTCCCTGAGCGCCTGCGATGTCGCGGTGTTGCAGGCAAGCACGAGCAGCTTGATGTCGTGCGCGAGCAGCCAACGGGTGCATTCGAGGGTGAAGGTCCGCACGTCGTCCCCCGGACGCGGACCATACGGCGTGCGTGCATTGTCACCGAGGTAGATAGTGGACTCGGCCGGCAGGCGGTCCCTGACCGCTGACAGCACCGTCAGCCCGCCCACGCCGGAGTCGAAGAGCCCGATCGGACGAGGATCGGTGCCGGGACCCACCGTTCGGCTCAGCGCCGCACCAGGGCCGGGGCCGGCTCGCGCAGGCGCGCGGTCAGCGAGTCCGCCATGGCACGGATCTCGACCGAGATCGGCGCATCGGGACTGGCCAGCACGAACGGGACCCCCTCGTTGTTGGCTGCCACGACCAGGCGGCCGTCCGACACCAGCTCGTAGTCGATCTGCCGGTGGAGCGCCTCCTGGAGATCGGCCCGGCTGAATCCTCCGGTTGAATCAGACCGATTGAGGACGGTGGCCAGCTTGGATGCGGGATATCCGATCGCCGCGAACGCTTCGTCGACCATGGCCAGGCCGCGGATCGCCATGGTGTCTGCGGCGAGGACCTGGAGGATCAGGTCCGACGCATCGAGAAAGGCGAGCACGTCGTCACTCAGGGCCGCGCGGGTGTCGACGACGATAACTTCATAGATCTGGCGGATGATCGAGAGTGCCTTCTCGATGTCACGAACGGTCACCATCTCGGCCATCTCGAGACGCGGAGGGGCCAGCAGCACGTCGACCCCGGACGGGTCCTTCCATACGACATCAGCGACATCCGCGTCCCGGATCCGGTCGGTGGGCAGGTTCATGATCGAGGGGGCTGTTGCCGGCGCTCGCAGCAGGCCGCGGAGGTCGCTGAACTGCAGCGACCCGTCGATGAGGCAGACGCGGTGCTTGGCGCTGATGGCGACGGCCAGGTTGAAGGCGAGCGTCGTCCGCCCCACGCCGCCCTTGGGCGAGAAGAGGCTGACCATCATCGACCCGGTCCGGGAGGCATCAACGCTGCGCTGATCGTGGACCTTGCGCACCAGCGTGGTCAGGTCGAAGCCGGAGAACGGCATCTTCAGGACCGCATCGACGCCCATGGCGGGATTCTCGGAGACCTGGTTCTGCGGCACCGTGAGAACGATCACCGCCACGGTGGGTTCGCTGCGGCGAACCTGCTCGGCCACCTGCGTACCGGACACCCGTCCCTGGAGGAGGGCATCGACGATCAGCACGTCCGGACGCACCTCGCCGACGGCTGCCAGGGCGCGCTCGCCGGAGGTGACAACGTCGAGCATCTTGATCTGCGACTGCGCCGACAGCAGGGAGCGCATGTGCTGCGCCACCTGCGGGACGTCTTCGATCACCAGGAGCCGGATCTGGTCCGCCAACCCTCACCTCTCGCGATCGACAGCGCTTGCGCTGCCGTGCGTTACGAGAAAGATACGCCGCTCGCTCTCGGGGCCGAGCGGTTCCAGGTCGTGCGAGCCGTAGCTCATCTCGACCGTCATTCCCGCCCGACTGACCTGCGCCGCCAGTGCGTCAGGGAATGGATACCAGAGCCGATAGCTCGCCGGGAGCCGCGCAATCGTACCATCGGCCTGCGTGGCGTCCACCATCGTCGAGAAGGCTACGCGCAGTCCTTCGGGCGCCACGCGGCTGATCAATGAGCTGCGGCGGACCACCTCACGTCCGCCAATCGATCGCCGCCAGTCGACCGACAACGGCAGATCACGCACCGGCATCTCCCCGGGGCCGATGTCGTCGAGCACCAGCCGTCCACTGGCGGCAAGCAGGCGGCGCACGCCACTCAGCACACGCAGCGCGTCCTCCGGTCCGTCCATGTGCGGCACCACGCCGACGGCCAGGACCAGCGAGAACGGGCCGCCGAGCGCCAGGCCACCAAGCGCCCGCACATCGCCGTGGACGAGGTCGATCGCGCCGGCTGCGGCCATGCCGGCGAGGCGCGCATCGGCGGCGATCCGAAGCTCCGCGCGTCGGAGCAGTGCGGCCGATCCGTCCACGCCGACGATGCGAGTGGCTCCGCCCTCGGCCAGGGGCGCAAAGAGGCGCCCGGAGCCGCAGCCGAGGTCGAGCACCGCGCCGGGGGCGCGGTGCGCCATCTCCCGAACGAACGGAGCGTCATCGACGACCGCGTCGTGCTCCAGGTCGTACAGCTCGGCGAGCAGCTCCGGGTCGGTCGGCTGACCGGCGA
>Ga0209108_10000616_pt1 | contig 19705 bp, 23 predicted proteins | sample Rifsed10ft1_FD_184003 | JGI IMG/M metagenome (GOLD analysis project Ga0209108, IMG submission 184003) | Soil microbial communities from Rifle, Colorado, USA - sediment 10ft 1 (version 2) | ecosystem: Environmental > Terrestrial > Deep subsurface > Rock core/Sediment | place: Rifle, Colorado...
TGATGGTGCAGGCTATATGCTGAATAGACAAAAACTCCCCGAAATTCAAAACGAGCGAGCAAAAAAAAGAGGAATTAATTTTGATTTTGAGATAAATTTGACAGGCCTTCTCTATGACAACGGCCAAGTGATTGGTGTTGAGGGAATAGACAACAAGACAAAGCAGCCCTTCAAGAAAACAGCCAAAGTTGTAATCGATACAACAGGCATAACATCGATGCTACGAAACGGCATCAAAAATACAACAAAGATGGAAAAAAAGATTGACCGTCGTGACATCGAGTCTACTGGCAGATACATCATGTATTTTGAAAAGGCTCAAGAAGACCTTACCGAGTTTGATCCAGACTATTGCATAATCCATCTTGACCAAGACATTGCCCCTGGTGGATATGGCTGGGTCTTTCCAAAGGGAAAAAACAAGGTAAACATTGGCCTTGGAGTTGAAAAATCAATTTTAGATCAGCGAAATGCAAGACTGAAAAAAACTGATACCGTATCTAGCTTAATTGATCAGTATGTTGCGCGAAACAGGGCAATGAAAAATGCAAAATTGTCACAAGACGAAATTGACAAAAACAATTCTACTGGAAACTTTCAGGTATCTGTTCGAAGACAAAATGACTGCCTTGTTGCAAATGGATATGCGATAGTTGGCGATGCCGCATGGATGCCAAAGCCACTTGATGCAGGCGGAATAGGCCCTGCACTTGTTGCTGGAACAATTATTGGAAAATGTGTTGTCGAGGCAATAGAGTCAAACGATGTAACAGAAAATGGGCTGTGGAAATACAACAAGGAATTCATAAATGAATATGGTTACAAGACAGCAGGACTCGAAGTCTTTCGAAGACTGATTCAGACTCTGACTAATGATCAAATAAGTTACGGCATGAAACACTTTTTGGGTGATCTTGATGTTGAGGCAATATCAAAAGGCGAGCATCCTGACTTTAGCACTATAGGAAAAATCGGAATGATGATTCGCGGAGCACTAAACAAAAAACTTGCCGAAGGTCTCAGGTACACAACCCAGCAAAACAAGTGGCTGACACAGCACTATTACAATTTTCCTGATTCACCAGATGGATTTGATGGATGGAAAAACAAGTTGCACCAAAAACTAGATGAGGCAAACACAAAGCTTGGCTCATTTGCAAACTAGACTAGTTTTAAATTTGAGACGAACCACTCAAAAATTGTGTTACAAGAATCTTCCTATCTAGATTGGAATAATTCCTTTGATGTATTAAACAAGGCACACAAGTTAGGACTGTTTGTGCTAGTTATTGGTCCAAAAGGAACTGGAAAAACTACACTTGTAAGGGAATTTGCAAAAAGAAAAGATGTAAAGCTAGAGTCAATCAATTTCAGTCTTAGGACTCGCGAGAGCCACCTTGTTGGAACAAAGACTTTGGAAAATGGGTCTGTTGGATTTGATGAAGGAATTTTGATAAAGTCAATGAAGGATGGCAGCATGCTATACCTTGATGAGATAAACTCTGCAGAAGCTGATGTTTTATTGAGACTAGATGAGGCACTAGACGACAGACGCCAAGTCGTACTAAAAGAGTCAACTGGCGAGACAATCGAGGCAAAAAAGGAATGGTTTGTTGTTGCAACAATTAATCCACTAACCCATGTTGGGACAAAGGAACTACCCCCACAGATAATCAGCAGATTTCCTGTAAGAATCAGACTGGAATATCCGCCAGAAGACATCGAGCTTGAAATAATCAAAAGACATGTTTCTGGTATAAATTCTGAAAAAGTAATTCTTGGAATCAAACTTGCAAACACACTACGACAGGCAGCTGCAGTAGAAGAGCTATACTACTCTCCTAGTCTTAGAGAAACAATATCTTTTGCAAAGCTTTTAGCTTCTGGAACCAGTCCAAAAGAGGCAGCAAACATTGTTTTTGCAAACGTGTATGCGCAGTGGGGAAATGTGGAATACCAAAAGGTAAGCGACATCATAACATCGATGTTTGGTAACTAATGCAGGCACTCAGTTTAAGAAATGATACATTAATCGACATTGCAACGTTTCTTGTCAGGCGATGGTCTGGAAAAGAAAACGTAACAATCGAGATTTCAAATAAAACTGAAACTCGTACAAGACTGCATGAAAATCGAGTCATCATAACGCCAATTGATAGATACAATGGAAGCAACTTTACAAAGTACAGGCAGTTTCGAAGCTCGCTTTGGTATGAGGCAATGCGAATTAAATTCTGCAAAAAGATTCTAAGCAGCGACCATGCGTTTGGCTTTATCTTAAACACAATTGAGACTCGCAGAATCGAACTTTTGGGAAGAAAAATCTGGCAGGGAATGGATGAGGAATTAATTTTCAACTATTCTTACATGTGGAGTTATAGACCAATACTAAGCTCAGTATATGGAAAGGCACGAATGGTTGAGGCCTTTTACCAGTACTTTTTGATAGGCGACATCAAAGGCGAGCTGCAGCCAAGCCACTTTGAAAAAGTTGTAAGAGCAGCAGAGTATGCAAAAAAGATTCTAGATAATGCAATTGAAAAAAATTATGACACAGAATGGCTTGAGACAAAAATTCCTGAAATTTTAAGAATACTTGACCTTGATGCGCTGATCACAGTTCCACTTTCTGTTCCAAAACGTGGACCAGGGCTTGCAGTAACAGAGCAAGACTTGGTAAAAGCACTATCAAAGATTGCCAAGCATCGCGAAAATGATTTGGGAAAAGTCGACCCCAAGTCTGCACTTGAAGGAAAAGAGATCTTTGATGAATACAACGTCTTGCTTGATGAAAACAGAAAAAACGAAAACATTGGTCTTGGTACTGATACAATTGGAATTAGAATCCCATCTGAGACAAGCGTTGATGAAACAAAAATCTATGATCTTGACTTGATAAGCAACCTAAAGGCAAAGTTTCGTGAATGGAAGACAGGCTGGAAGGAGCAGCATGTAATTGCAGGCGATGAGTTTGATGAAGAGACATACATTGAGGGACATCAGCCATTTTTTACCGACGTAAAAAAGACAATAAAGACAAGAATTGTTATTTTACTTGATCACTCTTCAAGCATTTCAGCAGATCAGCTAGAATACAAAAAGGCAACACTTGCACTTTGCGAGGTCTTGTCGTATCTTAAGGTAAAGTTTGCAGTCTATGCGTTTAACACAGAACAAAAGCAGGTTGTGTGCTGGATGATAAAACCAGAAAACATGAAATGGAATTATGTTGCAGCCAAAAGACTTGCCCAGATTATTGCAAATGGTGGAACCCCTTTGGCAGAAGTATATGACAAGATGTATCCTATTTTGCGCTCAAAAAAACCAGATATTTTCCTCACCTTATCTGATGGTGAGCCATCAGATCCTAATGCTGTAAGAAATATGGTAAAATCATTCAAGCAGCTTGGAATAAAGATGGTTGCAATCGGAGTGGGACCTGACACTACACGTGCAACAATCATTGCAAGCAATCTGAAATATCTTGGATACGAAAGAACACTTGCGGTAAGTAGAATCAACGACATACCAAAAAGAGTACTAAGTGTTTTGGGCGGAAGTTAGGTTCTTTCTTCCCCATACCATTATTCAGTAGCTACTCTGATCAATTCAGAAAGTTGTCTGCTTTTTCCTTGAGGTAGTGCTGTTATCCCACCAATCAAACTTTCAGTTACAATACCTTTTCCTGCAAGTACATTAACTGCCATCAACGAAGTATTTCCAGCCATACAAACAAGCAGTGACTTGCCTTTAGGCCCTTGTAGATCTTTACTTAGCTCTTCTGGAATTTGTTGTGTTGCTAATAGTTGCTCTGCGGTTCTTGCCTTTGGCACAGAGATCTTGCTTTTATCAACGCCAAGAGATTTTGCGATTAACTCTATTCCCTCTTCGCGTGGAGTATACTGGGTATGAATCCAGATTATTTTATCATAGTCGCCTATGTTTGATACTGCTTCCGGCAGAGAGATCTGAGTACGAGTCTGTTTCTTTGCCATCGCTTCCAGATTCTTCTTGTACTTTTGTATTCCATCAGCAATTATCACGACAAACTTTCTACCACCACCAAAGTTTGCCATCTGTATCACTGCGTAAAGTGCAAGGGCGCTACTTTCTCCTATGTCGTAACCTTTGTCTACAAAAAACTTTAGAAGACGTTTTGCCTGCTCAAAATCTACTTCATGTTCTCCTGCATATCGCTCAGGCTCGTAAAACTTTAATCCAGATGCCTTGTCTTTTGTCCTAATTCCTGCAACATCCTGAGCACCAAGTGGAAATACTACATGCAGTGACTTTTTTCCATATTTTTCAGACAAGTATCTGCTCAAGCCACCAGATGTGCCGCCCGTACCAAATGTACAGACAATTCTAAAGTCTGCTAGCGAATTTCCTTTTTCATGTAATTGTTGATCTATCTCAGCTGCGGTAACATTTCTATGCACATTAATGTTCAATTCATTGTCATATTGTTCTGGACAGAAACAACCGTAGATCTTGGCAAGAAACTTTGCCAAGTTTATGATGTCTTGACTAGCTAAAAGCGATTGTATTTCAGAGCTTGCTTTATCAAAAATTGTAGGGTCAAATCCAAGATCAGATAATTGTGAGCGAATGTTAGAGGCGGTTGCTTTTGCTGCTAAAAGGTTTGGGTTGTCTTTCATTCCAGGAGCAGGGCAGATGTCCATGTCAAGATCCATGATTCGTATATTCTCGTTTCTTAACTCCTCAAAGACTCCCTCCTGTAGCTTTCTTGAGACAAGTGTAACTACACTTAGTCCAAGTTTAGATAACTGACCAAGGGCTATCCCAAAGTTCCCCGAGGTAGCTTCGATTATTGTCTGCCCACTCCTAAGTTTGCCTGTAACAATGGCGTCATTGATTATGTGGACAGCGGGTCTGACTTTAATCGAGCCTGCTAGTAAGTTAGAATCGAACTTGCCGAAAACTTTCAGATCTGCGTCGGCAAGATTCTGGTTGTACACGTTTTTTGCACATTCTTTCAAATCTTCAGTAATATCAATTAGCGGTGTTGCGTTGACAACTTTTGTTTCACCCTGTTTTTCTTCCAGATGAGGAACCTTACTCCATATCTCTTGTTGAAAATGCTCAAGCAAAGTGTTGTCAATGTTGTTTCCTTTAGTTATTTCCAGTAATATTCTCCTCTTTGTTATAATCTGCCACAAGATCATATAAAATATCTGATAGGCATCTTTCTGTTTAGACTAATCTTATCTATGATGAAGTCGTAGATAGTAGGTTAGGGAAATGGTTGAAAAATCATTTGATCCTGAGATACTTTATACCAAGATAGTACACTACTATGTAGACAAGGGACATACAAAAGAACAGGCAAACAACATTGCACAAGCAATTATCAGACGCGAAGCCAAAAGGCGGATTTGCAAAAATGTCAACTGCAAGCATTCCTCAAACGAGCACATCAGACAATCACAGACTTGTCTTGTTTTAGACTGCAACTGTACAAGTTTTGTAAAATAAAAAAGCAAAATGATGCAACGAGTCAAAAAGTAATTACACTTTTGCTGAATAGCAAATTCACAGATTCATGCCTGATTTGAAGGCAGGATTTGCATTAGCAGTTTTTGCACTAGTTGGCATGCTAGCAGGAGTAGCAGACGCAAAGCTTTCCACTCCTTTTGAATATGTCTCAAATGGAGTCGATATAGCAAACTATGACCTTGACAACAGCGACATGGTTCTTGCATTGGATGTCAAGGTAACTGACACAAAAGGATCTTTGGAGCTTACATTGGACAGAAATCTTATTGATTCTCGCTACAATGGAAAAGACGATAGCTTTCTTGTGATTGCAGATGGTGACGAAGTGTTATACAAGGAGACAAAAACTACACAAAAAAGCAGAACCCTAAAGTTCAGTCTAAGCCCTGATGTTGAGCTTGTTGAGATATTTGGAACACATGTGAATGGAATCACATTTGCACAGTCTGAACAGCCTGTTGTAAACATCCAAAACGATCAGTTACAGAAACTGTTTACTGAAAGTACCATTTTAAAGGAAAAAAATGGCAAACTAGTTGACGAGATAAACAAGCTAAAGGCAGAAAATGAGGCCTTGAAAAAAGAAAACAAGAAACTAGATGGTAGAGTATTTGAGCTTCAGAATTTGGTATCTGCGATGGACAAAAAAGTAAAGGATCTTAATTCCGTAGTATCAGAGCAAGTAAAGACAATGTTCAAATGGTTTTCTCGCAAGTAGTTTTTCAGTATTTTTTGCATAAAATTTAAGCACCTAGTGGCATTTTACAAATCTGCATGAAATGTCTTTCCATATCACAGCCCTTTGCTGATTTAATAGTAAAGGGAAAAAAGACAGTTGAGCTTAGATCATGGAACACAAACTTTCGTGGCGAGTTTTTGATACATGCACCAATAAAAATAAGAAAAGAGGATTGCAAAAGATTGAAAATAAAAACAAAGCTTCCAACTGGTGTAATAATTGGGAAAGCCGAGATCTATGATGTAAAAAAATACAGTTCAGTAGATGAAGTGAAAAAAGACGCAAAGAAACATTTTGCTTCAAAAAATTTCTACAACAGAAAATATGGGTTTTGCCTGAAAAACGCTAAAGAGCTTCGTGTACCAATTCCATACAAGGGAAAACTTGGATTCTTTGATGTTAGCCTAAAACCAAATATCAAAAAGAACCAGATCAAAACAGATCTTATCGAAGAGGAATACAGGTACCAGTGGATAGGCCACCACTAGAGCCAGAAAAATTTACTATGTATATATAAAGGCCCTTTATAAAAGACTCAAAATGCCACAAACGAAACCCGTTGTAAGTATTGAAAATGTTGTAGCATCTGCATCAGTTGACCAGAAAATAGATCTAAACGATATCACAAAAAAATTCCCAGACACTGAATACCATCCTGATCAATTCCCAGGACTAGTCTTTAGAATAAAAATTCCGCGAACTGCAACACTGATTTTTAGAACAGGCAAGATGGTATGCACAGGTGCAAAATCAGAAGAGATGGCAATACAAGCAGTTAGAACTGTTGTCCAAAAGCTGCGAAAAGGCGGCATCAAGATAAAAAAAGATGCAGTGATTACCGTTCAAAATATAGTTGCAGCAATTAATCTTGGTGGAAAGATACATCTTGAACATGCAGCTCGGGTATTGCCTCGCAGCATGTACGAGCCAGAACAGTTTCCAGGACTAATCCATAGAATGCTTGACCCAAAGACTGTGATCTTGCTTTTTGCGTCAGGAAAATTGGTATGTACTGGTGCAAAAAAAGAGGCCGATGTATATCGTTCTGTTCATAATCTACATTCTCTTCTAGAAGAGAAAAAACTGATGATTTACGATCAATAAGAAGAACCGTTTTTATTTTATAAAACAAATTAAGGTTATGTATTACTGGTTTTTTCTAGCTGCAATAGCAGTGTTTCTTTTTTCCAGTTTTCAAGATTCAAGTGAGTCTACTGATGGCTACATGTCACCAAGAATGCAGGTTTTACAGGGAGTATTACCCTCTGATGTAAATTGTAAAAGTGGGTTTGAGCTTATTTTTAAGGCAAGCAACAATATGCCGTTTTGTGTAAAACCTGAAACAGCAAAAAGATTGGTTGAGCGAAGCTGGGGTACAACTATCAATCTAGAGAAAGCAAAAACTAGTTTGCCGTCATCTAACATGTTTGAGGTAATTCCTGCAGCTTCTGGAACTGCCTTGAACTTTTATGTGTATGATGATGATCTTAACACAAGCCCAAATGGTGTTGATATAATTTCAACTAGTGGATTGATTGAGGCTACAATTAATGGGGTACAAATTGAGGTTCCATCAAAGATGGTTGAGACATCACCAAGTTCTGGCAAATTCTATCTTAGAATATCTCTTCCTGATACAGTAAATGGCGTGAATCTAGATCAAGACGACATTGTTCTAGTCAAGTATAATGATCAGTCAGATGCTGCTGGCGATACAAGAGTTGTTTCATCATCTTTTCCTCTATCAAAGGCGTTTGCAAGCCTAGAGTTAGCTGACGGTGGGAAAAGAATAGGACATGAATTTACTCTAAGAGTTTATGAGCCTGATGCAAACTTGGATTCAAAAAATGAAGACAAGATTTCCCTTGGCTCATTTGAGTTTAGAAGTGGTGGAATCAGAACCACCTTGGCAAACCCTGTTTTTAATGCAAGACCGTCTTATCTACTAGAAACAGGTCCAAACTCTGGAACATTTGAGGTAAAAATTGAGATACCAAGAAGCATTGATGGAAAAACAATTCACATTGGAGACTTGTATGAGATACGATACATTGACACGTCTACACCATCAGGCACTTCAGAAAAAGTTATTCTCAAAGAAAGAATTGGATGATTTTTCAAACATTGAGTCAAGACTGCAATATATTTAATTAAATTAAAAACCTATAGATCAGATTGAAAAGAAACCAGTTTCTTGCTATCAATTTAGTAATTGCAACATTTTTGATAATTCCTTTTAGTTATACGAGTGCAGTTAAAACAGAATCAATCAATGACATAGAACCCCACATTCATTTTATTGCCATAGATGATTCTCCAAGAGCCCAATTTCTAAACAACAATTCAGTACAGTCTATCAAGTGTACAGAAGGACTAGAGATAATCATGAAAAAATCAAACGGCATGCCTGCATGTGTAAAGCCTAGCTCAATTTCGATTCTAATCGAACGAGGGTGGGGAATCCATGTTTTGCCTGATTATGAAAAAAGTGATGATAACAACTCTGAGCACTTTGCAGTAGGTGATATTCCTGTTAGGACAGAAAATGTAGTTTATTTTGAAAATTACGAAGGCTATCTTGCACGACCTGAGACAGATGGGGACTATCCAGGAATTGTTATGATGCATGAAGTGTGGGGCATTAATGATAATATCAAGCAGATGGCAGAAAAATTGGCATCACATGGATACATTGTACTTGCAGTTAATCTGTATGGGGTTCCAGCCGCAACAACAATAGACGAGGGACGACAACTAATGTCTGCATATCAACCAGAGAAAGGAATTGAAAACATGAATGGAGCTGTAAATTATCTTGTAGAAAACCAACATGCATTATCAATTGGTTCTATCGGGTGGTGTTTTGGTGGAGGAGAGTCGTTAAACCTTGCCCTAAACAACGACATGATGGATGCAACAGTGATTTATTACGGAAGACTCACGTCTGACACTGCAAGACTTTCATCAATTTCTTGGCCAGTTCTTGGAATTTTTGGAGGCCTTGATCAAGGAATTACAGTTGATTCGGTAAGACAATTTGAGTCTGCATTAAATGAGCTTGGAATTACAAACGAGATTTACATTTATGAAAATGCAAACCATGCCTTTGCAAACCCATCAGGTGATCGTTATTCTCCAGAAGATGCACAAGATGCATGGGAAAAGACACTTGCGTTTTTTGAAAAACATCTAAAATCAGTTTAGTATAAAAAATAAAAAATTATGCTAGCTCTGCACTGCCAAACAGGACAGAGAACTGCTTGCACCAGATAAGAACCGTATCGTATTTTGCTAAATCAGTCCCTTCTGGAATGTCATAATTTTGGTTTCCATTGTTTGCCTTGAGTTGTCCCAAACTCACATAGTCTGACGCGCTAGCATCAGATGCAAGATAGACGTAAAGATCAGGTCCGTTAGTTGAGCTAAAATCCTCCAGTCTTAGAATCTGTTGGTTATTTTCTAGTGGAACAACAAGCGCATTTCCTTTAGCATCGTGGATTCCATCTCCTACTCCCACAAAAGAGCCAGATAGTGATACAGCTACTCTTGATTCAGTATCCATCATTGTATCATCTTCCATCTTGTCTGCCATTTCGTCTTTTTCCATTGTTTCTGATTTTGTCACAAGTGCGGTTTCTGGTAGTTTTTCGTCTACTGTTGTGTTTATGAATAATGGGCTTAGTGCATAAACACTAAAGGGAATAACTATTACTGCAACAATTGCAGAGAGTATTATTTTTTTATTCATACGCACAAATTTACAACATAATATTAAAGTAAATATCCACATCTTTTCCAAATCTTTACCAAATGAAAACAAAAAAGATTGCCGTAATTTCTGGAATTATTGTTTTTGTTTTGAGTTTAATTGCAATATCTCAGATGAATAATTTTGGTACAAACTTGGAATCTGTATTTGCAGAGAAAAGCTATTCGCAGATCGAAGATTATGAGGTAAGAAATGTAGGTGAAACCATATTTTTTTCAGTAAAGACAAAATCTGACTTGCCTAACACAAGTGAAGATTTTGAAAAATCAAAAGTAATTTCGTTTGGTTATGCATGGTTGCGTTCTAATAATGATGATGGAAGTTTTGCAGGAATCTTTTCAAATGTTCATACAATAGGAGGTTTTATTGGTCCATGGCACTCTGAGCTTGTAAAGCTTGTGCCAAAGGATGCAAGTTTTTGTCTTTTGTCTTGGCCAATTGTAAACGAGGTTTCTGCAGGAGATAATCTTGTAAGAGTGATTTTATCTGAAGATCAGCTTGACTTTTCATCATATGAGATTGACAGGGCTGTATCTATTGTGATTTTAGAAAACCTTTCGTGCGGTTCTGGATTTGAGGCAAAGATAATTTCAGAGTACAAAAAAAGCTAGGCTTCTTTTTTCATTCCAATTTTGCACATACCTATTCTGCAGTTATGACAGACATAATCATCTGCAGGGTTTTGGCAACCACATGAACATGTACATGTATAGTCATTCATTCAAGACCACACATTTTCATTACCTTTTTTGCAGTATTGTCAATATCTACATCAGGCTCTGCTGAAATCAAGAGCACGTTATTGCTTATTGGAAAGCTCATCATCACTGACTTTTCTCTTCTTGATGCAGAATACTTTACTTTTCCAAGACTGTAGTCAAACTCCATTCTCATTGAAACTCGCAGGGCAAGCTCCATGTACATTTTCTGGCGTTCTGCATCGTCTTCGAGTGGTGATACTCCTTTTTTGAAACCGCCTGCAACTAGTCTTCCCATGCCGTTTATCAGACCTGCAAATCTTATTTCATCTTCTTGAAGCAGTCTGTCACATTTTTGCTGGAAAATTTTGTACTCTTGCAAGTTTTGTTGTTTTTGAGGTTTTACATTTGCAGACAAGACATCATTCATAGATAATTTTACGTCAAGCTGTCTAATAACGGTAGATTAACAAATGTTTGATATTTGTTAAATTAATTGAAATAAAAAAAATAAAGAAAAGCTAATTTTGATTTAATTTAGTTTAAACAAATTTTTAGCTAGAATCTTTTGGAACCATATGTGCGGTGTTTTGGTAAACATTCGCGACAATATACCGGTTTTCCTTCTTTTGGTTGAAATGGTACCTCAGCGTTTTTGCCACAGTCGGCGCAAACACAAGGATACATTTTTCTGTCATACGACATAATTTGGGGACATATCTGGTTACATAATAAGTATTGGATTTTCGGGTCCTGTTTAGCCTACCTATTACGATCCCAATGGCAATCACAATTACATCCTTTATGGCATTTCATCCTCTTACAATCAGAACATATCTTACTATGCCAAATGGTTGCAGAATTCATGATATTACAATGAGTCATGAGTAAATACGACTTTCGCTAGATATCGAGTCTGAGAGATTCAAAACAAATCCTACTCATATTGTAATCTAGATTATTGCGTAATCCTTGGGGAGATTATGAAGATTATTGATATAGTGAAAGATCGAAAAATTTTGTTCAACCTTTTTTTCTGCATAATCTATACATGATTACGAAATTAAACAAATTTTAAACATGACACATGATCTTTAATTACTAAACACAAAGTAGATAGATCTACAGATGGACGATACTGATTATGTTCTTGAAGATTGGAAGATGACAAAAGACAAGATTAGCCATTTTGACGATATTCTTTTTCGAACCAGACTTGAAGGGCTTCCAATTTCCACTGGGCTTCAAGCTGCAGCTTTTGCAGTAGATGGATTTGTGGGTTCGATGCATTTAGCAATATTTGGTCACAATATCCCAATATTCTCGTTGATAATGCTGGCAAGTGTTTTCTACCTAATTCCTATAATGATGCTGGATAAACTATACTTCAAATTTTTATGTACTGCAGTAGACCACGCAGAATCTATTGAAGAAAATAATTTTGAAAACAAAATTCAGATTACTACCAAACTGACTAGTCTAAAAAATACAAAGAGGCACTACAAGACTATGTTTTTGATGTATTTTGTCGTGATGGCTACTGGGAGTTTCTTTTTCATAATGGGAATAACCAACATGGCTCAATTAGTGCTTAATCCTAATTGAGATTATGAAGATTATTGATATGGTAAAAATCAAAAAAACATGTTCACCATTTTTTCTTTTTAATTCAAAGTTCTATTTGTATTAAATCCATACTTGCACGATCGTGTTTTAATAATAACAAAATCGTATCTTGTCTAGATGGATTTCGAAGGGCTGTATGATGAAATAATGAATCTTGATCCTAATGTTAGGTTTGCTGTAGTTTTGAATCGAAACGGAGAAAGAATTTACGGTGGCTATAGAGAAAATCTAAAACACTTTCTGACCCCAGATGAACTTAACATGGTCATTTATCATGCATGTCAGCGTTGGGAAGGAAGAAAACACTTGGCACACAAAATTGGCAAGGCACTATATTCAATGACTGAATATGAAAAAGTCAAAAGAATATCTTTTCCTATAGATGAAAATTACATGGTGCTAATCAGTATTGACACTTTTGTAGATCATACCAAGATAATTAATGGCGTGTTAAATTTAATAAAAATAATTAATGAATAATTCCGGAAATGAAAGCACATTGCGTATACCCAATGTTACTCTAAAACATGAATCAAATCTTTTAGTTTTCTTCTAGATTTTGGGGGTCTCTTATGATCAGGATAACCAATACAAAGTATGGAAGAAGGTTTCAAATCTGTTCCAATTATCTTCTTTATTTGTTCTTCATCAATCATGCCAATCCATATTGAGCTTAGTCCAAGGGCAGAAGCTGCAAGCTGAGAATATGCTGCAGCCAAAGTTGCATCTTGTAGGGAAAACTTTGCTAACATTTCAAGTGGAAAATTCATCTTGACTCTGGCAGGATCCATGCAAAAAACTAGCACAATAGGTGCATTAACATAAGGTTGTTTGTTTGCAGCCTCGACTAGTCTTTTCTTTAGTTCTTTATTTTTTACATAAAAGATCTCAAATCCCTGAAAGTTGCCAGCAGATGGGGCTGTATCTGCAGCTGCCAGTATTTTTTCTACTTTCCATTCTTCTATCATTCTTGAACTGTCAAAGTTTCTTGTTGATCTTCTAGTAGACATCACTCTGAAAAGATCCGATACATCAACAGTTTGATTGGTACTGCCTGAGAGTATAGTGTTTAAAAGTTTGTTTCTAACCTCGTCGTCTTCTTTTTCTATCTCAATTGAAGGAAAAAATTCTTTTGGGTAAATTTTGATTGGTTTTGGTTCATGTGGAATTTTTCTAAATTCTAAGACGTTTTTCCTTAGAACTGATGTTTGTGCTTCTAGTGTTTTATGATCCCTAAGGTGGAATTGAGTAGTGTCTGTATTTATCAAAATATTGCTAAATTCATCTTCTAGCTCTACTCTTCCAGTAGAGTCTTTTGATAATATCTCAATTAGTTTGTCAAACTCGCCTTTGTCAAGTACAACTACATCTTGTTCATCTTCGTTAATTCCCTTCCAGATTAACCTGCAGCCATCTTTGGATAGATAGGATGGCTCAATTTTGGAAAATTCTGTCATAATTTTACTCCTTTATGTTGATAATTATTTGTTTTATAACAGTTCTAAATATTCTAATTTCATATCCTAATCGAGATTATGAAAACTATCTTCGTTTAATATCTGATGCAGGAGGATTACGCGACCAAAAAAACAACATGAATCCTGCAGGAATCATAAACAAAATAGCTGCAATCAATGTTACCCAGTAAAATGTTGGGTCAAGTCCTGGAATAAACGGCCCAGGATACACAGCATAAAACCAAACAAATGCAATAAATCCTAAAATAATTTTATTTTTCTTTATTACTCTAAAGACTCCTAGCTTTCTCTTGTCAAGAAAACATTTTTTGCATCTTGACTTGTCATCTACTAGACACGAAGTACAACAGAGTTTCTCGCAAAAGTAGCATTTATAGTCACCAAACTTTGAACCGCAAAACTCACAGCTTTGCATTTTATGATTTAGGGAAAGATATGATTTACCTTTTATGGTGCTAATCTTTCAGAGTCACGCGGATACAAAACAACTTCGCGAATATTGTCAATTTTGGTTATAGTGGCCATCAGTCTGTCAAGGCCAAGGCCCCATCCAGCATGAGGAGGCATTCCCCATTCAAATGCACGCAGGTGATCTGCAAACTTTGTTGGGTCAAGGTCTTGCTCTTTTAGCCTTGATTTTATCTTCTCAGGGTTGTGAAGCCTTGTTCCTCCAGATGACAGCTCAAGATATCCGTATTGCAAATCAAATGATTTTGAAAGGGTAGGTTCGTCGTCTTTTTCATGAATATAAAATGGCTTTAGCTTTAGCGGCCAGTCTACTATAAAATAAAAACCAGAACGCTCTTTTCCCAAAATTCTCAAATGTGCGTCCTGCAAGTCATCGCCAAAATTCAACTTTACATCATGCTTTTGTAGCAATTCTAGCGCTTGCGCATATGTGATGCGCTCAAAGGGTGAGCTTGGAGCCTCGATTTTAATTTCAAGATCTTCTTGTTCTTTTTTGCAATTAGCTGATACATCATTGTAAACATTGACTATGAGTGACTCTAAAACATCCATTACATCTGTATAATCCATAAACGCAGCTTCAATGTCGACACTTGTAAACTCGCTTAGGTGTCTTACGGTGTGAGACTTTTCTGCGCGGTAAAATGTTGAAATCTCAAAAACACGTTCTAATCCAATTGTCATTTGTTCTTTGTAAAGCTGTGGGCTTTGTGCAAGGTATGCTTGCTTGCCAAAATAATCAAGTGAAAATAAATTTGCACCACCTTCACTCGCACTACCAATAATTTTTGGTGTTGTAATTTCAATGAATTTTTTTTCATCTAGTGTTTTTCTAATTGATGCTAGAGTGTGGTGACGAATCTTAAAAATTGCTGCAGTCTTTTGGTTTCGCAAATCAAGCGCACGTGCATTCAGCCTGTTGTCTATGTTGCTTTCTAGTCTTCCAATTGGATCAATTGGAAGAGGATGAATTGCCTTTGCAAGAAGTTCAATGCTTTGCGCATTTATCTCAAAAACAAAATCCTTTGCCCTTGTCTCCTGAATTTTTCCCTTTATTCTAACTACGTATTGTCTTGCTAATTCCTCAAGATGCTTTTGAGCTTCTTCTTTTACTATCACTTGGGCAATTCCTGTAACATCACGAACTGTCAAAAAAGTCATCTTGCCAAGCTTGCGCATGTCCTCAATCCAGCCACAACAGATTACCTCCTGGCCAACCATGCTTGGCGTGATGTCTTCTATGTCATGTGTTTTAAACTGCAAAAAATCACTTCCGTGTTTTTTCAAACTCAACTACGAGTTCCTGTTTTCTTAGATTCTTTACTATTTCGATTGCCTTTTCAAGATTTATTGGAAATTTTGTGGTCCATTTTCCAGCAATTACTGCCTTTACCTTTTGATTGCCCTCATTTGCCCAAACTGCATTTATTGACAAGATTCTTGTTGGAAAAAACAAGTCTTCGATAAAGCGCTTGTCGCTTGCCTTTGTCTCAATTAGCCATATTTTGCCTGGAAACTGGCTTTGAATTAGCCGATAAAGTGTCCTGCTCTGCCTGATTACCATAATGTCTTCTTCTTTGAGATAAAGCAGGTAATTTCCATTAATTACCTTGCAGGAAGAAAAGCTAAATTTGTCAATTTTTTTATTTTTTTTTCCAAGTTGTGCAAGCTTGATCGCAGCATCTACATCAAATGATGTAATGGTTCCTGATTCTAGCTTTGACTCACATTTTGGACACAAAACAGCATTTTTTGCATCAAAACTACAAATTGGCGCTTGCAAAGTGAATCGAATCTTGACTTGAATAAAGTTGCATATATCCCTTCTTGCAAAAATAAAATCTACTAGTAGGATCAAAGAATATCTGTTGTCATTTATCAAAATAGAAAATCTATCAGCAAAATACGACACATCAAAGGGATCAGTTCATGCACTAGACGATGTAAGTTTTTTTCTTGAGGCCGGTGAGTCTGTTGGGATCGCAGGCGAAAGCGCATGTGGGAAAACAACACTTGGGCTTTCCATGATCAGAATGATTCCAGGCGGCAAAATCGTATCAGGTAAGATCCTATTTGAGGAAAAATCACTTCTTGATCTAACAGACTCTGAATTTGACAAAAACTATCGCTGGAAAAAGATCGCAATGGTATTTCAAGGTGCAATGAACTCACTTGACCCTGTTTTTACAATAAAGGAACAGTTTGTAGAAATCCTAAGGCAGCATCACTACAAAGACAATTTTGACAAATTAATCTCAGACGCAGTAGCATCTGTCAGCCTTGATGAGTCTGTTTTAAAAAAATATCCTCATGAGCTAAGCGGTGGAATGAAGCAGCGCATTGTTATTGCAATGGCACTATTACTAAAACCAAAATTTGTAATAGCCGATGAGCCAACAACAGCACTTGATGTTCTTGTTCAGGCACAAATCATCAATCTATTAAAAAAACTAAAAAAATCAGGCATGTCAATTATGCTGATATCTCATGATCTTGCGATCATATCTGAGGTTGCAGAAAAAATTGGCATAATGTATGCAGGACAACTAGTAGAGTTTGGCAAATCAAATGACATATTCAAAAACCCAAAACATCCATACACACAAGGCCTTTTAGAGTCAATTCCTACACTGCGTGAGAATAAAAAACCAAAATTCATCAAGGGTGTTCCGCCAAATCTTGCAGAACCTCAATCAGGATGCAGGTTCATAGAAAGATGCCCTATGGCTATGGAAAAATGCAAAAAAGAACCTCCAAAATTCAAAACCGATTCTGGATATGTGATGTGCTGGCTCTATGAATAGCGCTTTACTATAGGCAAACAAGCATCTGCTATACGCAAAATCTCGGATCGGACAACCTTTTTGTCAATTGAAATCCAGACTCGAGTCTTCTCTAATGCAAAAGATATTGTCTGTACCTTCTTTCTTTCTTCCCAAGCAAATTCTGTCTCGCCTAGTTGCTCATCAAAATAAGACTCTAGCTCTGATTTTATGGCAATGTGTGAGAACTGGTAACTAGTATTTTTTGTATCAAGTAGAGGTTTGAGGCCCTCTCGTCTGTTGTATGCAAGGAGTTTTCCATTTTTGTCTATGACTCCAACAAATCTAATGTATGGACTGATCTTTATTATATAGTCACAGATTTGTCCATACTCTTTTTTTGCCATCAAGTTAGTTTCGTTGGACAATATTTAATGTTCTTGATTGTTTTATTCTTAAATAATCCATAACAAATGAACAGATGTGCAGTTTTCTGATCTCCTTCCATTTACGCCAGAGGTTGGTTACCTTGGCTTGTCAATTATTAGCTTTTTTGGCTCACTAATACCATTTGTTCCACTACCGTCATTTCTTTTGCTTGCAACAATGGCAGTTGGCGACAAGTTTGACATACATGCTCTTGCACTTATTTCTGCAATTACATCCACAGTTGCAAAGCAGATAATATTCTATGCTAGCTCTAGTGGCAGGAGAATAATTAATGAATCTACAAGAAAGAGAATGAAGCCATTTGAACGACTAGTCAAGCGATATGGCGCAGCTGCTGCATTTATTGCCGCCGCAACCCCAATTCCAGATGACATTGTGTATATTCCACTTGGACTTGCAAAGTACAATCCAAAGAGATTCTTTTTGGCTACATTTGCAGGCAAAATAATCCTAAGCTATGTCATAGTTTTACTTTCTAGCTTTTTTGGTCTATCATATGTTGAACCGGTTGTCGAAAGTGTGCACGATTCTTCCGTAGTCTATATTGGGATTGCAGTGTTTGCAGGTCTTATGACAGTCATAGTCATTTTGATGCTCAAGCTCAACTGGGAAAAAATTCTAGGTCATGTAGCACCATGGACCCTAAAAGATGATGAGAAAAGCTAGACTTTTATTTTAAAATTCCATAACTTGTCAGTCGCAGTTCTAATCCCAATTCGTGGTCCTAAAACAACCTTGTTTGGAGGTACGCCTTCTGTTATATACAGCGTTGAATGTTTTGCCAAATCCTCACCATACTGTGATTTTGTTATCTTGAGTGACTGTGTAAGCTTGCCAGGTCCACTAGTAAGATTGGAAACAAGTGCAGTGTTTCTATTACGAATCATTTTTGTAATTCCTTTCTGTGGTTCTAGTGCACGAATAAGAACTGCACCTGCATCAACTCTTTGACTTTTTGCAACAACGTTAAAGCAATAATACATTCCATATGTAAAATAGACATAGGCCTTTCCAACCTCGCCAAACATTGCCTTGTTTCTTTCTGTAATTCCTCGATATGCATGACTTGCAGGGTCATCTTTGTAACGATAGGCTTCAGTTTCTGTAATTATTCCAGCAAGTGTATAGCCATTAATTTTTCTTACAAGTGTTTTGCCAAGAAGATCTTTTGCAACCTTTACCGTGTCTCTACTATAAAATTCTCTAGGCAGTACTTTCATTTTTTTAATTTGTCATGTAATGTTTTAATATCTTCTTTTAGAATTGACACTAGTTCTTGATTGTAAATTGTAGCAGCTGGATGTATTGTTATAAAATATAACTTTCCGTCTTTTTCTAAAAACTTGCCACGATTTTTAGTAATGTCTTTTCCACCCAAAAGTGAACTGTATGCTGTATTTCCCATGACGCAAATTATTTTTGGCTTTAGTATTGCAAGCTCTTGCTCAAGATAATCCATGCAGGTTTCTCTTTCTTTTTGATTTGGAACCCTGTTATCTGGAGGTCTGCACTTTACTACATTAGTAATGTATACTGCATCTCTTGAAAGCCCAGCCTCTTCAAGTGCCTCAGTAAGTCTTTTGCCAGCTGCTCCAACAAAAGGCTCGCCTATCTTGTCTTCGCTTCTTCCTGGCGCCTCACCAATAAAGACAATCTCCGCATTTTTACTTCCTTTTCCAGGAACTGCATTTTTTCTTGATTTACAAAGCTCACATTTTGTGCAGGAAATTACCTGACTTTTAATTGACTCTAGCGAGTTTTCAATCATTTTATGATTTGACACTTTTTACTGTAGCAACTGCCCTAATCGTAGGTCCGCCGTTTCCCATTATCATTGATTGCATAGGATCCCCTTTTCCACAATTTGTGATTGGTCTTACCGTAAAGTCCTTTCCACATGCATCAATTGACTTGAAAAATTCTGGCGCAGTTCCAATTACTATTACATCACGCAACAGATCCGTTAACTCGCCGTTTTCTATTTTTTGTGCAAACTGACATGATATGCTCCAGTTGTATCGTTTCATGTCAATTGATGGCACCTTCATGTTTGAAACAAGATATCCTGATTTGACATCACGTATCATTTCTTGTGGGTTCCAGTCCCCTTTTCCTATACATGTACAGGCCATTCTGATTAGCGGCATGAACTTGTATGATGTTGCCCGCATGTTGGCACTTGGTTTTGCATTAAAGAT
>Ga0209108_10000617_pt1 | contig 19685 bp, 17 predicted proteins | sample Rifsed10ft1_FD_184003 | JGI IMG/M metagenome (GOLD analysis project Ga0209108, IMG submission 184003) | Soil microbial communities from Rifle, Colorado, USA - sediment 10ft 1 (version 2) | ecosystem: Environmental > Terrestrial > Deep subsurface > Rock core/Sediment | place: Rifle, Colorado...
GGTTCGCTGGTGCCGAGTCGTCCCAGCGACACGGTCCTCGCGCAGGCGCGTCAAGGACAGACCTACGCCAACATCGACGCCATCGGCAAATCGGGCCTGCGATTGCGCGTCGTGATTCCGGTGCGTACACGCGATGTGAGCGCGCCGCTGCGGGTATTGCAGGTTTTGCAAGCCTTGCCGCCACGCTATACAAAATTGGGCGAATCGGTGCAAACGGCCTTCGCCGAATATGAAAAGCTCGTGTACCTGCGCGGGCCGCTCAAGTTCGGGTTCACGCTCACGCTGTCCCTGATCGCCCTGCTCACCCTGCTGATTGCGGTTTGGGCGGCGATCTTCTCCGCCCGCCGTCTCACCACGCCGATCCGCGAACTGGCCGAGGGCACGCGCGCGGTGGCACGGGGCGATTACCAGATGCAGATTCCGGTCACAAGCAAGGACGAGATCGGGATCCTGGTCGGATCCTTCAACGAGATGACGCACCGCATTCATCGCGCGCAGACGCAGACCAAGCGCAGCCAGCAGGAAGCCGAGATTCAGCGCGCCTACCTCGAAACCGTGCTGGGTCACCTTTCCTCGGGCGTGCTGACATTCAACCAGCGCCTGCTGCTGCGCACGCATAATGCGGCCGCCGGCCAGATTCTCGGCGCCGATCTCAAGACTGCCGAGCGCAAGTCGCTGGCCTGGCTGGGCGAGACCTATCCGGCGCTCCGGCCGCTCACCGAGATCGTCCAGCGCGCGGCGGCCGCCGGCGAAAACGAGTGGCAGACACAGATCCAGCTGTCAGTGAATAATCAGCGCCGAACGCTGATGCTGCACGGCACTTCGCTGCCCTCCTGGCGCGGGAAACGCGGCGGTTATGTCGTGGTATTCGACGACATCACCATGCTCATCCAGGCGCAGCGCGATGCGGCCTGGGGCGAGGTCGCACGGCGCATGGCGCACGAAATCAGGAATCCGCTCACGCCCATTCAGCTGTCCGCCGAGCGCATTCGTCACAAATATCTCCGCGCGGTGTCGGACGACGAGCGGATCGCGCTCGACCGCGCCACGCGCACGATCATTGAACAGGTCGAAGCGCTCAAATCCATGGTCAAGGATTTCTCCGAGTACGCGCGCTCGGCCCAGATGCAGTCGCAGCCGGTCGACCTGAACGGACTGATACGTGATGTGGTGGAGCTCTACAAGAACGAACACGGACAAGCCGTCGAAGGCGTGGTTCCGTTGCGCCGGGCCGCGGAAAAAAATGATTTGGTGAGACTGCTTCGACCCATGGCAACCAAGCTCCATCTTGATGCCGACCTGCCCCGCATCTCGGCCGATCCGGGCCGGTTGCGACAGGTACTGCACAACCTATTGATCAACGCGCACGATGCGCTGGCGTCGACACCCAACCCCCAGATCCAGCTCAGCACCCGCCTGGTGGCGGAAAATGTCCATCGTTTTGTCGAACTGAAGGTGCAAGACAACGGGCCCGGCTTCCCCGAGGCGCTGCTGTCGCGCCTGTACGAACCGTATGTCACCACCAAGGAAAAGGGCACCGGGTTGGGACTGGCCATCGTCAAACGCATCGTCGAGGAACACGGGGGAATCATTTATGTCGAGAATCTCGCCGAACGCGGCGCCTGTGTCGTCATCCGCCTGCCGGTCGGCGAAAGCACGCTGACGGGCGATGCGTCCTATGAACAATCGTCCGCGCGCGCGGAGAAAGAAGTGCGACACGAACGGCACGCTTACGGACCCAAGGACGGAAAGGCATGAATCCCGGATATATCCTGGTGGTGGATGATGAACCGGATATCTGCCGCCTGGTGCAGGAAATTCTCGAGGACGAACACTACAAAGTGGTCACGGCGGAAAACGCCAGGGCGGCACGGGACGCTTTCAAGAAGCAGCGGCCGGACCTCGTGCTCCTCGATATCTGGATGCCGGACACCGACGGCATCAGCCTGCTGCGGGAATGGTCCGATTCCGGCGATCTCGAAATACCGGTCATCATGATCTCGGGACACGGAACGGTCGAGACGGCGGTCGAGGCTACCCGGCTCGGCGCCTACGATTTCATTGAAAAACCCCTATCCACGGGCAAGCTGCTGGTCACCGTGGAGCGCGCGCTGGAAAACGACAAGCTCCGGCGCGAGAACCTGCGACTGCGCCGCCAATCCGAACCGGCCAGCACGCTGATCGGCAAAAGCCCGCTCATGCAGCAACTGCGGGAGGACATCGAGCGGATTGCCGCAACCGACGCGTGGGTGCTCATCACCGGCGAGCCCGGCAGCGGCAAGGCGAACGCGGCGCGCTACCTGCACGCACACAGCGCGCGCAAAAACTCCCCCTTCGTCGAAGTCAGTCTCGCCGCGGTTCCCCCCGTGCAATTGGCGGCGCAGCTGTTCGGACAAGAGCAAAGAGGGTCGATCATTCCGGGCAGCTTCGAGCAGGCGGTGACCGGCACCTTGCTGCTGAATGAAATAAGCCATCTCGATTCCACCACGCAGGCACGGCTGCTCGATGTCCTCGAGCAGAAGCGATTCATGCGCGTCGGCGGACACGAGCCGATCGAACTCGACGTGCGCATCATCGCCGCGAGCGACAAGAATTTGCCGACAGCGGTGGAGGATAAAACTTTCCGCGAAGACCTTTACTATCTCCTGAACGTCGTGCCCTTGCGCGTGCCCTCGCTCCGCGAACACCACGAAGACGTGCCGGAACTCATTAATTTCTATATCAACTGGATGGCAGACAATGAACACCTGCCGTATCGCAAGTTCACCACCGGCGCGCTCAACCTGCTGCGCAATTACTCATGGCCGGGCAATGTGCGCGAATTGCGAAACATGGTGCAACGGTTGCTGATCCTGAATCGCGGGGAAGAAGTGACGGAAGCCGAGGTCGAGCAGACGCTGGGCGGATCGCCCCCGGTCTCCGCCGAGGCCTACCCGCCGACACTGATGGAATTGCCGCTGCGTGACGCCCGCGACCATTTCGAAAAGGCGTACCTCGAGCATCACCTGAAGCGCACCGGCGGCAACGTCGCCGAGGTGGCGCGCCTGTCCGGCATGGAACGCACCCACCTGTATCGAAAACTCAAGCAGCTCGGCGTAAATCCCAAACCGCCCCGGGAATAACGATGGCCATTGTCGATAATCTGGAAGCCATGCTCGCGCGCGGCCAGGACACCGCACTGCTGCGCTACAGCCTCGGCGCCGAATACCTGAAACTCAACCAGCCCGACAAGGCGGCCGCACACCTGCGCGAGTCCGTGGCGAAAGACCCAAAATACTCCGCCGCCTGGAAACTGCTCGGCAAGGCCCTCGCTGAAGCTGGACAAAAAGCCGAAGCGATCAGTGCCTATGAAGACGGGATCAAGGTGGCAAACGAAAAAGGCGACATTCAAGCGGCGAAAGAGATGACGGTTTTTCTTAAACGTTTACAGAAATAGTCGAGCGGGCTTCAACCGCTACTTGAGGGTGGGGACCCACGGCAGGTGATTTTTCTTTGCTTGTCCAAAGAAGAGTCACCCAGGGTGCAGGGGTGGAGCCACCCGCCATTAGCTTTTCATCGTCGGCGCGGCCGAGTCACTAATAAAAATCCGGCTCGCCCTTCGGGCGGGTCTTGAATCTTTTATGCAGCCAAAAATACTGTTCCGGCTTTTCCCTCACCGCAATTTCGATTTCCTTGTTCATGCGCGTGGTGTCGGCAACCGGATCGCCGGAGGGGAAATCTTTCAACGCCGGACGGAATTCGATCTCGTAGCCGCGCCCCCAGGACAACTGGCGGGTGATGCACGGAATCACCACGGCATCCGTCATCTCGGCGAGCCGCGGCAAAACCGCAAACGTCGCGGCCGGAATGCCGAAGAACGGTGCGAACACCGAGTTGCGCAGGCCGGCGTCCTGATCCGGCAGATAATACAGCGGCATGCCGGAGCGCACCATGCGCACCAGCGTGGTGAACGGCTTGTTGTGCTCCACCAGATGCGCCCCGAAACGGGTGCGAGCCCGATGCACGACATAGGCAAACAGCTCATTGACCGGATGGCGGAACACCGAAACTAGCGGCCTGTCCGCCGAGATGCGTATGCCGCCAACGTCGAGCCCCAGAAAGTGCGGCGCGAGCAAGATGATGTTTTGTTTTTCGCGCAGGGCATCGTCGAAATGTTCGCGGCCGCGAAATCGGGTGATACGCCGCAAGCGCGATTCCGACGCCCACCACGAAACGCCGATATCGAGCAGCGTTTGGCCGAAGGCGCGGAAATGCCGGCGCGCGATCCGTGTCTGTTCCGCCGGCGTCCGTTCCGGAAAGCATCTTCGGATGTTGACGTTCACGATGTGCCGGCGCGGGGCATGCAATGCATAAAGCAACATCCCGAGGCCTCCGCCCAAGACGGCAATCAATGGCAACGGCAGCCAGCTCACGAGGCGCATGAAACCCAACCCGATCCAGGAGAGCCCGTATCGCGGCCGTAAATAACGGGTCAGACTGTCCTTATCCATAAGGTGAGGGAGCGCCGCCCGGACGGGTTTTGAAGATCTTGAAAGTCCACATGTATTGCTCCGGCATCTCACGCAGGCCGGCCTCCATGGCGGCATTCATGCGCGCGGCATCCATCATTTCGTTTCCCGTCGGATAAGTTGTCAGGGCCGGCCAAAACTTTACTTCATATCCCTTGTCGGTCAGACGCGTCATGCACGGGACCACCAGCGCATTCGCCGAACGCGCCAGGCGCCCGAGGATGGGCAACGTCGCCGTGGGCACGCCGAAGAAGTCGACGAACACCGAGCGTGCCGCGCCAAAGTCCTCGTCCGGGGAATAGTGAAAACTCAAACCCTGGTTGAGCGCGCGCAGCACCGGACGCAACCCTTCGCGCCGCTCAATCAGCCGAGCGCCATAGCGGGTTTGGCCACGCGCCAGCAACCAGTTGATGACCGGGTTCGGCTGGGCCTTGACCATGGTGCACGCCGGATGCCAGCGGCTCAGCATCGCCCCGCCGAAATTTATTCCGACGCAATGCGGCACCAGCAGAATGACGGGACGCCCGCTTTGCAGTGCGGCCTGATAATGATCCAATCCGAGATACTCGGTTTTGCGCTCAAGCCGCGCGCGCGCGGCCCATGCCAGAAACCCGAGATCGACATACGACTGGCCGGTAACACGGAAATGCGCGCGCTGCAGTTCCTGGCGCGCCCGCGGCTCCATCCGGGGGAAGCACATCTCGATGTTGATGCGCGCAATCTCGCGGCGTTTTTTATTCGAGATCATCATGAGAAAACCCAGCGCGCTGCCCGCAAGCCGCGACCACGACAGCGGCAGCGTCGCCAGCCACCGCAAGAAAAAAATCCATAGCCAGCTCGACCAGTAGCGCGGCGCGTAACTTCTGCGAGCGGGCTTGCCCGCCTGAGAAGAATACGAACGATCCGGTGTTTTGGTTTTTGCTGTGCCGGTGGAATTCATCGATTGGCGATGGTGCGCCGGGTGTGTTCGCCCGGCGGCTTGGACTCCGCTCCATGGTGGGTTAGTCTTTACCAATGATTGCAAAAACGGCGCGGCGGCGCACCCCGTTTGTTCTCGCCGTCATCGTCTGGATCGTGGCGTTGGTGGCTTCGCAATGGGACGTCGTCAGCCGGCTCGATAACCTTTACCTCGACTGGAACCTGCGCCGCCTCGCCGAGCGACTCCCCCCCGACCCCGCCATCGTCATGATCGATATCGACGAGCCCACGCTCGAGGCCATGGTTCCCGAGTACGGGCGTTATCCGTGGTCCCGCGCCGTATTCGGCCAGCTGGTGGAGGGGCTCGCGCGCCAGCAACCGGCGGCGATTGTGTTCGATATCCTGTTCATTGATCCGCAAAAAGAGCATGTGGCTGACGATCTTTTTTTCATTCGTACGGCCGCCGCCCTGCCCTACGTCTATTTTCCCATGGTGCGCCTGGATGCACCGGAACAGGCAGACCGGGAAAAAGGTTTCCCTTTGAAAAACCTTGGTAACGCGCGGCGCGGATCCGGGGCCGACCCCGAGGCACGCGCCTCCCTGCTGCTGCCCATGCCGGGGCTGGCCCAAACGGGACGGATCGGGACCATCAATGTATTCGCCGACAGCGACGGGGTCATCCGCCGTTATCCCCTGTATCTCGATGCATATGGTTGGCACATTCCCTCCTTGCCCGCCCGGGTGGCGCATGACCTGGGATATGCCGTGGCGGATACTGCGAACATCATGCTGACCTGGCACGGGCCGGCCAAATCCTATACGGCGGTTTCTTTCTTCGATGTTTTCACCGATCTCGAACGTCGCCGACCGCAACGGCCGCGCGATGAGTTCCGCGGCAAGATTATCATCATCGGCGCCACCGCTTCGGGCCTGCACGACCTCAAGCTCACACCCATGGGAGCGAATTTTCCCGGTACCGAGGTGCTCGCCACCACCATCGATAATCTTAAAAACGGCGCGCGTATCAATCAGGTGGCTGGGTGGGTAGCGCCGTTGCTGACGGGCATATTTCTGTCGACGCTGGCGCTGGCGTTCGCGCGCGGCATGAGTGTGCTAACGATTGGGGTGAGCTGGCTCGGCGTTACGCTGGCGGTCGCCATCGGTTGTTGGGCGGCGCTGGTGTATTCACGCCTCGCAATCCCGGTGGTCGTGCCGTTGGTGTTCGGCGGCTGGTTCTACTATCTTCTGGCGTCGCTGCGGGCCTGGCGTCTCGAGCGCCAGAACCGTCAGCGCGTGACCACGCTTTTTTCGCGCTTCCTCGATCCGCGCGTGGTGGCCGATCTGGTGGAGCAGGGGGAAACTCATGACACGCTTTCCGGTCAGAAGCGGGAGATCACGGTGCTGTTTTCCGACATCCAGGGATTTACCGCGCTCTCGGAGCGCAAATCGGCGCCGGAAATCGTGGAACTGCTCAATCGCTATTTCAGCCTCCAGGTTGAGATTATTTTTCGGCACGGCGGGACGCTGGACAAATATATCGGCGATGCGATCATGGCCTTTTGGGGCGCCCCAACGGAACAGCCGGATCATGCGCTGCGCGCGCTGGCATGCGCCCGCGAGATGGAACAGGCGCTGATACGCTTCAAGCAGCAAGCCGGTCCCGACGGTGAATACTTTGACGTCGGTATCGGCATCCACACCGGTGAAGCCGTGGTAGGATTTATCGGCTCACCGCAGCACCGCCAGGATTACACCGTGATCGGCGATACGGTGAATACCGCAAGCCGCATCGAGGGCGCCACGCGCGGACGCTGCCGGATACTGGTATCCGCCGCCGTGCGGGACGCGTGTCAAACGCAATACACTTTTGTTGATCACGGACTCGTGAAACTCAAGGGCAAGGAATCCGAAGTTCAACTTTACGAGCCGAAATGGGAGTCATCATGAAACTATTACAGTCCTTCGTATTTTCCATCGGGCTCGCTGCCCTTGGTGCCGCTTTTGCCAAGGAAGCGGGCACCACGCGCACGGCCGTGGATTTGATGGCCACGCCGTACCGCGATGCGGCGCAGGCCGGACAACTGCCATCGAACACCTCGGTGGTGATCCTCGAGCGTCGCGGCGGTTGGCTGAAGATATCCGGGAAAAACAGGACCGGCTGGGTACGGCTGCACCAGGTCCGATCTGGCGAAGGACCGGAGGCGAAGGGCTCCGGCGAAGGATTGGAGATGCTGAAAAATGTCGGCAAGACAGGACGGTCGGGATCATCGGGGATTGTCGCCACCACCGGTATCCGCGGACTGAGTGCCGAAGAACTTAAGTCGGCGAAACCAAATCCCAAAGCCGTGGAAGCCTTGGCGGGGCACCGCGCCAACGATGCAACAGCCAGGGATTATGCGCGGCAGGCAGGGTTAAAAGACACGGACGTGCCGTATCTGAATAAGCCATGAAGGATGAACCCATGACGATTTTCAAAACGGCGTTGATCCTTATTGCGCTCTCGTTGGCCGTGCCGCTGCCGGCGTCGGCCATCAATCTCGACAAATTGCGTGACATCGGCAAGAAACTCGAGCCGCTCAAGTCGACTTCGGAAAAAGATGAAATCAATCTTGGCAGGGACGTGGCCGCCAACCTCCTCGGCGCGGCACCACCGGTGAACGATCCGGCGTTGCAATCGTATGTCAACAAAATCGGCATGTGGATCGCGCTCCATTCCGACCGGCCGAACCTACCCTGGCATTTCGGCGTGCTGGACACGGACGGTGTCAATGCCTTCGCGACACCGGGCGGATTTGTATTCATCACGCGTGGCATGCTGCTGCGCATGCGGGATGAAGCCGAGCTGGCCGGGGTGCTGGCGCATGAAATCAGTCATGTAGTCGAAAAGCATGCCCTGAACACCATGCGCAAAGGGGCTCTGGCCGGCATAGCGGGTGAGGCTCTGAGCCGCAATAAACCTGAATACGCCAAGCTGGTCAGCACCGGGACTGAAATCTTCGCGCGTGGACTGGATAAGGAGGATGAGTTTGCCGCCGATCGCATGGGTGTAGTACTCGCGTCGCGGGCTGGATACGATCCTTATGGGCTGCCATCCGTGCTACAAACACTTTCCTCCATTAATCCGAAGGATAATGCGGTGGCGCTCATGTTCAAAACCCACCCCGATTCTGGAACACGACTGGAGTTGCTTACAAACTCCATGGATACCCATTTTGACCGCTATATTAGCCAACCCAAGGTGGAAAATCGCTTTTCAGAGATAATTAAATCCCACATTTCCAGATATAAGCCGCAGAAATAGGATGTGTTTACAATATTTAACATAATTTTAACATAATTATGAATAGCACATCCTGTTTTATCTGAATAATTATAGAAAAGTGGGATAACTTTAAATTAATAAGGTATTTTATCGACTATCAGTGGTCTGATTGTTGTCAGTAAACTTGAAAATATGGTCTTATTGGTTTTTTCCTGCTGAGCTAATAACGATTTTATCTGCATCCGTTGCGAGGGCATGCGGAAACAGGCCGGACAATTGTCCATAATAGCCGGGAGATTCCCGCGCCGGGCAAAATCAGCGGTCTGGCGTTCGCGCACGTAGATGAAGGGACGAATAACGCGCAGATCTTTGGCATCGTTCACATAATGAGCCTTCATGGTGTGGAGGCGGCCGCCAAAAAAGGCGCTCATCAGGAATGATTCCGCGAGATCATCCAAATGGTGCGCCAACGCCAAGACGTTGAAACCCTGTTTGCGTGCTGTGTCATAGAGAATTCCACGGCGCATGCGGGAGCAATAGGCACAGAATGAATTGCCACGCATGGTCTTAAGCGCGCGGCCCACGATATCGTGACGGCGGTAAAAATAGCGAACGCCCAGAGCGGGGACATATTCTTTCAAGAACGACGGATCAAAACCTTCGATGCCCGGATCCACGGTGGCCGCACCGAGCTCGAAGCGAACCGGTGACTTGTCCCGCAAATGCCGCAGTACGTGGAGCAACGACAGGCTGTCTTTGCCGCCCGACAGGCCCAGCAAGACACGGTCGCCCGGATGGATCATGCTGTAATCGGCGATGGCTTCCCTGGCGGCGCGCAACAGGGGGCGGGGCGGCCGAGGAATGGAAACCGGTATGGGTAGCGTATCGGGAGCTAGCATATTCTCCCAGTATGCCCAATCAGAATAATTTGTGCATAGGGCAGAGTAACATTTGTTAAGGTCAACATGAGCGAAGAAGTCAAAACCCTGTCTCCCAAAGAAACCTATAAGTTCATCCAGGAACATCCGAACGCCGTGTTCATCGACGTGCGTTCGCACATGGAATACCTGTTTGTCGGTCATCCGCCGGGGGCAATCCACATCCCGTGGATTGACGAACCGGACTGGAAAGTAAACCCGAATTTCATCACCCTGGTACGCCAGGCCATGCTCGGGGGTGCCAGCGGGGCGGCGCCCGTGGTGCTGATCTGCCGCAGCGGGGTACGCTCGCTCGAGGCCGGGCGGGTATTGATCAAGGCAGGAATCAAGGATGTTTACAATGTCGCCGGGGGGTTTGAAGGGGCGCTTGACGAACACCATCATCGCAGCAGCAAGGGTGGCTGGCGTTATCACGGTCTTCCCTGGGAACAGTGTTGAGACACTCGCTCGCGAGGGGGGTTAAAGCGTGTCAAACGCGAGCCGGATTGGTAAACTGCGCGGTCCTGCAGTTTTATAATTGAGCTAAGATGGAGTGGCTATGACAGACAGTTTTCTGTTTACCTCTGAATCCGTATCGGAAGGACATCCGGACAAGGTCTGTGACCAGATTTCCGACGCGGTCCTCGACGCCATTTTGAAGCAGGACAAAATGGCGCGCGTGGCCTGTGAAACCCTGGTAAAAAACGGCCTTGTGGTGGTTGCCGGTGAAATCACGACCGACGCCATTGTGGACTTCGACCAGATCGCGCGCCAAACCATCAAGCACATCGGCTATTCCGCCGGCATGGGGTTTGACTGGGATTCCTGCGGCGTGGTCAGCGCCGTGGGCAAGCAGTCACCCGACATCGCGCAAGGCGTGGACGAAGGCAAGGGACTCGACCTCGAACAGGGCGCCGGCGACCAGGGATTGATGTTCGGGTACGCCGCCAACGAAACCGATGTGTTGATGCCGATGCCGATCACGCTCGCGCACCGCTTGGTCAGGCGACAGGCTGAAATGCGCAAGTTTGGCAAACTGCCCTGGTTGCGTCCCGACGCCAAATCGCAAGTGACGGTCAAATATGTCAACCACAAGCCCGTCGGAATTGACGCCGTGGTTCTGTCCACGCAGCACGCGCCGGGTACCAAGTACGCTGACCTCAAGGAGGCGGTCATCGAGGAAATCGTGAAACCCGTCCTGCCCCGCGAATGGCTCGGCAAAGATATCAAATATTTCATCAACCCCACGGGCAACTTCGTGATCGGCGGACCGGTGGGCGATTGCGGACTGACAGGCCGCAAGATCATCGTGGACACGTACGGCGGCATGGCACGGCACGGCGGCGGGGCCTTTTCCGGCAAGGATCCGTCCAAGGTGGACCGCTCGGCCGCGTACGCCGGACGCTACGTTGCCAAGAACGTTGTCGCCGCCGGTCTTGCGGAGCGCTGCGAAATCCAGATGGCCTATGCCATCGGTGTGGCACAACCCGTGTCGATCCATGTCGATACCTTCGGCACCGGGAAGCTTCCGGACGATAAAATTGAACAACTCATCCGCGTGCACTTTGATTTGCGCCCCAAGGCCATCATTCAAATGCTCGACTTGTTGCAACCGATTTATTTCCCGACCGCTGCCTACGGTCACTTCGGCCGCACCGAAGCCTCTTTCACCTGGGAGCGCATCGACAAAGCCGAACTCTTGCGTGATGCCGCCGGTATCAAGGCGCGGAGCGTGGCTTCCGCATAATATTTCACATGTCGCCATGACGGCGAGGCGTTGCTCTCCGAGGAGCGTTGCAACCCCCAAAGCTTTTCGCTGGGGCCAGGCTCGGAGAGAACGCCGGTTAAAACAACGGCGCTCGCTCAATTCACGGAGCTAGCATCATGAACGCTGTCGTCAATCCGAAGTTCACCGATTACAAGGTCGCGGACATCAAGCTCGCCGACTGGGGCCGCAAGGAAATCCAGATCGCCGAGACCGAGATGCCGGGTCTCATGGCCTTGCGCGCGGAGTTCGGTGCGCAGAAACCGCTCAAAGGCGCGCGCGTCTCCGGCTCGCTGCACATGACCATCCAGACCGCGGTGCTGATCGAGACTCTCGTGGCGCTTGGGGCCGACGTGCGCTGGGCGTCGTGCAACATTTACTCCACCCAGGATCACGCCGCCGCGGCGATCGCCGCCGCCGGCATCCCGGTATTCGCGTGGAAGGGCGAGACGCTCGAGGAATACTGGTGGTGCACCGACCGGGCGCTCACCTGGCCGGGCGGCAAAGGGCCGAACATGATCCTCGACGACGGCGGCGACGCCACCATGCTGGTGCACAAGGGCGTGGAATTCGAGAAATCCGGTAAAGTGCCGAATCCCGAGCCGAACGCGAACGAGGAATGGAAGGTGTTCCTGGCGCTGCTCAAGCAGAGTCTCGCCGCCAACCCGAAGAAGTGGACCGAGGTCGCGTCGGGCCTACGCGGCGTGACCGAAGAAACGACGACCGGCGTGCACCGCTTGTACCAGATGCAGGAACGCGGCGAGCTGATGTTCCCGGCGATGAATGTCAATGACTCGGTCACCAAATCGAAATTTGACAACCTGTACGGGTGTCGCGAGTCGCTCATCGACGGCATCAAGCGTGCCACCGACGTGATGATCGCCGGCAAGATCTGCGTGGTGCTCGGCTACGGCGACGTCGGCAAGGGTTGTGCCCAGGCGTTCCGCGGCTTGGGCGCGACCGTATGGATCACCGAAATTGACCCAATCAATGCGTTGCAGGCAGCCATGGAAGGCTATCGCGTGGTCACCATGGACGAAGTGGCGGACAAGGGCGACATCTTCGTCACCGCCACCGGCAATGTGCACGTCATCAACCACAGCCACATGAAAGCCATGAAGCACGAGGCCATCGTGTGCAATATCGGCCACTTCGATTCGGAAATAGACGTGGCATCGCTGGAAAAAAACTACCGCTGGGAAGAGGTCAAGCCGCAAGTGGATCACGTCATCTTTCCCGACGGAAAAAAGATTATCGTGCTGGCCAAGGGTCGTCTCGTGAACCTGGGCTGTGCCACGGGGCATCCGTCGTTCGTAATGTCGGCCTCGTTCAGTAATCAGGTCATCGCGCAGATCGAGCTCTATAGCCATTACCAGAACTACAAGAAACAGGTCTACGTACTGCCTAAAAAACTGGATGAAAAAGTCGCGCGCCTGCACCTGATGAAAATCGGGGCCAAGCTCACACGCCTGACCACGGAACAGGCCCAATACATCAATGTGTCGGTGGACGGGCCCTACAAACCGGATCACTACCGTTACTGATACGAAAGCGTGGTGCACCGCAACGCGCGCCCGTACAGGGTGCCTGAACCGGGCTGAGGACGGAATCGCCCGTTAACGCCATGGACTCGCAAAAAAAATACCCGCGCACTTTCAGTTTCGAATTTTTTCCACCGCGAACTCCGGAGGCACAGTTAAGTCTGCGCGAAACGATAAACCAACTCGCCCAGCTCAAGCCGAAATTTTTTTCCGTAACCTTCGGGGCTGGCGGCAGCACGCGCGAAGGCACCTACGAAACGGTGAAGCAGATTCTGGCTTTAAAACAAAATGCCGCTCCGCATATCTCCTGCATGGGAACCACGCGCCCGGAGGTTCGCGCCTTGCTCGATGCCTACCGGCAGTTGGGTATCCGTCACCTGGTGGCTTTGCGCGGCGACCTCCCGAAGAACGCGCTACAGACCGGGGATTTCCGCTATGCCAGCGACTTGGTGGCCTTCATCCGTGACGCAACCGGGGATGAATTCATCATCGATGTTGCCGCCTATCCGGAATTCCACCCCGAAGCGCCATGCCCCGAGGCCGACATCCGCGCCTTCGTAACCAAGGTCAAGGCCGGGGCCAATTCGGCCATTACCCAGTATTTTTTCAATATCGATGCCTATTGGCGTTTCGTGGATGAATGCGAAGCCATGAGGGTTGATGTCCCGATTGTGCCGGGCATCATGCCGATCACGAATTTCAAGCAGCTTGCCAGGTTTTCCGATACGTGCGGCGCTGAAATCCCCCGCTGGATACGCAAGCGGCTCGAAGGGTACGGGAATGATCTCGACTCGATTCGCGCCTTCGGACTCGATGTCACCACGGACCTGTGCGACAAGCTGCTGGCCGGGGGCGCCCCGGGATTGCATTTCTACACCCTGAACCGCGCCGGGCCCACATGCACCGTTTGGGAACGACTTGACCTTTGACCTGCGGCAATCATGTGTAGGGTCCTGGTTTGAGATCAGAAACGTGCCGCAACAGAACTTCAAGATATTAAATCGTTTCATGCCCCGCCGGACCCTGATTTCCGCGAGTCATCCCGCGGTTTGTCGTGGACGGTATCAAAGCGGCGCGCGGCGCAAACATTTCCGTCTTCCGCTATCAGCGCAGAACCGCTTTTGAGCTGCGATCGTGCTTAAACTCTTTCCGAGCATCAAACCTTATGCCATGCACCGGATAAAGGTTGACTCCCTGCACGAACTTTATGTCGAGGAATGCGGAAATGAAAAAGGTTTGCCCGTGCTTTTCCTGCATGGTGGTCCCGGCGCCGGGTGCGAGGGATATCACCGCCGGTTCTTTGATCCCAACGTCTATCGCATCGTATTGTATGACCAGCGCGGCGCGGGGCAATCCACTCCTCATGCCTGTCTCGAACGCAACACGACGCCGCACCTCACGGAAGACATCGAAAAAATTCGCGAACTTCTGGGCATTAACCGCTGGGTGTTATTCGGGGGATCCTGGGGTTCAACCCTGGCATTGGTCTACGCGGAGACTCATTCGGATCGCGTGTTGGGCCTCATTTTACGCGGGATTTTTCTGTGTCGGCCGTGGGAGATTCACTGGTTTTACCAGGAGGGCGCAAACCGTTTATTTCCGGATTACTGGCAAGATTTTATCGCGCCGATACCGGAACATGAACGTCATAATCTCCTGGCAGCCTATTACCGTCGACTGATTGGAGAGGATGAAATTGCGCGCATGGCGTGTGCCAAAGCCTGGTCTTTGTGGGAAGGACGAACGGCAACATTGTTGCCCAACAAACACGTGGTTGATTTTTTCGGCTCGCCGCACACGGCATTATCCCTGGCGCGGATCGAGGCGCATTATTTTGTTAACCATAGTTTTCTGGAAACCGATCAGATTCTGCGCAACGCGCATCGTCTTAGTGGAATTCCCGGCACGATCGTACACGGGCGTCATGACACCGTTTGTCCGATTCAGAGTGCCTGGGAACTTGCGCAGGCGTGGCCGGGGGCGACCCTTGAGATCATTCGAGACGCCGGCCATGCCGCCGCGGAACCGGGCATTATCAATGCTTTGGTCAGGGCCACGACAAAAATGGCGGATCAGCTTGGGCCCCAGGTATCCTAATGCCTGTCTATGCGATTGGTGATGTGCAGGGCTGTTATCAGCCCCTGCGGGCGTTGCTGACCGAGATCCGTTTTGACCCGACGCGAGATTCGCTGTGGTTTACCGGGGATCTGGTAAACCGTGGACCGCAATCACTGGAAGTGCTTCGGTATGTCAAAGCGCTGAGTGATCGCGCTATTTGCGTGTTAGGCAACCATGATTTGCATTTGCTGGCGATGGCTGCAGGCGCCGCGAAACCAAAAAAACGGGACACCCTGGAAAAAATTTTGGCTGCGCCCGACAAGGACGAGCTGCTTCAGTGGTTGCGCCGCCGTCCTTTGTTGCATCACGATGACCGGCTTGGTTACACGCTGATCCATGCCGGTCTGCTCCCCGCCTGGACGTTCATCGATTCCAAGCGCCTGGCCCAAGAAGCACAGGATTTGTTGCGCGGCGACATGATGATGGATTTTTTCCATCACATGTATGGCGATCTTCCTGATCACTGGAATGAAAATTTGCGCGGCGTTGATCGGCTGCGCGTGATCGTCAATGCCTTCACGCGTATGCGTTACTGCGACCTGGAGGGCAACATGGATTTGCGACCGAAAGGACCCCCCGGCAGCCAGCCACCGGATCTGATGCCGTGGTTTCAGGTCCCCGGGCGTCGCAGCCAAGACCTGCGGATTGTCTTTGGTCATTGGTCCGCGTTGGGGTTGTGGCAAGGGGACGGGGTGATCGGGCTGGATAGCGGCTGCCTCTGGGGAAAATCGCTCTCGGCGGTACGGTTGGACAATGATCCCGTCAAATTTTTCAGCGTGCCCTGCCCGTCTTGTCTGGCGCCGCTTTCATGACACTAGAGCCGGACACGCTGCATCTGTTTGCCGCCGTTGTACTCGTGGTACATGCTGCGTATGTGTTGTTTGTCGTTGCCGGCCAGATACTGATTATGACAGGCTGGGCGCTCGGATGGTTTTGGACACGCCAATTCATCTTCCGACTGTTGCATCTGGGAGCAATCGGTTTTGTGCTGCTCGAAGCCTGGGTCGGATTGGCTTGTCCGCTGACGGTTCTTGAAAATCGCTTGCGCGCCGAAGTGGGTACCGGGGTATATGAACAGAGCTTTATCGGTCACTGGTTGGATCGCCTGATTTTCTATTCGGCTCCAGAGTGGGTATTCACTATCATTTATTCTGTTTTCTTCGCATTCGTTATCGTAATGTGGGTGTTGCATCCCCCGAGATGGAAACCCCGGTAATACCCATGAGTCTTAAACTGATGCAAAATAGGCGTGGTTGTGCAGGGTAAACGAAATATGTCGGCCAACGAAAAACATCAGATACAGATTGACGTGCGGACGATTTATCTCCCGGGCCAATCAGCGCCCGAAGAGGATCGGTACGTCTTCGCGTATACCATCACGATCACGAACAGCGGTCTGGTTCCGGCCCGGCTTATGACGCGGCACTGGATAATTACCGACGCCAACGACCGAATCCGGGAGGTTCAGGGCGAAGGTGTGGTTGGCGAACAACCCTACCTGTTACCCGGGACAAGCTTTCAGTACACAAGCGGCACGATCCTCGAAACGCCAGTCGGCACGATGAAGGGTAGTTACCAGATGATTGCAGACGATGGCACCTCGTTCGACGCAGAAATACCATCGTTTACTCTCAGCATTCCACGCACACTTCACTAGCTAGGCCTCAACAAGGCCAACCCATAATAACCATATATTTTATATGTGCAAGTAAACAAGCACCCTGTCTACTGGTCCCGGAGAGCCAGTACTAGCGTGTGCCAGATATGGCATTGAAGGTATTTTTAGATATCGAGGTTTGAAACGGAGAGCGCATTTTTTTCGATGAACTCGCGGCGCGGTTCAACCTGATCGCCCATCAGTGTGGTGAATACTTCTTCCGCGGCGACCACATCATCTACGCTGACTTTCAATAATCGACGGGTTTTCGGGTCCATGGTGGTTTCCCACAACTGCGCTGGATTCATCTCACCCAAACCTTTATAGCGTTGAATCGTTTGTCCGCGGCGAGCTTCCGTCATGAGCCACTCAAGCATAGCGTCGATGCTGGCGACTTTTTGAGATTTGTCCGATCGCTCAATGGTTGCCTCGGATGCAAAATACTTTTCCAGGCGTTCTCCCAAGGCGCGCAGCGAGGCGTATTCGCCGGATGAGATAAATTCAGCATCAATCTTGGTACGGGTGGCGGTGCCGTGTTCATGGCGCGTTACCACTATTTCATGCAGATTATTGCGCGTGTCGAAGCCAAGCGTTGCTTCATAGCGGCTGCCGTGATTGGTGTCGCTAGCCAGACGGCCTTTGAGATCTTCCACAACATGACCGGCCTGTCGTTTATCTTTTAACAGGATTGGCGTGATTCGCGGCATGTAGATTAACTTTCGTAGCGCTTCGGTGTCGTAGCGTCGCGCGAGACGTTTGATGGTTTGTTCCACAGCCAGGTAGCTTCGACAAAGATTGGCTAATTCCGCCCCCTTCAACGTCTGGCTTCCGGCTGTGTGGAGTGCTGCCTCAGACAGGGCCGTATCGAGCAGATAATCCTGCAGCTCGGTTTCATCTTTAAGATAGCGCTCCTGTTTACCTTGCTTGATTTTGAACAGCGGCGGTTGGGCGATATACACATTGCCGCGACTGATCAGCTCGCCCATCTGCCGGTAAAAAAATGTCAGCAGTAAGGTCCGGATGTGTGAGCCGTCCACATCGGCATCCGTCATGAGAATCACACGATGGTAACGTAACTTATTGATGTCAAAGTCATTATTACCAATACCCGTGCCCAGCGCGGTTATCAAAGTCATGACTTCCACCGAAGTGAGCATCTTGTCAAATCGTGCACGTTCAACATTCAAAATCTTGCCTTTGAGCGGCAGCACTGCTTGGAATTTCCGATCCCTGGCCTGCTTCGCCGAACCGCCGGCGGAATCACCCTCTACCAGGTAAAGTTCACATTTGGACGGATCGCGTTCCTGACAATCCGCCAACTTGCCGGGAAGCCCGGCGACATCCATGATGCCCTTGCGCCGTGTCATCTCGCGTGCCTTGCGGGCGGCCTCGCGTGCACGTGCCGCTTCAACGATTTTGATCGCTATCCCTTTGGCGTCAACCGGGTTCTCTTCCAGAAATTCCGAGAGCTTTTCGTTTACCACTGACTCAACCACCCCTTTCACCTCGGACGAAACCAACTTGTCCTTGGTTTGCGAGGAAAACTTAGGATCGGGTGCCTTGACGGAGAGCACAGCGATCAGGCCCTCACGGGCATCGTCACCGCTGATTTCGACTTTCTCTTTTTTCGCCAGTCCGGTCTTCTCAATGTACTGGTTAAGGGTGCGTGTCATGGCCGCGCGCAGGCCGGCCAGGTGGGTACCGCCGTCGCGCTGTGGAATATTGTTGGTAAAACAAAAAATGTTTTCCTGGTAAGAATCGTTCCACTGCATACATAGATCAACCACGATCCGGTCGCGTTCTGCCGTAATTTGAATAGGTTTGGCGTGCAGCGGGGTCTTATTGCGGTTTAAATGCTTAACGAACGCTGCGATACCGCCTTTGTATTCGAAAATATCTTCTTTCCCAACTCGCTCATCGATGAGTGAGATCCGTACCCCGGAATTTAAATAAGAAAGCTCGCGTAAGCGTTTTGCTAGAACATCATAGTTGTACTGCGTATTGGAAAAAATCTTGGTGCTGGGTTTAAATCTGACATCCGTGCCTGTTTCGCTACTCTCACCAATTACCTTGAGAGGGGTTTGAGGTTCCCCCAAGCGGTACTTCTGGTGATGTACCTTACCGCCACGACGAATGGTCAGCTCAAGTGTCTCTGAAAGTGCGTTAACCACAGAGATACCCACACCATGGAGTCCGCCGGAAATCTTGTACGAATTCTGGTCAAACTTTCCACCGGCATGCAGTACCGTCATAACTACTTCCGCAGCGGAACGGCCTTCTTCAGGGATTATCTCAGTGGGTATGCCACGGCCATTATCTGAAACGGTAATGGACTCATTTGCATGGATGGTGACTTGGATCTGGTTACAGTGGCCGGCAAGCGTTTCATCGATTGAGTTATCAACAGCTTCAAAAACCATATGATGCAGGCCAGTGCCATCATCAGTATCGCCGATATACATACCAGGCCGTTTGCGCACCGCGTCCAGGCCTTTGAGTACTTGGATGCTGCGTGAGTCATACGTTGATACAGGAGCGCCCTTTTTTTTTGCTTGTGTCATGGGTAGTTGTTTCGTTGCGTTCCACGTGGAACGCTGAAAGAGTTTAGGACAATTGAGATGTTCCACGTGGAACAATACATCCGGCCCTGTCTAGAGTCGCATGGGCATTATAACGTATTGTGGGTACTGCGTGTCGGGCGATGAAAGGGTGCAACTGCTGTTAGGGTCGTTTAGGCCGAAGTTTATGGATTCGCTTTTTAACGCCGAAATAGCGTCCATCATGTAATTAACGTTAAATCCTATCTCCAGTTCTTCTCCCATGTAATCGGTTGTGACTTCTTCTTGCGCTTCTTCCTGTTCTGGGTTGTGGGCGGTAACTTGCATAAGGTTATTTTTAAGACTTATTCTCACGCCACGGTATTTTTCACTGGAAAGGATTGCAACGCGCCCAAGCGTTTCGCGGAACGACTCACGTGCCAACGTTAGTTTCTTCAGTTC
>Ga0209108_10000619_pt1 | contig 19661 bp, 21 predicted proteins | sample Rifsed10ft1_FD_184003 | JGI IMG/M metagenome (GOLD analysis project Ga0209108, IMG submission 184003) | Soil microbial communities from Rifle, Colorado, USA - sediment 10ft 1 (version 2) | ecosystem: Environmental > Terrestrial > Deep subsurface > Rock core/Sediment | place: Rifle, Colorado...
GAGTATCGGCTGCTCTACCGCGTGCTGGTGCGCGGCGAACTGCCGTTCTAGAGCATGAATGACAGAGGGGAAGACAACCATGACACAAGTCGGCACCGGCAAACATACCTACGAACTGGTACGCGATTGGCCCAGGATGCCCAAGGGAGAATCCCTCGGCGTAGTCAGTCGAGTGGCGACCGATTCCCAGGACCGCGTCTACGTTTTCCAACGCAAGGATCCGCCGGTGGTGGTGCTCGACCGCGAGGGGAATTACCTCGGCTGCTGGGGCATCGGCGCGGTCAAGGAAGCGCACGGCATGAAGATCGTGGACGATGTCGCCTATACCACCGATCGCCCCGATTCGGTCGCGGTTTCATTCACGCTGGACGGCAGGCCGCTGCTGGTACTCGGCCAGCGCGGCGTGCATTCCGACACCGGCTGTGAAAAATCCCCCTGGCTGGCGCTGCGCGCGGCCGGCCCTTTCAATCACCCCACCGAGATGATGCCCCACCCCAACGGTGATATTTACGTGACCGACGGTTACCGCAACTGCCGCGTGCACCGCTTCACGCGCGATGGCCGGCTTGTCAAGTCATGGGGCACGCCGGGCAAGGGCGAGGGCCAGTTTCATCTGCCGCACAGCATTGCGATCGACCCGGACGGCACGCTCTACGTCGCCGATCGCAGCAACAAGCGCGTGCAGATGTTCTCGCCGGACGGGGATTTCATCGGCATGTGGACCGGCATGGGCGGGCCGAACGACATTACACGCGCCAAGGACGGCACCTTCTACATTGCCGAGCAGGAAGACGGCGACAAGCCCGCATATATTTGCATACGCGATGCGAAAGGACAGGTGCTCGCCCGCCTGGAGAGCCGTCACATTCACGGCGTGGGCGTGGACTCGCGCGGCGACATCTACGCCGGGTTGACCGTGGACCGCAGCGTGGACAAGTTCGTGCGCGTGGGTTAAGCGGGAGATCGCGTGGACAGGGAGCTGGACTTTACCGGCAAGACAATCCTGGTGACGGGATCGGGCCGCAACATCGGGCGCGCAATCATTCTCGAGTTCGCGGGGCGCGGCGCGAACGTGATCATCAATACCCGCTCGAACCGCGAGGAAGCGGAGTCCGTCGAAAAAGAAGCGCAGGCGCTCGGAGCGAAGACGCTCGTGGTCATGGGTGTCGCGGGCGAGCTGAGCACGGTCGATGAAATGAAGCGGCGCGCGGAGGAGACCTTCGGGCGCGTCGACATCTACGTCAGCAACGCCGCCCGCCGGCTCCACAAGACGTTCTTCGAGACCACCAACGAAGACTGGCACTTCTTCCTCAACCAGCAGCTCACCGCCTCGTGGTACCTCGCCAAGGCGTTCGTCCCCGGGATGAAGGAAGCGGGCTGGGGGCGCATCATCCACATCAACGGGCCGGACGGTTACACCGGCGGCTGGACGCGCGCCCCGCACTCCACGGCGAAGGGGGGGCTGCGCACGCTCACCAAGTCGCTCGCGGCCGGCCTCGGCGAGTACGGGATCACCGTCAACGACATCAACCCGGGATTCATGGACACGATCCGCGACATGGAGACCCACCCGGGCGTCACGCCCGAGTACAGCGCCGAACGGGCGCGGCAGACCCACGCGATCAAGCGCCAGCCGCGGGTGGACGAGCTGGCCTGGGCCTGCGTGTTCCTGTGTTCGCCGCGTGCTAGCGCGATCACGGGGTCGGTGATCCACGTCGATGGCGGCATGCGCATGCTCGGATAGAGGCGATCCGTTTGCTGCCTACTTCAGCGGCTTGTCAGAAAATGCCTCGGCGGCGGCTGGCCGCGCGACGATGGCGTCGTACCAGCGCTTGACCGCCGGGAAGTCCGCGAGATCGATGCCATGCCAGGCGCGGCGCGTGAGCATGGGCGCCATCATGACATCGGCGACGCAATAGTCGTTGCCCGCGAGATACGTGCTTCCGGCGAGCCGCGTCTCCAGCATGCCGTACAGCACCCGCGCCCGGGCGCGCGCCGCCTGCTCCTGCGCGGGCTCCCGCGGGATACGGCCCTGTGCCATCAGGTGCAGCGCAATCACGCCGGGAACGAAGGTCGCCGAGTGCCAGAACATCCACTGGTAGCACGTGCCCCGCTCGCGCGCGCCGGCGGGCAGCAGCTTGCCGCTTTTATCGGCGAGATAGAGCAGGATCGCCCCGGACTCGAACAGGGTGAGCGGGCCGCCGGGAACGTCGTGGTCGATGATCGCCGGGATCACCTGGTTCGGATTGATCTTCGTGTATTCGGGGGTCTTGTGCTCGCCCTTCGAGAGATCGATGGGTATGATCCGGTGCGGCAGGCCGCACTCGGCGAGCATCAGTATGGCTTTGCGGCCATTGCCGGTTTTCCAGGCATAGCAGTCGATCATGGCTTCCTCCTCCGGTCGAGAGATGCCGGACGATATCGGCGGCGGCCTCGATGGTCAAGACACCGCTCGGTACCGTGAGCAGGCTTGTTTCGTGTTGGTAGATGGAATAGATTGCGAAGACACAGGGAAGGGAGGGGGTGAGCAATGAACCTGAAGATCGAGCGAGTCGAAGTATTCGGCGTGGGGATGCCCTTGAGCGGCACGTTCACGAGCGGCGGCATATCCAAGGACGTGACGAAATGCATCGTGGTGCGCCTTACCGCATCGGACGGCACGATGGGCATCAGCAGCATCGAGCCCTCGGCCTCGGCCAAATCGCCGGGAACGGCCATGGAGCTGTTGGCCACGCTCCGGGATCGCATCGCCCCCGCGGTGGTGGGACAGGATCCGACCAATATCCACCGCCTGATCGAGCTGCTGGATCGGCTGGCGCCGACACAGCCCGGCGCCGGGGCCGCCGTGGAAATGGCGTGCGTCGAGCTCACCGCGCGCGTCCACGGAGTGCCGATCTACACCTACCTTGGAGGCGCGGTGCAGGAGCGGGTGGAATTCAACGGCTGGATCGGCATGCTTCCGCCCGAAGAAGCGGCGGCGGAAGGGCTGCGCTGGCTCAAAGCGGGATTCCGCTCCGCGAAGATAAAGGTGGGGAGCGGCGTCGAAGCCGATCACGACCGCATCGCCGCGGTTCGCGCTGCTGTCGGAAGTGCGATGAAGCTCCGCATCGACGCCAATACGCAGTACGACGCCGATACTTCCCTCAGGCTCTGCCGCCTGATCAGGCAATACGACCTGCAGCTTTTCGAGCAGCCGACGCCAAAGAACGATCTTGCGGGGATGGCACGGGTCCGCAGGGAGGGCGGGATTCCCGTGATGGCGGACGAATCGGTGGACGACCATGCCAGTCTCATCGCGGTGATCAAGGCCGAAGCCGCGGACTTCGTCAAGTTCGGCATCAAGCAGGCCGGCGGCATTCTGCGCGCGGCGCGCATGCTCGCCACCGCTGAGGCTGCGGGTCTTCCGGTAGTCATCGGCCACGGGTTCGGACTCGATCCCAGCACGCTCGCGGAAGTCATGCTCGCAGCCTCGTCCCGCAACGTGCTGCCCGGGCTCGAATGCGTGGGGCCGCTCAAGGTGGTAGATACGGTTGCAACGACGCGCCTTGATATTTCCTCGGGCAGTCTGCCGCTACCGGACGGGCCGGGTCTCGGCATCAGTCTCGACGACAGCAAGCTCAAGCAGTATCCCCTGCACTAGGATGCTTTCCTTTCGTGTCATTGCGCGGGAACCGAAGCAATCTCGTTGCAGGCAACGCAATCGCGCCCAGCCGCGAGATCGCCGCGTCGCCGCCTCCTCGCGATGACACCTGGGTCCGTGCTTGCCGATGATTGTTGACGGTTGCTTGCGGGACACGACACAGGCATGACGACAGGTCGAAGGTTGTGATGGCTGCTCCCGCAAACGACTTCCGGGTCATGACCTCGGGCGCGTTTACCGCCGCGCATGTCGCGTTGATTCCGCAACTGAAGAGATCGTAGGTTGGGGTGAACGGCGTGAACCCCAACAATCTTACGACTCGGCGCACCAGCATGACGACAAGGGGAGAAGGATGATGTCTGTTACAGGCGAAATTGCGGCCTTCGTCACGGGGCAGAGCTACGCGGACCTGCCTCCCAAGGCCATTGAACATGCGGAGATGCTTATCTCCAGCACCATTGCCAGCGCGTCCCTGGGCTCGACGATCGAATCATCCAGAATCATTCGGGCCCTGGAGCTGGAGCGCGGCGGCAAGGCCGAGGCTACGCTCTGGTTCGGGGCGGCGGAGAAGCTGCCGGTCGCGGCGGCCGCGCGCGTAAATGCCATGATGAGCGACGCGGCGGCTTCGGACGACAGCGACCTGCGCAACATCGTCCACGCCGGCACGATCGCGTGCGCCACGTCACTCGCCGTCGCGGAGAAGACTGGCGCGAGCGGCCAGGACGTGCTTGCCGCCATCGTTCTGGGCTACGAAATGGCCGGACGGATGAACGGCGCAATGCTAGGCGGCGGCCTCCAGAAAAAAGGTTTTCACGGCTGCATCGTGGCGGCCTTTGCCGGCGCCGTTGCCGCGGGACGCTTGATGAACCTGACCCAGCCCCAAATGGCCCAGGCGATTGCGCTCATCGCGACTTCGATGGGCGGACTGCACGCCGCCGCCAATACCAGCGTGGCGCGCGAGTATCACGCCGGACTGGCCGCCATGCTCGGTGTGAATGCGGCGCAGGCGGCCGGGATGGGCTTCCTTGCCGAGGAGCGTATCCTCGAGATCGAGGGAGGGTTTCTTGAGGTCTATGGCAATAAGCCGGACGTCGCCCAGGTCACGGGCGATTTCGGCGATCGCTGGAGTATTCTGACCGACATGGGCATCAAGCTCGTGCCCGGCGGCCACTCCAGCCATGCCATTGCCGAAGCCGCGGCCAATGCCGCCCGTGCCGGCGACATCGCGCCGGATGAGGTCGAGACGATCACCATCTCCCGTCCCGGCTTCAAGGCGTTGACCGGTCCGCAGTATCCAACCGATCTCATCGGCGTCGCGCACAGCCCGGCGTATTTTGCCGCTGCCGGCGTTGCCGACAGGGACTTTTCCTGGGCGCATGCCTTCGAAGACAAGATCAACGACCCGGCGATCCGCGGCCTGCTCGGCAAGGTTCGCGTCGGCGATCCGCCGACCGGGAACCTGGAGCGCTACAAGTCGGGCGCGATCGTGACCATCAGGACGCGAGACGGCCGGAATCATTCGAGCACGGTCTATGCGCCCAAAGGCGCCGCCATTCTCGGCATAGACTGGGCCGACGTCGAAGCCAAGTACCGCGCGCTGGCGCCGTTTGCGAAGTTATCCGGGAAGAATCTCGATGCGAGCATGAAAGTGATCCGCAACTTCCGCGAGGTGAAGAAAGTTTCGGAACTGGTCGGCTTGCTGCGTTAGAGATGCTGAACACCGCGCGTTCCCTTCGCCCTTCGGGAGAGGGGCTAGGGGTGAGGGAGGGATTGTTCAACGCAGTCGAGGGCAGAGGTGCTCAAAGTTCCCCTCGCCCTCCGGGAGAGGGGTCAGGGGTGAGGGAGTCTGCGGGTAATCAGTTGAAAGGGACATCATGAAAGTCTATCTCGTGCATCACGTCGACGCGCTGTCGGCCGAGCAGGACCCGCAGCGCCACATCAGCCCGAAGGGGCGCGACCAGGCCGACCGGCTGGGGACGCGCCTGCGCGCGCTCGGCGTCGCCCCGGCGCGCATCCTGCACAGTGACAAGCAGTGGACCATCGACACCGCTCAGCGCATCGCCGCAAAGCTGGGCGCGGAAAACAAGACCGCGAAAGCCGCCTACCCGATCAATACCGGCGATCCGGTCGCGCCCTTCGTGGCGGAAATCGCCGCGGCCGGTGGCGACGTCATGATGTGCGGCCATGTCGACTACCTGCTGCGCGCGGCCTCAAAACTCGTGTGTGGCGACGAGACCCGGAAGGTGGTCGAGTTCAAGCCCGGCAACGGCACCGCGGTGTGTCTCGAGGGGGAGGGCAAAGACTGGTTCATCATCTTCGCTTGGCGGCAGGACCACGCGCCGGGTTGATCCGCAGCTACGTGTGCGGGAAAATGGCCTCAATACGAAGGAAATGAGGTGCGCGTGCTCGGTGTCACGTCGGCGACGCGCGCCCCCGATTTGCCCGACGTCCCGACCATCGCCGAGTCCGGCATGCCGGGTTTCGAGCTCATCTCCTGGCAGGGATTGTGCACGCCCGCAGGGGTGCCGAAAGCAACGCTCGCCCGGATTCGCGCCGCCTTCGCGGCGGCGCTCGCCTTGCCGGACGCGCGCAAGCGTCTTGCGGATCAGGGTATCCAGGTCACCCCGCTGACCCACGACAAGTTTGCCGCGTTCATCCGCTCCGAGCGGGCGAAGTGGGCGAAGATCGTGAAGGACGTCGGCATCCAGCCGCAGTAGCAGGAATCGGCTATTTCTGCGGCTGCAGACTGATATTGGCCTTTCGGACGACACCCGACCAGCGCTTCATCTCGCTCGCGATGAACGCGGCGAACTCCTGCGGGTCGCGGTAATCGATTTCCATCGCGTTGTTGAGAAAGTGCGTCTTCACCTCGTCCGAGGTGAGGATCGCTTTGACCTCGCGCGTCAGTCTTGCCGTGATCGCCGGCGGCATGCCCGCCGGGCCCATGAGCCCCCTCCACCCCTTTGACTGGTACCCCGTCAAGCCCGATTCGGACACGGTCGGCACGTCGGGCAGGAGCGCGCTGCGTTGCAACCCGCTGACGCCCAGCGCTCTGATCCTGCCGGACTTGAGGTGCGGAACGGCAGCCTGAATCGTTATATTGGAGATGTGAACGGTGCCCCCGAGCAGATCGATAGTCGCGGCCCCGGCGCCCTTGTAGTGCGCCATGATGAGGTCGATGCCGGCCATCACCCTGAAGAGTTCCAGGGCCATGTGGCCGCTGCTGCCTGGCCCGGCGGTGCCTGCCACGAGCTGGCCCGGCTTCTGCTTCGCGAGCGCGATGAATTCCTGGAGCGTCCTGGCGGGAACGCTCGACGGGGAGACGAGCGTGCTGTCGCCCGTCACCAATGACGCGATCAGGGAGAAAGACTTGATCGGATCGTATTCCAGCTTCTGCAGCACCGGCTGTATGGTGTGCGCGGTATCGCATACCAGCAGGGTGTACCCGTCCGGCGTCGCCTTGGCCGCCAGCGCCGTGCCGATGACGGCTCCCGCCCCGCCCCGGTTGTCCACGATGACCGACGTACCGAGCCGCTCGGACAGTTTGGGGGCGATCACGCGGGCGACCATGTCGGTCCCCCCGCCCGGTGCGAACGGAACGATGAGACGGATCGGTCTCACCGGATAATTCTCGGCGCCGACGACAGGCGCAGGAGATGCGAGAGAGAGGATGGCAACGGAAAGGATGCCGAGGGGAAGGGCAGTCTGCGGAGGTCTCTTGATCATGGTGAACGAATAACGGCAAAAGGGATAATGTAGATAAACGGCGACAAGCCGCAGTCATACTATATGGCAATTCGTTGGTGCCGGCTATTCGTAGTCAGGGAGCCAAAGTCTGGACTTCCAGCGGATGGGCGAAAACAGACCCCGGGGGTAATCAGTGACTACGAACCACTCGACTCCGGATTTACGGCCGGCGACATACCCAAGATTCCGCTTAACCTGCCGCTCATCAAAGGCTGCAGCATCGTGGGCGTGTGGATCGGTGCCTTCGCCAAACGCGATCCTGCGCGTCATCGCGCCCATGCCGCGGAAATCTGGAAGTGGGTCGCGGAAGGGAAGCTCAAGCCGCACGTGTCGGGAAGATATCCGCTCGAGCGAGCAGCGGATGCGCTCAATGCGCTCGCTGGGCGCAAGGTCGCGGGTAAGGTCGTATCGGAGCCTACACCACAAGGAGCGACAGGTATTCGCTGAGGTCGGTTAGCTCGTCCAGACGCCACGTGGCAGCGAGCGCTGCATCCTGCTGATCCTTGGACAGCAGCCCGCGGCACAGCCCGCGAAACTTCTCTTCCAGGTCGCGGTCGCTCATCGGGCGCTTGAAGTGCCCCAGGTGGTAGGGCACGCGCGCCGTGTGCGACCGGCCGTCCTCCGTCTCCACGGTGACGATATTCAGGATGGCGTCCGGCCATGCCGCCTCGCACTCGGGATCCAGCTCGACCTTCACTTTGTCCATCACGGCGTGGACGCGCGGGTCCTGGAGCACCTCGTCCACAAACTGGCTCGCCTCCACCCTGCCGTGCTCCAAAGCCATGGCGATGACAAACGGCACCGAGTGGTCCGCCGTTTCCCGCGTCTGCGGACGCCAGCGCGTGGCGTCGCCGGCCATCGCGTTGATGGTGTTCTGGAATGTGCGGATGCGCACCGCCTTGACTTGGCTCGCGCTCGCGATGCCCAGCGCTTGCCGGCACTCCAGCGCACCCTCGATGGCGGTCTGCGAGAAGAAGCCGGAAGGGAAGCGCTTGACCCGCGAGTTCATGATACGGAACGCGCGCTTGTGGCCGTTCTCACCCGTGAGCGGCTCGAGCGTCAATTTCTTGCGCGCCAGCGCAGCGAACCAGCCTGCCTCACCCTCGATCGCCTCCGGCGGCCCGGAGTAGCCGCGCTCCGCGAGCATGGCGGCGAAAATGGCGTTGCGGCCGGCGTTGGCCACGGTGCTGGCCTTGATGTGCGAGATGTGGCCGCGCCGCGCCTGGCCGAGGTACAGTCCCTGCACCACGCTAAGCCGCAGCGCGTTGGCGAGTTGCTCCCCCTTGAGTCCCATCACTTTGCCCGCGCCCAGCGGCGCGGATACCGTGGCGTAGGTGGCCTGGTCCCACGGGCCGCCGTCGCGCATGCGATACGTGTCGGAGAGGGTGGTCTGCACTTCGTACGCCAGCACGATGCCGGTGATCAGGTCTTTGCCGGAGGCGCGGTATGCCTCCGCAGCGGCGAACACGATCGGAAAGTTGTCCGTCGGATGGGAAGTGTCCTTGCCGCCGTAGGCGTCGTTGAAATCCAGATAGCGGACCATCGTGCCGTTGGCGAAGGCGGCAAGGTCCGGCGTTGTCCGGTCCCTGGTCCCGATCAGCGTGGCGGTGCGTTTCCCCGTGACGCTCGCGGCCAGATCGCGCGCCGCCTTCGCGGGTTCGCTGGTAAATGCTCCAATGGCGCAGCCGAGCGAGTCCACCATGAGCCGCTTCACCTGGTGGACCGTTTCCGGCGGGAGGTCTTCAAACCGCAGCTTCTCGGCGTAAGTTGTGAGGCGGTGCAGTGTTTCGTCGCTCATGGTTGCTTCCTGTTGTTCAAGTCAAAAGCATAGACGCGAAGGATTCATTTCAATCCCCCCTTGAGGGGTACACGAAGGACGCAAAGGAAGGAAAATGGAAAAAGGAATCCAATCCTGAAGCCTGGCTCCTGAATCCTGCTTTAGTAACCGCCAGAATTCGCTCCGCTGCCCGGCGCCATAGGCGTCCAGCCGGTCAGGCGGGCGACTTCAGCCTTCATGTAGTTCGACATCGCCACGCGATCGGCTCCGAGCATCACCATCTGGAAGCCCTGGTCGAGATAGCGCTGCGTGAACTTCGAGCTGGTGGTGTGGATGCCGGCGATAGTCTTGTGGCGCTTGCAGGCTTCGAGTATGCGATTGACGGTCGCCACGTGCTTCGGGTCGTCGTTGTCCATGACCGGCGGCAGTCCCAACGCGAGGGCAAGATCGGTCGGGCCGATATAGATCGCATCGACGCCGGGCGTGGACGCGATCTCGTCGACCTTCTCGATGCCTTCCAGCGTTTCGACCATCACGACGCAGGCCACTTCGTCGTTCGCGTGCTTCTGATAGTCGGCACCGGCGTAGAGCAGCACGCGGTTCGGACCGTTGCTGCGCATGCCCGCCGGCGGATAGCGGCAGGCGGCTACCGCCCGCTCGGCCTCGGCGCGGTTGCTTACCATCGGCACGATGACGCCGTAAGCGCCGGCATCCAGCACCTTCATGATGATTGCCGGCTCGTTCCACGGCACCCGCACGAACGGCGTGACGTGCGTCGTGGAGATCGCGGTCAGCATCGGCACCGTGTCCGAGTAGTCGATGCAGCCGTGCTGCATGTCGATGCACAGCCAGTCGAGCCCGGTATGGGCCATCACCTCGGCCTGCACGCAATGCGGAATCGAAAGCCAGCCGCCCACGGCCGGCTTGCCTTCACGCCAGAGCTTTTTTACACGGTTGATGCGCATGTAGTTATTCCCCCAGGATGGGCAAGGATGAAGGATAGAAGGATGAGGGATGAAGGATAACCCAAACGGGATGGGGTTACGCTGCGCTGCGCGCCTCCTCAACGAGACGGGGAGTTTAATTTTGTTAGATGGCAGGCATCAGATCGAGCAGGCGGCCGCAGCCGGGGATGCGGTCGCCGCCGAGTTGGCGCGCCATCGCCCAGACCGCTGCTTGGGTGGAGGTCACCACCGGCTTATTGAACTCGCGCTCCCAGGCGGCAATCGATGCCATCGTCGGGAAATTGGCGCCGGGCACCGCAAAGGCGTCGATTTCCGGCCGGTCGATCCGGGCGAAGGCATCGCGCGCGTTTTCCGGCCCAAGCTGGCCGATCGCGTACGAATCAGTGGCTGCAAAGCCTTCGACCACGGCGATCTCGAGTCCGTGCTTGTCGGAAAAGTAACGCCGCGCCCGCGCGTTGACTTCTTCCGAGTAGGGGGAGACGAGGCCGATGCGGCGTGTGCCGAGCGCGTTGAGCGCGCGCCCCATCGACTGGGCGGATGTAATCGCCGGCGCCCCGCCGGCGGCGGCGCTCATGCGCCGCGTGGTGGTTTCGTCGTAATCGCCGGCGAACAGACTCGCCGAGGTCTGGATCAATATCACCATCTCGACCTTGGCCGTGCCCAGCAGCCGTGCCTGATAGTCGATGTCATCGTCCCGGCCCGGCGCAAACGGACGCCCCGGCGTACTCGTCAGCACCCTCGCGAAATGCGCCTGGAAGCCAGCGGGCAAGCGCGCCAGCTCGGCCTCGACAGTGGTATTGGTCGATGGGATGAGAACGCCGAAATGATGAGTCATGTTGCGTGCCTTTCTTTTCGTCATCGCGAGGCGACAGGCCGACGTGGCGATCTCGCAGCGGGTCGCGGCGTTGCCCGCAACGGGATTGCTTCGGTTCCTTCGCAACGACAGGCCCTGTTCGGCGCTATCATGCCAAAATTTGCCATTGCAAGGATACTGCCATGATCGTCAAGCAGATCTGGACCGCCAATGCCGGTCGGAACTTCAACTACCTGATTGCCTGCCCTGAAACCGGAGAGGCCCTGGCGGTCGATCCTCTGGATCACGAGAAATGCCTGCACGCCGCGAAATCGGCAGGCTGGAACATCACGCAGATACTCAACACGCACGAGCACCGCGACCATACCGGCGGCAATGGGCCCATGGCGCAAAAGACCGGCGCGAAGATCCTTGCCCATAAGAATGCCGGCGCAAGAATCCCCGAAATGTCCCGGGGCTTGGGTGCGGGCGACGTCGTCAAGGTGGGAAAGACGGTGGAACTCGAAGTGCTCGACACGCCGGGCCACACGATGACCCACGTGTGCCTGCTATCGCACACCGACCAGCCGGCTCTGTTTTGCGGCGATACGTTGTTCAATGCCGGCGCCGGAAACTGCCACAACGGCGGGCACCCCGCAGAGCTCTACCAGACGTTCTCCGGGCAGCTTTGCAAGCTGCCCGATAATATCCAGATCTATCCAGGCCACGACTACATCGAGAACAACCTGCGCTTCACCCTGAGCCGCGAGCCCGACAACAAGGAGGCCCGGGCGATGCTCGAGCGGGTGAAGGGCCAGGATTCCGCGAAGGCCTTTGTCTCGACGCTTGGCGTAGAACGGGAGATCAATACCTTCTTTCGTCTTTCCAGCCCGGGCGTGATCGCAAGACTCCGCGAAGCGTTTCCCGATCTTCCCGAGAAGCCGGATCAGCGCACGGTGTTTCTGAAGCTGCGCGAGCTGCGCAACTCGTGGTGAGCATGTCTTTCCCCGCTCGCTGAGCGGGATTGTGCGCATCGATCCGGCCTGGAGCGGCAGCAGGTGCCAGAAATGCGCAGGAGCGAATTTCCTGCCGTTTCCCCGGATCAGGCGTATCCTTGCACTTGCAGGGCTGGCTAGGAGGAGGGCCGACGATGAAGAGTGTGGGCTTCGTTGTTACCTTGGCATTGCTGGCGGTGACGGCTGGCGGCGCGCTGGCGCAGGTCGCGGGACCGAAGTTTCCGAATCGGCATCTGCGCTATATCGTGCCTTTCCCGCCAGGTGGCTCGACCGATATTGTCGGCCGCGTCGTGGCCGAAGCGCTGACCGGCAAGCTCGGCCAGCAGGTGGTCATCGACAATCGGGGCGGAGCGGCCGGAACTCTCGGCGCCGAGATCGCGGCCCGCGCGACACCGGACGGGTACACGCTCTTCGCCTGCAATATCGCATCGCTCGCGGTGAGCCCCGCTCTTTACCGCAATCTCGGCTACGATCCCGGCGCTTTTGCGCCGATCGGCCTGATCGGAAGCAACCCCAATGCGCTCGCCATTCATCCCTCGATCCCGGCGAAGACGGTCGAGCAATTCGTCGCTTATGCGAAATCCCGTCCCGGCAAACTCAACTACGCGTCGTCCGGCGCCGGAACCTCGCCGCAGCTGTCGATGGAGCTGTTCAAGTCGACGGGCCGCATCGACCTCGTCCACATTCCGTACAAGGGTGGCGGGCCGGCGGTCGTGGGCCTGATCGGGGGCGAGGCCCAGGCGATGTTTGGCACCGTGCCATCGCTGATCGGGGCGATCCGCTCTCAAAGGGTCCGTGTGCTCGGTGTCACGTCGACGACGCGCTCCCCCGATCTGCCCGACGTGCCAACCATTGCCGAATCGGGCATGCCGGGTTTCGAGGTCATCTCCTGGCAGGGTCTGTGCACTCCCGCAGGGGTGCCAAACGCAGTGCTCGCCCGGATCCGCGCCGCCCTTGCCGGGGCTCTAGCCTTGCCGGACACGCGGAAGCGCCTTGCGGATCAGGGTATCCAGCTTACCCCGCTGACCCACGAGAAATTTGCGGCGTTCATCCGCTCCGAGCGGGCCAAGTGGGCCAAGGTGGTGAAGGACGTCGGCATCAAGCCGCGGTAGACAGCTTCCCCCCGCAAGCGAGGGGAGGAGGCAAGGGTTTATACGAGACCCACGAGCTTCTCGATGTAAGCGTGCAGGTCTTCGCGGCTTGCAGTGGCGCGCCCGCCCCGCGCTTGAAGCTCCGGTCCTTCGAGCTCGATCTGCAGCGAATCCATGAAACGGTTCATCAGGCCGCGAAAGGCCGCGACGGTCGTCAGCTCGACGATTTCGGCGCTGTCGAAGTGCTTGGCGAGTTGCGCGTAGGCGTCGTCATCGTAGCGGGCCTCGTTCCACGTCACGAGCTCGGCCCAGCGGATGACCGCTTTCTCGCGTTCACCGAAGAGCGGGCTTTCCATATACCCGTCGCCGCTCAGCGCATCGAGCTGCTCTTCGCTCCAACCGGTTGTTCGCCCGACCAGGCGATTGTGCTTGATTCAATACCGGCACTCGTTCAGCGCCGAGACCTTGATCATCGCGAGCGCGCGGGTCTTCGCGTCGAGCTTGCAGCCCAGGCCGTCCTTCTGGAGCACGGCCTGGAGCGGCAGCAGGAACTTCACGATCGCCGGCGAGTGGGCAAATACCCGCATTGAATTGGCGACGCGGCCGTTGAAGCTGTTCGCCGCTTCGAATGCGGCGCGGACGTCAGGTGATGCTTCATCATTCTGAACGAAGGGCACTCGCGCCATGCTGGACCTTTCTATCGATTCGTCGGTTGTGACTGCGAATCAAGTCTGGGTGAGCGCGGCGGCGACGTCAAGGCGGCCGGGCGACTGGTCACCGCGGATCGCGCACCAGCAGCATGAATCCGAGCGCCGCTGCGACGCTGGCTGCCGCCAGCACGTCGAATGTCGAAGCGTAGCCCAGGCTGCCGATGAGGAAGCCCGCGAGGATCGGGCCCGCCGCCTCGCCGATGTCCCAGATGGTGCCGAACACGCCCATGGCGGCGCCGAGACGCCGGGATGAAGCGAGATCCGCGATGAGTGCGTTGGTTACGGGCGTGACCGCCCCGACGCCGAGGCCGAGCAGCGGCGCCGTCAGGACGAACGTCGCCAGATCCGCGCTGCGAAAAATGAGCGGCAGCGCGAGGGCGCACGCAAGAAGTCCGCCGATGATGACGGGTTTGCGTCCCATCCGGTCCGAGAGCCGCCCGGTGAGGGGCTTCGACAGCATCGCGACTGCGAGCTGGCTCGCGAGCACGATCGCGATCTCGGCATCGTTGAGCCCTGTCGCCTTCGCGTAGATCGGCAGGAATCCGAGAAAAGCGCCATATCCGAGATACATGACCGCCTCGATCCCGGCGGCGATGAGAATCGGCGGCGTGTGCAGCACCTCGGCGAGACCCTGACGAAACTCCGCAGCCCGTGAGGCGGACGGGCGTGACTGGCGTTCGGCGCGACCGACGTCGGGCAGCAGCAGTACTGCGACGAGCGTGATCACGCCGAGTGCGCCCACTGTGAGATAGGTTACCTGGTAGCTCGCCGTGAAATACAGGACGAAGCCGCCGAGGAGCGGGCCCGCGGTCGCCCCGACGTCGTTGCCCGACGAGAACCAGCCGAGCCGCGCGCCGCGCCCGGTTTCGGCGAGACTCGCCACGTAGGCGGCGGCCACCGGCGAAAAAATCGCGGTGGCGAAGCCGTGCACGAAGCGCAGCGCGACGAGCGACCAGGGATCCGTGACGAGCGGATAGAAGAACGGCGGAATCGCGAAGAAGAGTGCGCCCAGCACCATCATGCGCTTCCTGCCAAGGACGTCGGACAGCGCGCCCGCGGGCAGCTTGAAGAAAGCGCCGGTCACGGTGGAGGCCGCGACGACGAGCCCGATCATTTCGGGAAGCGCGCCGAGATCGGCGGCGAAAGCGGGCAGCACGGGGCTGCGCGCCATCTGGTAGCCGAGCCGCGACAGGATGCTCGCGAGGACGATGGCGATGAAGGCGTTCAACTCGAGCCTCCGTAGGCGAAGTCGTCGAACGCCGTCACGCTGTCGGCTTTGGTCCAGACGCCCACCGCGCCCGCGCCGGCGATGCGGTCGTCCTCCATCTCGATCCAGGTTTTCCCGTTGAGCGCGACCTTGATGCGTTTTCCCGAGAACTCGACCCGGAGCGTATGCCACACGTTTGCCGGCACCGGCGCGTCCTGGTCGAAGGATACCTGTGCCGGCGAATCCGTTTTCATATTTCCTCCTTCACGTTCATGCGTGCTTGCATCAAACAATTTCGTGGAACACTGCGGCGCAGTGCGATTATGGCAAGAACGCATGATCAACGTGGCAGTTGTGCTGTAAGGGCGCATGTCTTCAAGGGGGGATGATAGAGCTCGATCAGCCTGGCGCTCGCCCTGGCAAGGTCGATTTTCCACAACGAGTTCGCCGAGGCAGTCAACGCAACCAGAGTTCCATCCGCGGCGAACGCAAGGGCGCCGAATCCGATATCCCACTGTTCTTTTCCTTGCAGGCTGATTTCATGCTGCGTCACCTCGAAACTGTCCGCGTCTATCCGCCATAACCATGCGGGCAGGTTACTGGAGATGATCGCGGATCCCGAACCGTCGAGCACCATGTCAGGGGCACAGATGAAGTGGGCAACGGACCAGTTCGACAATATTATTCGCCGTATCGGCCTCTTTGCCGCGTCGTAGACGCGCACATCATCGGGACCGAGTACCCAAACCCTGTTGCGTGTTGTGTCCGTTCTGATGCGGAAAGCGTCCCGCTCGCCAGTTCCGTGTTTCTCCAGCAGAGCAATGTCGCTTCCTGTGCGGTCTGCCATCGAGCTTTGTGTCGGCTTTCCTTCATTGCCGCAGCCCGCCATTACCGTCATTGCCAGAAGCAAGGTTGCCCAACCACGAACAGAAAAGATTCGGTTACTCATAAGCGCACTCCTCTCACGTGAGAACGGAGCAGCACTTGAGACGGAATGTCTTTGCGGACCGGGTGTCTGCGCAGACCCGGCTAGGTGACTCAGCCGCCTTTCGGGCGGCCCAGGCGCCTACACTACCCGAGGCATCAAACGTTGGTCTTTATCGGGCCTCCCAAATGGGGGGCTCCGCGACGGAGGGCAGCGGTCGGGCGGGACGCGGGTACTCGGGAACTTCCTGATTGACGCATTTCGCCGCACCGATCCATGCCCCCGCGAGCGGGGACCATGCAGAGCTTGGGCGAAATGCCTTGGGTGAACCGGATGTCTGCCTTGACCCGATTGTCGTAGACATTAATGCAAGAATGTGACAAAGTCAACACCATTTCGTAAAGGCTTGCCCGGCCCTCCCAGCCCGGCGCCGCCGGGGCCCGACCACTTCATGACCGTGTTTCTGGCGTTATTGACCAGCCTGCCGACCGGCAATTCGACGCTACGCATGCGGGTGTGGCGCGCGCTCAGGAATACCGGGTGCGCGGTGCTGCGCGACGGCGTCTACGTTCTGCCCGTCGATGCGCCTCAGGCGCCGGCGCTCGTCGAGGCGGAGTCGGCCGTCAAAGCTGCGGGCGGATTTGCAATGAGCGCGGAACTGAATTTGAAAACCTCCGCGCAGCTCGAGCACGTGCGCGGGCTGTTCGACCGGAGCAGCGACTACGGAGCGCTCGTCGAGAGGATCGGGGCGGCGAAACGCGGCCTGCCGCGCCTCGGCAAGCGCAGGGCTGACACCCTGGTGCAGCGCCTGCACCGGTCGTTCGAGGAGGTCACGGCGATCGATTTTTACCCCGGCGAGGCCCGTTCGCAGGCCAGCGCCGCGATGTCAGTCCTCGAAGCGGAGGCGCAGCGGCTGCATGCGGTGAACGAACCGCATGCCGTGCGGAGGAAAACGCGCCGGCTTGATCCGGCGACGTTTCGCAACCGCACTTGGGCGACGCGCAAGGATTTGTGGGTGGATCGTCTCGCCTGCGTCTGGCTCATCCGGCGCTTCATCGACAGGCACGCGAAGTTCGTGTGGATCGACCGCCCAGGCGACCGTCCCCGCGGCGCCCTCGGCTTCGACTACGACGGCGCCAGGTTCACGCACGTCGAGAGCCGTGTGACCTACGAGGTGCTAGTGGGAAGTTTCGGCCTCGGCCACGACCATGCCCTTGTGGCGCTGGGCGACGCCGTCCACTTCCTCGATGTCGGCGGGATACCCGTCGCGGATGCCAGAGGTCTCGAAACGATCCTGAAAGGCATCAAGGGGAGAGCACGGAGCGATGATGAGACTGCGCTGGAAGCCGGCAAGATCTTCGACCATTTCTACTCGGCCTACGCCCAGAAGCGCGCCGGATAGAGTAGCGTAGAGCTTACCCGCTTCGAGTTGGCGTCAGGCGGCTACACCTAGCGGCGGCGCCGCGAGTACCGGTTCGCCAGCGATCATGATGCGATGCAGGTGGCGGACTTCATTCATGTCGTAGTCGCCGTTCGCCTGGTGCATCACGCTGCGGTTGTCCCAGATGACCATGTCGCCGTAACGCCACTGGTGGCGGTACTCGTACTTTTTCTGCGTGGCGTGCGCCATCAGTTCGGCGACCAGCGCCAGCGCCTCGTCCTCCGGCATGCCCACGATGGATTCAATGCGCACGGGATTGAGATAAAGCGCCTTGCGGCCGTTCTCGGGATGCAGTCGCACCAGCGGGTGCACGCCGGGCGGCGGTAACGCCTTGCTGCTTTCTTCATTGAGAGGCCGCAGCTTGCGCGGGCTGAACCTGCTTTCGAAAACGTGCACGGCCCGGAGCCCGTCGATGCGGCGCTTCATGGCTTCCGCCAGATCGTCGTAGGCGTTGTGCATGTTGACGAACTGCGTGTCGCCGCCGTGGGTGGGAAGCGACACCGGGTGCAGCGCGGTGGCCTTGGGCGGGATGGGGTGGTTGGAATGATCGGTGTGGAACGTTTCGCCCTGGATGCGGTACTTGCCCGGCGCGATCTGCTCGTTGCGGACTACGTAGACTTCCGGGTGTCCGCTCGCGCGTACGTCCTTGTGATGGTGCGACATGAGTTCGCCGAAGATTTCCCCGGTGTGGGCGAACTCCGGCGCCGTCAGTTTCTGGTCGCGGAATACCAGCACGTGGTATCTCGCGAACGCGTCATTGAGCGCATTCCGCAATTCGGTGCCGACGGGCGCCTTCAGGTCGAGCCCCAGGATTTCGGCGCCGGTCTCGTGATTCGTGAGAGGGGTGAGCTGGTACGCCATGGTTATTTCCTCCAGATTCCATATTGTCCGCCCGTTTTCCGCAGGTTTCCAGTAGGGTCGCGAATGGCTGCCATCGGTGGTGGCGATGATGGCGTCTTTGGTGATAGATTCGTTGAAACGGTTCACGCGTTAACCGGGGGAGTCATCATGCCCAGCCCATCGTCGGGAAAGGTCGCGCTCTATGCCAATGTGGGGCCGGATCTTACGCACTACGAAGTGGATGTCGAAGGCGCGGCGCTGAACAGGCGCGCCACGGTCACGCTGCCCGCGGGCGTGCAGTATGCATGGCCGCATGCGAATCGGCGTTATCTCTACGTTGCGTCGAGCAGCAGTGCTTCGGGCTATGGCAAGGCGGGCACGGAGCATCACGTCACGGCGTTTCGCATCGATCCTGCGACGGGGGCCCTTGCTTCGCACGGCGCACCGATACGCCTGCCAACGCGGCCCATCCACATGACCACCGACATTCCGTCCGAAAATATCCTGGTGGCGTTCAACAACCCAAGCGCGCTGCACATCTACCGCGTGAACCCGGACTTCACGCCAGGAGAAGAAGTGAAGCAGCCGGGACTCATCGACGCCGGCATCTTCGCCCACCAGGTGCGCGTGACGCCCGATAACCGGCTCGCGATACTCGTCACTCGCGGCAACGAAGGCACGGCGACCAAGGCGGAGGATCCCGGCGCGCTCAAGGTCTTCGATTACAAAAACGGCGTTCTGACCAATGGGATCTCGATCGCGCCCAACGGGGGCAAGGACTTCGGCCCGCGCCACCTCGATTTTCACCCGACGAAGCCATGGATGTACGTGTCGATCGAGACGCAGAACAGGATGTACATGTACTGGATGGAAGGCGGCGGGATTCTTCCGGACATCGTATTCCGCAAGGACACGCTTGCCGAACCCGGGAACATCAGGGCGCGCCAGGCGGCCGGCACGGTGCACGTGCACCCGAACGGCCGCTTCCTGTACGGGGCGAATCGTGCCCAGGCCACGGTCGAGTTCGAGGGGAAGAAGGTGTTCAAGGGCGGGGAGAACAGTATCGTGGTCTATGCGATCGATCAGGCGACGGGCGAGCCGACGCCGATCCAGCACGTTGAAACCCGCGGCATTCACCCGCGGACATTTCACATCGATCCGAGCGGACGCATGATGGTCGTGCAGCACAATCTGCCGGTGGATGTGCGAGAGGGCAGCACGGTGCGCACCGTGCACGCGGGCCTGTCCGTCTTCCGTATCGGCGATGACGGCAAGCTCACCTTCGCGCGCAAGTACGACGTCGTTGTCGGCGACAAAGTGATGTTCTGGATGGGGATAGTGCCGCTGTAACGCCGCGCCTGTTCTGACTGACAACTTAGAGTGCCTTGGGCATTCTTGGATTCGATTATCGGCCTGCAGGTATAATCCCGCCACCGCCAACGCGCGGGAAAGGGCGTCACAGGATCGTCATAGAAATGCTTCATGTTTCGATTTTGAGACAGACTCCAA
>Ga0209108_10000626_pt1 | contig 19513 bp, 14 predicted proteins | sample Rifsed10ft1_FD_184003 | JGI IMG/M metagenome (GOLD analysis project Ga0209108, IMG submission 184003) | Soil microbial communities from Rifle, Colorado, USA - sediment 10ft 1 (version 2) | ecosystem: Environmental > Terrestrial > Deep subsurface > Rock core/Sediment | place: Rifle, Colorado...
TCGGAACTACGAACAAAGAACTTCGAACTTCAGATCGCGCCAGTCGCGTTTTTCCCGCCAGTCTCGCCCGTCTCGCTTGAGTCAAGCCTGTGATCGGTGTCGGGCCTGGGCGAGCAGTTCGGCACGCGGGTCCGGATGCGGAATGGCCCTGAGTTGGTCGTACAGTTTGTGTTCCTCGTCGGTTGATGAGGGCGGCATCACGATCTGGATTGTGAGGAAGAGATCGCCATGGCCGCCGGCCGCCGCGGGGAGGCCTTTGCCCTTCAGCCGAAGCTTACTGTCAGCCCGACTCCCCGGCGGAACCTTCATCCGAACCGGCTCCATCAGCGTCGGGGCCATCACCTCGGCGCCCAAGGCCGCTTCCCATGGGAAGACTGGGAGAGAGACATGAATATCGCTCCCCTGACGACGAAAGACTTTGTCCGGGGCGATCGCCACGCGCAGGTACAAATCGCCTGGCTTGCCGCCGTTGGCGCCGGCTTGTCCCTTGCCGGCCACGCGAACCCTCGTTCCATCCTGTACCCCTGCGGGGATTCGCACTTCGATCGTATTGGGATGCAACGTCGCACCGTGCCCCTGACAGGTTGGACAGGGGCGCCCGCGAAAGGCTCCACTCCCGTGGCAGGTGGAGCAGGGTACTGGCTCTTGCAAGGTCATGCGTTTCGTCACGCCGGTGAACACCTCGGCTAGCGTCAGTTGCACCTCCGTTTCAAGGTCCTCGCCCTGCGTGGCAAATCCACGACCATTGCCGGCGCGCCCTCGTCCTTTGAACAGATTCTCGAAGATGTCGGAAAAGCCTTCTCCGCCGAACGAAGTCTCCGGGCCGCTCTCCCCGCGGGCACCGGCCTGTTGGCGTGCCTGCTCGTAGGCCTCGGCCTGCTCCCAGTTGGCGCCATATTGATCGTATTTCTTGCGTTTGCCCGGATCGCTCAGGACTTCGTGCGCCGCGTTCAACTCCTTAAACTTTTTCTCCATCTCTGATTTCTTGGCACCGCTATGGAGGTCGGGATGGACCTGGCGCGCGAGGCGACGATAGGCCTTCTTGATGTCATCCGCCGAGGCAGACTTCGGAAGACCGAGAATCTGATAGTAGTCCCGTTGTGTTGTCGCCATGGGATATGGAGATAGGGTTGCTTCAGCACAGGTCAACTAACTTGCAGGCAGCTTACGGGGTCGGTCGAGGCTTTTCAAGTACTGATGAGGAGCAGGGCGTGCTGATGGTGTGCCTGTTACCGGGGAACGACGGTCTTGGCCCGCGCCATCATTTTGCAGTAGGAGCAGATCTCGGCGGTTGTGGGCTGGCTGCAAGAGGTGCAGGGGTGGAGGACGGCACGATCTTTTTCCGTCATGATGGTTGCAGTGGGTTGCTTCTTGCTTTGCTTCTCGAGAAACCCCCAATAGAACGTCTGCTTCGTACCAGGCGACTCGGTCTCCAGACGATTCAAGACCTCCTTGTACTGGAGCATCTTGGAGCCCTTGGCCATGGGGCATTCCTCGACGATGTAATCGATCCGGTTTAAGACCGCATAGGCTGCGAGTTCACGTTCTGAGAGCCGGTAGAGGGGCTTCACCTTCTTGGCAAACCCTGCCACCGACGCCGGTAACGACGGGCCTTGTTTATCCAGATATTCCTCCTGCCAATGCAGCACGTTGCCGAGGAGTCGGGCTGCTTCGTCATCGAGATTGTGGCCCGTAGCCATTACATCGTAGTTCTGTTCGATCGCCACGCGATTGAACTGGTAGCGTTTGATGGTCCCACATGTGGAACAGGTGGGGCGATGGATAAGCTGGGCCAGTTCTTTGATTCCCGCTCCGGCCTCTTGCTCGACCGTATGGAGGTGCAAGGTGGCTCCATGAGAGGCGGCGACCGCTTCGGCGAACTTCGTCACCTTGGCATGCGATTGCTCAGAATAGGCCCCGATGCCGAGGTTCACATAGAGTGCGTCAGCGCGATAGCCGAGCTTGAGCAGAATGTCCCAGAGCGCCAGGCTGTCCTTTCCGCCCGACACAGCTACAAGAATCCGATCTTCCTTGCCAAACATCCACTCCGATTTGATCGCCCGCGCAACTTGATCGTGGACGAAGCCGTTGAAGCAGACTTTGCAGAAGGCCGCATTGTGGCGAGGGAGGCCGATCACAGCTTTGGATTTACATTTGGTGCAATTCATTGTTTCACAATGTTGAATGTTGAGTGGTTAATGTTAAATTTCAGAGGCTCTTTCCATTTATCATTCAACATTTAACATTGAAAATTGGTGATCATCCCCCGGAGATCACTGGTCGGATTTCAATCTGATCGCCGTCATACAGCATTTCGTCTTCAGTGACGAGATCATCGCCTTTGATCACCAGATGCGCTTCGACGACGAGATTCAACTCGCGCAAGAGCTCCTTGACCTTCTTGGGGCCTTTGAGCTCGATGGTTCTGGCTGGATGGCTCAGTTGGACTTGCATGGGAGGATCTTAAGCTTCCATGTGTGCAGGGGGCAAGGGGTGAGTCTGGCAGGATATTGAAAAAGTCTGCCAGCCTGTCCTGTTCATTTGGTCTGTCTGGTCTCTCTGGTTCATCTGGCCTGTCTCGTCTATTTAGTTGAACCAGACTAACCAGATAGACCAGATGAACCAGAGAGACCAGGCTTGTGCCACACGTGTGGACCATCGGCATGTCGTTTGCGGTCTCACGTTTCACGCCTGACGGTCGGTTAGATCCCTGCTTCCCGCAGAAACTTCGCCGATTCTTCCGGTGCCACCGGATTGATATAGAACCCTGTGCCCCATTCGAAGCCGGCCACTTGGGTCAGCTTCGGAATGATTTCAATGTGCCAGTGGTAGAAATCCCCGGTCTTTTCGTGGAGGGGAGAACTATGGAGGATAAAGTTGTACGAGGGCCGGGCGAGGACCTTGTCCATCCGTCGGAGCGCTTCGGAGAGGATCGGCGCGAGGAACTCGAATTGTGTCTTCTGGCTTTCTTCGAAGAAGCCGGCGTGGCGTTTAGGGAGTATCCACATTTCAAAGGGAAAACGCGGGGCATACGGGGTGACGCAGAGGAACTCGGGATTTTCCGCCACGATGCGATCGCCGTCAGCGAGGTCCTGCCGGAGAATGTCGCAATAGATACAGCGTTCTTTCTGCTCATAATGAGCCCGACAGCCTTCGATCTCCTCCAGAACACTGGTGGGGATGATTGGCAGGGCGATGAGTTGTGAGTGGCTGTGCTCCAGTGTGGCGCCGGCCGGCGCTCCGTGGTTCTTGAAAATGAGGATGTATCGGAACCGCGAGTCTTTCTTGAGATCGATCATGCGGTCGCGATAAGCCCACAGCACGTCCTCGATCCGTTTGGTCGGCATGTCGGCCAGGCTGTCCGTGTGGTTCGGGGTCTCGATGATGACTTCATGGGCGCCGATCCCATTCATGCGATCGTAGAGGCCGATGCCTTGGCGATCGAGGTCGCCTTCGACCTGGAGCGCGGGAAACTTGTTGGGCACGACACGAACGGTCCAGTTCGGGTTGTTGGGCTCCAGCGGCTGCGGCCGGTAGGCCATAATTTCTTTCGGCGTCAATCGCTCTTGCCCTGGGCAAAAGGGGCAGAGGGCTGCAGCCAACGGCCGGGCGGCTTGCACGGGAGTGAAGTCGTGAGGCCGAGCGCTCCGTTCGGTCGAGATAATCACCCACCGGCCGACAATAGGGTCACGTCTTAGATCGGGCATGGCATCTCCTAAACAATGTTGAATGTTAAATGATGAATGTTGAATTGGCCAGGAAGAATCGTTAGGTCCATGCAGGAACTCCACGCTTGTTATTCATCATTTAACATTCAAAATCGATCATTCAGCGCTTTGCGCTGCTTACACTCGCCACAGATTCGCCTCAAACTCCGGACCTGGCACGAGGAACGTTGCAGGTTTGTGGTGCGGGTAGCGCGCGACTTCCAAGCGATATTCCAGCACCACAATGGTCATGCGGAATTCTTGCCCAGGTGTGAGCTGTAAGTCCTTGAATGGCACAGCCAGTTCGAGAATATTTCGATGACAGATCGATTGGTAGGGGCTGATCTCCTGCCAGGATTCGCTTGCGAGTTGCTGTGAGAGCAGAAACTGATCTGGCCCTGACGGCGTCAGTGAAAACGACAGGCGGTAGAGGTGTTTGGGCGTCTGTAGCTGCAGCTCGACCGTCAGCCCTGTGTGCCGTTGCCGCTGCTGCAGTTGCTCGTCCGGATCGAGCCGGAGATATAACTGGTCAAGACTCCAGCCAAACTGGATATCGGTCAGCAGCCCTTCGGCTTTCCACATCGCGCCAAGCGGCGGCTGCGTCTTGATCCTGCCTGCTCCGCGCCACTCAAAAAAGTCGGTCACGAGTCCATCGATGGAGGGGTTCAGCAAGGCGAGAGGCGCGGTCACGAGGTCTGCCTCCGGCATGCAGCGGGGGCTACAGATCGGCTGATTCAACAGGTCCGGTGGAGTCAATCTCGCGATCATCCAGACGTTCCGAAGATGGGTTCGAAAGAGCCGATCGAACTCCTCTTTGTAGTCAGTGTCAAAGTCGTCTCCGTACCACCAGAACCAATCGCTGCCTTCTGCGGCATAAAGTTCGTCCCAGGCGGCTTGCGCGCGATCCGAGGGGAGCGTGGCAGCAATTTCGACGAGACGGGATCGAGTCTGACTGACCAGATCCCATCCCCGATTGTCTTCCTGGTGGCCGATCCAGATCTTATAGTCCTGATTGATCCAGGAGCCAGAATGGAGGTGGCTGATTCGCCGAGTGGCCGGCGCGGCTTCGAGCGCTTCGGAGATCGTCGCGGTGGTGGTGCGAACCGCTCCGTCATCGAGCGCGCCGGTCGAGCAGGCCTTGTAGAGAAGCGAGAGAAATTGTTCGCCGCCCTCGTGGTAGTGTTCCCATGGATTTTCCCCGTCGAGCACAATTGCGATGGTGACCTGGTCCTGCGGCGCCTCGTGAATGATGTGGCGCAGCCGACGAAGGACATCCTCAGCGGCCATATCAGGAGTGGTCTTGTGGTAGACGAACCCAAAGGCATCGGAGATCTCCCGATCGCGAAACAGCATCGTGACGTCTTGGCCCTCTGGCCCGACCCGGTAGGGCTGATACAGATCTTGGTGGCGCTGCCACGGTTGCTGGGCCGCGTCGAGCGAGCGAGCGAGGATGCCTTCGTCGGTCGCTAGCCAGCGCAGTCCGACCTTCGGCAACATCGAAATCAGCTCTGGACAGACGGAGCCCTCCGACGGCCAGAGGCCCACGGGCGCCCGGCCGAATGTGGCGGTATGAAACTCGACGGCGCGTTGCAGTTGTGCCTCCGCATCTTCCGGCGCATGGAATCGTGAGGGGAGCGGGAGATCGGGTCTGGCGCGTCGAGTGAAGTCCGTATCGATGAGGAGCGGCAGGATCGGATGAAAGAAGGGGCTCGTCGTGAGCTCGATTTGTTCCCGCTCCATCAGTCGGCGATAGAGCGGAACGATGTCCTGCACGGCGACGAGTTGGAGGGCCAACACCTCCTGCTTGTCTTCTTCCGTGAAGCCCCGGTTTTTCGCGCGTAGCGCAGCCAGGCGCGGATAGCGACTGACAGTGCCGTAGCCGAACCAGGCGAGGTTGTGCCACGTCTGTAAGTCCAGCAGATCCTGCGTAGAAAACTGCTGCGCAACCCGTTCCAAGTCGCGACCGTAGACGTCGGCCCCGCGCTTCACGAGCAATTCATGGTAGCGCGGATAGGGGCGCACCATCGTGGCCCAATTGGCGGAGAAGAAATGTCGGACGAGAAAGGCTTTCTCTTCCGGACGGAGGTCCGCCGCCGGACGCTGCGCATGTTCCAGAAAGAGGTCGCGCACCGTTCCTGTTCCAACTTCTTGCAGCTGTCGCAGGAGCGAGGGGGTAAAGTTGAACGTGGCTTTGACCGAGGGGAACTTCTCCAGCCCATAGGCCATATCGTAGTAGGCCTTGGTGGCATGGAGACGCACCCAGGGCATACTGGCAGACCTCGCGACCGGGTCCGTGTAATACGGTTGATGCATGTGCCAGAGAAAACAGATGTGGGCAGTCTTCATGGTCGAATGCTATTGATGACTTTAGCAGGAGGCTGAAAAATGAGATGGGGTAGCTGGAACGATCCCCCTGCTCGCGCAACGCGCGGCCTGAGAAGAGTGGGGAGGGAGCGGCCAGGTGCCCTTTTTGCTCGCAGAACGCGCACGATGAAACGGTGCTCGTTCGATGCGCGCAGGAAAGGGCAGCCTCGGCCACTCCCTCCAAGAAAGACATAAGAAAACCGGAAGGCCCTCGCCAGGGCTCATGGCACGTCTCGGCGTGCCAGTGGGTTGGCGGGTGAGAAAGCTGCGCGCAGTTGGGATCATCCCAGCCACCCCTTAGTAAGTGATCGTTCGATGCGGTCTTGTTTGAAACAAGGCGTGTCCATATAGTCTTTCCGCAATCTGTTCGTTATAAGTATCGCATAGGGTAGGGGACGGAGCGAGAGGAAATCAATGCGTGACGCAGCTCGGCGAGGTGTGAGGGTACAGGTGCTTTGGTACTGGGTGCCGGTGGCGCTGTATGCCTGTACAATTTTTTACTTGTCGTCTCAGTCGCATCCGGAAGAGCAACTGCCATCGTTTTTACTCGAGGACGTTAGCGACAAAGTTTTGCATGCGGTGGAGTATGGCATCTTGGCCCTCCTCTGCTACCGTGCGTTTCGCTGGGCAACGGGGCCGGCTGTCGCTCGGCAGGCGGTTGTGCTGGCGATCGTGACGGCCTCAGTCTATGGTATCACTGATGAAGTGCATCAACTCTTTGTCCCATTCCGCGAGTCGAGTTGGCAGGACTGGCTGGCCGATACGATCGGTGCAACTATTGGGGCGATAAGTTGGCGGTTCCTCAGGTCGGAATGATGCGCTGCGAGACGGGCGATAGAGGTGGGGTGATTTCTCGCCATTATTAAGCGTATTCTTCGGCGGTAATAGTTGAGTGGAAAGGTAGCTTGTATGGGATTGTTTCGGACGGAACAAGCAGGGAAGGCTGCGATCTTTGGATGAATGTATGATCGCGTGACCTGCCTTAGGATTTTTTGGCCTCGGAATTTTCGGTGGCGGAGTTACTCGGATGAACCTGGAAGAGACGCGCGACAAGAACGAAGAGGCTAAGTTTTTTCTGCGCTACCTCGATGAGACACAGAACCTGCAACAATCGCAGACTCAGACCCCGTTTCGCTACCACGTCAGCGCGTGACTCGGCGCCGCCTGCTCCGTCGAGCAGTATCTCCAGGCTGAGGTCGTCAGAGTGAGACGGCAGCAAGCGCGGACCCAGGGTAAGAAACTGTCAAAGCAGCAGGCAGAGAAACATTATAATAAATCATTCGTGGAATGGTTCACCGCCCTGCCATAAGAGAAGCAAGCGTTGTGGGACTTCTTCTGGAACAACCGAGGAAGCGAGATTCATGTCGAGAGAATAAAAACCGTGACAAAGGAGAAGCCCATGCCCACTCCTCTCACCCAGGGCTTTCCCTTACCGCTCAGAGCGCAATCGTGTTTTCGGCGCTCACTCTGTGATGCAGCAGCAAGTGGCCGCCATCTACGCGAGAAAATCGACTGAGCAGACCGGCGTGAGCGAGGAGAAGGAGTAACTCATGACAGGCGTGGCATTCTACGGGCGGTATTCGTCAGAAGGGCAGCGGCTGGCGAAGGGAACGACGCTCCGATTCATACTCTATGCTGGCAGGAGGAGAGAGGCAGATCATATGACACACGTTAGGGCTTTGATTGTCCTCCTCTTGGCGGTCGCTTTTTTTACGCCAGCACAAGCGGTGTTGAGTGCTGAAGATGCGTTACGTGTCCAGATGCAATCGACACCGAAGGGCCAGGCACCACGACAAGGGCAGATCCTTGAAGGCTCACAACTCGTGCGACCTTCGGCGAGGGAGCGTGACGCTGTCAGCCAATTGCTTGCTACCAAACCACGCCCAAAGACTCTAAAGGATGCCGATATTAAGTACCTGAATGATCTGCTAAACAAGGCAGCATGGGTTGGTTTCGAGCGACGCATCGTGCATGAAATGTGGACAGAGGTGAGCGGTAAGGAGTGGTATGATACTGAGGTATCGCAACCTCCCAAGAATGAACAATCACCCTAGAAAGGTTGGCCGGGCGAGGAAGGTAGCAAATAACACCGCGGACTTACAAAGAGGCCGGGTCAATGAGTTGGTTGAGGAGGGAGTTTGAGGCTTGCTCAAGAAGGATCAAGAATGAAGGGGGGGAGATCAGTGAGAAATAGAAAGGCGGCATTCGGAGTCTGGGCATTTCTTGTTCTGCTGGTACCAGCCAACCTGACCCTGGCAGGGGAGGTTAAATTACATATTTCTCCGGTGTTTCAGGACCGCCCTAGTTGGTGTTGGGTAGCCGTTGGAGAGATGGTCTTCAAATACTATTACGTTCCCGCTGTTCATCGGACAGACTATCAGTGTGGGATCGTGCAGGGGAGAAACCTTTGCAAGGGGATAGCGAATTGCGATCAATGTGACCTCACAGCTGGCGATGAAGCCACCATGGTTAACATGCTTGAACAGTATCCTCTAATGGCGACACGGGGCGGTACGGCTGGAGATATCGCGCTGACAGTTCAATCGAAGAGCGGAAGTCTTTCTGAAGCAGAAGTAAAAAACGAGCTAGATCAGGGCCGTCCTATTATTGTTGGAATTTCACCGACTGGGTTCATAGTAGATGGAACTCCTCAACATATGGCCCTCATAGTTGGCTATGATGATAGCTCGGGCGACCTGATGCTCACCGTGAATGATCCGTTCCCCTACGAAGACATGCGCTTTCTCTGGATAGGGAACGCATATCTAAGCGCGAGAGCATCAGGAGGAAGTGATGGCGAATATGAGATCGGGTATGAAGCATTTCGTTTAAGGCTAAAGTGGACCCAGACGATTTACCGGATTACTTGTACAGGCCATGATTGTCCGTCCGACACCCACCAAGTTGCAGTAGGCTCCGCTGGAAAAGACGACCGTGAAGTGACTCAAACCGTTCTAACGGCATCCTCGGGAGATTTCAAAGCGTTACGAACAGGGCATAAAGCTGTGGACGCTGATACCGGAACAACATGGCAGTCAAAAGTTACCTTTCCCGGTGCCAAGCAGTGCCTGGTGAGGGATAAAGACGATAATAGCGGAGCGAGGTGGAGTTGCACATTCAGATTTTCAGACAGGTCAGAAGCCGACAAATCGGTAGAGGATATCGTGAATCGATTGCGCAACAGCTTGCCTCATGGTTGGATCGGAACGGATCTTGATGCGGACTCTGACACAGAGCTTTACATCAGGACAGACAAGTTTTCTGCGTATAAACCTGGAAATAATTCGGTGATCAGAGTGTACTTAATTGACACCAAGAAGGATGGGCGAGTCAAAGTTTATCTTTCCGTGGATAATAATTAGCGATCTGGCTAAGGCGATGATGGGATCGGTCTCTCCGTCGCCAAGATAGTTTCGCCTGCTAGGAGCCTGTCCGACATTGACCTTTCTACTGCGGCGAACGATCCGCTACCATCTGCGTCGTTCTCGGCCCAAAAACATCCTCAATGTATTCCAGCGAATACACCTCCGGTTTTTCCGGGCCTGCGGCCTCGCATCTGGCCGCACCTCCTTCGCCTCGTCACGAAGGCAATGTCGGACAGGCTCCTAGCGACATTCTAAATCCTGGGCTAGTCAATGAAGGTTGGTGCTGGTGGTATCGGAAGTATGCAGCGGGGGATACGGTGCTGGAGGAGCTAGAGAAGGAAGCACGCAAAGATTTTGCGGCCAAGCATGAGTATTGACTTATGAGGACCACGAGTGCGAGACGGACCTGGGTCCCTAACCTTGCACTTCACGCCCTCGCTAGATTGCTCGTCACTGCGCGCGTTCAGGGACCGTGACGCGCGACGTGCGAGACGGGTCAACCGGCGCCTGAAATCAACTCTTCACCCGTACGTATTTAGCGAGGTGGTGGGTGTGGTCTCCACTGCGCGCATCGAGCGACCACTGCTTCTGCGTGGGGGCTTTGCGAGCACGAAGGATGGTTGCTCGCTCCCTCGCATCCTTCTGCTGCTCCCCCTAATGAATGACCATGTCGTGACAAGGTTTGGCCGCATCAGTATAATGCGCGGCCTATGGCTACTGTCGATCCTGCCGCGCCGAAACAGCCACTGGCCTTGCCGGATCGTATTCTCGTGGCTGCCACGGTCGAGTCTCTGCTTCCCTTTAAGGGACGATTCAAGACACTCGCACCATTGGCCGGCGATGCTTCGAACCGCCGGTATTTTCGCATCGAGTTGACCGGGGCCGCTGCTCGCTCGGTGATTCTCATGCAGTTGGCGGAGCCGGAGGCCTTCAAGCAATCGGAAGAAGCCGTCAGCGGGGCGGCTCATCAGGTCGGCGAGTTACCGTTTCTGAACATCCTTTCTCATTTATCCAAAGCCGGGGTCTCCGTTCCGCGCCTCTATCACTATGATCAAGTGGCGGGGCTGCTCTATCTTGAAGATTTCGGGGACCTTACCCTGTTGGAAGCCTGTCGTGAGGCGAGTGCGGCAGACCTGGAAACGCTCTATACGCAGGCCGTCGATGCCCTCGTGCATATGCAATCAACGGCCACCTCACCAGCCGATCAGCATTGTCTCGCGTTCCACCGAAGTTTCGACGTGCCGCTCCTTATGTGGGAGTTCGACCATTTCCTGGAGTATGGGATCGTAGCGAGGCAGGGGAAACCGATGTGCACCGACGATCACCTGCCCCTCCGGGGCGAATTCGAGAAAATCGCCGAGTTGCTCACCGGCCAACCGCGCGTCTTTGTCCACCGGGACTATCATTCGCGCAATTTGATGGTCGATGGCAAACGGCTGGGGGTCATCGACTTTCAGGATGCGTTGATGGGGCCGGCGACGTATGATCTCGCCTCACTGCTGCGCGACGCCTATATCGAACTCGACGAGGCGTTGATCGACCGCTTGATCAACCGCTATCTCGACGGGTTGGCGGCACATCGGCAGGTCCGGACCAACCGAGAGGCCTTCCGCCGCCTACTCGATTTCACGAGCATCCAGCGTAACCTCAAAGCGGCGGGGCGATTCGTCTACATCGATCGCGTCAAAGGCAATCCCAAGTTTCTCGCCGACGTTCCGCGTGTCTTGAACTATGTTAAACGCAATCTCCAGAAGTATCCCGAGTTGGACAGGCTCCGGAAGCATCTCACCCCCTATGTGCCGGAACTGCAGTGAATGCCGTGAGGGGTAAGACGTTAGGCGTCAGGCGATGGGGAATTGAAACCCCTCACCCCTTACCCCTTACGCCTCACGAGGCTCCATGAAAGCCATGATCCTTGCAGCGGGCTTGGGGACTCGCCTGAGACCGCTCACGAACATGATTCCGAAGCCGCTCCTTCCCATTGCGGGCACGCCGCTGATCGTTTGGAATCTCTTGCTCCTGAAGCGGTATGGGTTCCACGATGTCGTCATCAATCTGCATCACCTCGGACCGATGATCGAGCAGGCGGTCGGCAACGGCTCGCGGTACGGGCTGCGAATTATCTATTCGCGCGAGCCGGTGATCTTGGGCACTGGGGGCGGACTCAAGCAGGCGGAGCCTTATTTTTCCGGTGAGTCGGTGTTGGTGCTCAACGGTGATACGCTCGTGGAACTCGACCTTGGGGCCTTGTGCACCTTTCACCAGGAGCGCGACGCCGTGGCGACGTTGGTTCTGCGCAAAGATCCTGAGGCGGCACGGTGGGGTCTCGTGGAAATGGATTTGGACAACCGCATCGTGCGGATCGCCGGGCGTGGACGCACAGATCAGGTGCCGACTCAGCCTCGCATGTTTGCCGGAATTCATGTGCTCCGCCCGCGGCTCCTGCGAGATGTGCCGAAGGGCGTGGCCTCGACCATCATCGATCCCTATGTGGCGGCGATTCAGCGTGGGGAGATGGTGCTCGGGTATGACTGTGAGGGGTACTGGTCGGACATCGGGACGCCGGAGCGCTATGCGCATGCCGAACAGGATGCGTCAGCCGGTCTTATCACCCTGGCGACAAGACAGTGACCTGCTTAGCAGGATGCTGAAAAAGTCAGCCAGCTTTCTGGAAGGTTAAGGCTCAGGTCAAGGCTGAGGTCGAAAGAGTCTGGTTTTCGCTCAACCTTGACCTCAACCTTAGCCTATTGGAGCTAACCCGGCTCCTCTTTCACCTTCTGTTGCTTAATCAAGCGGGCCAGATATGTGCGTTGGAGCTTGAGGTGCTCTGCTGCTTTTGTCTGATTGCCCTCTGCTTCCTTGATGGCTCGCTCGATGATGTAGCGGCTATGCTCTTCCATCGACTCATGGTACGGGAGTGAGAGATAGGAGAGGCGTTCGCTCGGTGAGGTGCGGCCCATGGCATCCAACGAGAGCATATCCGGTTCGATGGTGTCCGACTGGTTCAAGACGACGGATCGTGCAACGACGTTTTCCAATTCGCGAATGTTTCCCGGCCAACGATACCGGCTCATGGCCTCCATGGCCGCGGGGCTGAACATCATACCGGGACGTTTCGCTTCCCTGGCATGCCGGTTCAAGAAAAACTTGGCCAGGGCAGGGAGATCCTCGGGTCGTTCGCGGAGCGGTGGCAGGGTGAGGCTGATGACGTTCAGACGGAAAAAGAGATCCTCGCGAAACTCACCGGTCTTCACGGCCTGTCGGAGATCCTTGTTCGTGGCCGCGATGATCCGTATATTGATCGACACGAGGCGTGTGCCGCCGACTCGATGAAATTCCCTGTCCTGGAGCACGCGCAACAATTTGGCTTGCAGCGGGAGCGACATGTCTCCGATCTCGTCCAGGAAGATCGTGCCTCCATCCGCCATCTCCAGTTTGCCCTTGTGCAGGCGATCCGCGCCGGTGAAGGCGCCGCGTTCATGCCCGAAGAGTTCGTTTTCGAGCAGCGTTTCCGTGAGGGCGACACAGTTGATGACAACCAGCGGCATGGCCTGACGCGGACTCCATTGGTGGATGGAACGGGCGAAGAGTTCCTTGCCCGTGCCGCTTTCGCCGAGCAGTAACACGCTGGCATCGGACTTCGCGACGCGCTGGGCTGACTCCAATACCGCACGGATCTTCGCGCTCAAGCCCACAATCGAGGCGTAGCGGCCGTCGACTTCGGACTTGAGACAGGCCACCTGTCGTTTGAGGGTGTCTCGCTCCAAGGCCTTGCTGATCACGATGAGGAGGTGGTCTTTGTCCAGCGGCTTGGTCAGAAAATCGTAGGCGCCTGTTTTCATGGCCTCGACGGCGGCATCGATCGAGGCATGGGCGGTCATGACGATCACTGGGAGATTCTCGGCTGGTCTGACTTTCGGGAGTCGCTTGAGGACCTCAAGGCCGGTAAGGCGTGGCATATCCAGATCGAGCAACATGAGGTGCGGAGCTTCCAGCTCGATCAGATCGAGCGCCTCTATCCCGTCGTGCGCGATCACGGTTCCATAGTCGGAGGCCTGCAGTCGATCCTCCAGCATCGTGGCAATATCGGGATCGTCGTCGACGATGAGGATTTTCGCCTTCATGTCCAGTACCGTTAGGCGTGAGGCGTTAGGCGTGAGGTGATATCGCCCCACTGCACGTTCGGACGATTATCTTGTTCCATCGCCTGACGCCTCACCCCTTACCCCTCACGGATTATCCATTACATTGATCACAAGCCCGGTCAGCGGTTTTGGGAAGAAGTACGTCGACTTGTGGGGCATGCGTTCGCCGGCCGTCGCGACGGCTTGCACTTCACTGACTTTTGTCGCGTTGAGCAGCAAGGCTCCGGTTCCTGTTCCCTTTGCCACCCAATCCAAGGCTTCATGGTCATCCTTCGTATAGAGGATGGCCTCTTGTTCCTCTTGGGTAGAACAGAGTGTCGTGACGACGAGTTGTTGGAGCAGCGACACATCGAGCTTGGCGCGAGGAGAGGCTTGCGCCAGTGGACGATGGGATGGTTTCAAGCTCAGCGTGACGTAGCGGCTGTCTCCCTTCAACGCCAGGCCGAACATCGGAACCATGCGACCGTTGGTTCGTAAGGCCTCGATAAATTTCGCGCGCGTGGCCGACTGCGTGGCCGCGGTGAACGGAAATTCCTGCAGGTCGAACGTGGTACCCAACAATGATTGCACATGGTTATAGGAAGGCAGGGTTGTGGTCGTAACCCGATGCGTTGGGAGTATAGTTAAGCCCGGGTCTTCGAGGGCGGTCAACAGCATCAGCACCGCGTCATACGAGTGCCGGCCAATCTGCGACCCGGCCTGCCGATGACGGATTTTCTGATAGTTCAACGCGGTCTCGTAGCGATGGTGGCCGTCTGCGATAAACAACGGCTTGCTGCGCAAGGCGTCGACCGCCTGCTTCAGTACGGCCGGATCCGTCACAGTCCAGAGTTGCTGACGGAACCCCACATCGTCGCGAAAGTCGATCGGGGCCGGTTTCCCCTTGATCGACCCTTCTAGCAGGCCCATCACCGCTCCTTGAGGGTCGGAGTAGAGCGACCAAATGGGGCTGAAATTTGTCTGGCAGGCTTCGAGCAGATTCAGCCGATCTGTTTTGGCGGTCGATCGTGTATTCTCGTGCGGGTAGATGTGTCCCGAATCAAGCGCTTCCAGATTTACGGTGGCGAGAAAGCCCTTGAGAATTTTCGTCGGCGAGCCGGACGGAGCATAGGGCGGTGTGTATTCGATCGTATGGTAGTAGAGGGTCGGCTGCGCGTCGCGTTTCAGCGCTCCGCTCTTAAGCCAGTCGCGAAGGGTCGATGCGGCGCGGGTGTATCGATTATGAGTTGGACCGTCACCGGGTTGATCGAGCCCCAATTCGAGTCGAATGATGTTCTGTGGATGGCGATCGTGCAAGGCCTTCTGCCCGGCCGCATCGATGATGTCGTAGGGCGGCGCCACGACCTGTTTGATCTCTCCGACAACTTTCGTATCGAACCGCGTGCCATGAAACGGAATGATCTTGGCCATGACGAATCCTTTTCCCCATACGTGGTTCAGGATGCCGACGAGAGTCTGAAAAATTCCGCCGGCCTGTTTTGTTCATTTGGTCTGTTCGGTCTGTCTGGTCTCTCTGGCTCATCTGGTTGATCTGGTTCAGCCAAATAGACGAGACAGACCAAATAGACCAGATATCCCGAAGACCGGGTTTGTCCCAGACGTCCGAGCCATTGAATTCCAGGAGCGGCGCAATAGTTTTTCCGCAGCCTGTTCGTGCAACCAATGTGTGAAAGGTGGATCCGTTTTTCCTGCGCGGCGTCGCTTCCATGGCTGCTCCGTGGAGCACGCGGGGAGAAAGGCTATCGATCGCGGGTAACCATATAGTCGGCGGTCACCGAGAGGGCTCGTTTGGCCGTACTGTCTTCGAACTGGTTGAGATCTTGTTGGGCCGCGGCGATGTAGGATCGTGCGCGATCCATGGCATAGGTAATCGAGCCCAATTCTTCCATCAAGCGAATGAACCGACCGAGGTCTTCCTCTGTCAGGGTCCTGGTTTCCATGCGGTCGATGATCATCTGCCGGTCCTGTTTTGAACAATGCTGCAGCAGGTGTAACAGCGGCAGCGTGGCCTTGCCTTGGCGGAGATCCTGTCCCAGTGTCTTGCCCAAGCGTTCGCCATTGGCCGTGTAGTCGAGCGTATCATCGGCCACTTGGAAGGCGATCCCAAGATGTTGGCCGAACCGGAAGAGCGCATCCTGCTGGGCCTCTGAGGCGTCCGCGAGGATGGCGCCCATGCGACAAGAGGCGGCAATCAGGCCAGCCGTTTTGTGTTCTACGATCTTAATATAGTCCGCTTCCGGCATGGACGGGTTGCCGTTGTAATACAACTGAAGCACTTCGCCTTCCGCCATCTTCTTGCAGGCCTCGCCGAGCACGTCGTTGATCCCATGGTTCCGGAAGTCGACGACCTGGCAGAAGGCTTTGGAGTAGAGATAGTCGCCGACAAGGATACTGATCTGGTTGCCCCAGACTTTTCGGGCGGTTCGTCGGCCTCGGCGGATATCGGCATCGTCGACTACATCGTCGTGGAGCAGGGACGCGGTATGAATGAACTCCACCAGACTGCCGAGCTGGTGATGATCGCGACCGGTATAGCCGCAGAGCCGGGCAGAGAGCAGGAGCAAAAATGGTCGAATTCGTTTTCCGCCGCTGCTCAGGATGTGGGCGGCGACGGTATTGACGAGTGCCACACTGGAATCGAGGTTCGCCCGGATCTGGCGTTCCATCCCCTCCAATTCATCACGGTACGCCTCCCAGACGTCCGCCATGTTGTTGATCGTGGAGGTGATTGGGCCTTGAGGCATGGGGCGGATGGTAGGGCAGAGGAGGAAACAAAGTCAAGCCAACCACCCCTTTGGGGGGCGGGCCGGGATGGACTCCCTGTACGAGAGATAATCTTGACAGAAGAATCGTGTGTCTATTAAGGTGAGCGGAGCGGGTGCGAGCGGAATTCGCCTTGTGAGTGACGGGGTTATCTATCCCGATGGCCTCTCTGGTGTAGCTTCCGTCTAGTAGCATTAACGCCTACATTTTTAACGAGATATGAACGATGAGCATCCCCGGGCTTCCACCGAAGCAAGGCCTCTACGACCCAGTACAGGAGAAAGACTCCTGCGGGATCGGCTTTGTCGTCAACATCAAGGGCCAGAAATCCCATACCATTGTTCAGCAGGGGCTTCAGATTCTTGAGAGTCTGAGTCACCGAGGGGCGCAGGGCTGTGACTCTTGCACGGGAGACGGCGCCGGGATTTTGCTTCAAGTACCGCATGAGTTCTTCAAGCGCGCGGCCGGCGATGTGGGGGTCTCCCTGCCCAATGCCGGAGAGTATGGTGTCGGGATGGTGTTTCTCCCTCCCCAGGCCGATGCGCGGCAACAGTGTGAGGCCCTCTTTACCAGAATTATCGGCGAGGAGGGCGCTCGGCTCCTTGGTTGGCGCGATGTGCCGGTCAAGAGCGATGCGATCGGTGCCGTGGCGCGCAGCACCGAGCCGTTCATTCGGCAGGTGTTCATCGCCCGTGATGTCCTCAATGAAGGGCAGTTCGAGCGCAAGCTCTATGTCATTCGCAAGCGGGTGGAAAACGCCGTCCGCGAATCGGCCATTCAGGGGCGGGACTACTTCTACGTCTCAAGCCTGTCGGCGAACACCATCGTATACAAGGGGTTGTTGCTCCCGCATCAGATGTCTGCGTACTACCAGGACTTGAAGGATGAGCGCCTGATGAGCGCGCTCGCCCTCGTGCATTCCCGCTTCAGTACGAACACGTTCCCCACCTGGCCGCTGGCGCATCCCTATCGCTACATTTGTCATAACGGCGAGATCAATACGCTCAAGGGCAACGTGAATTGGATGCGCGCCCGACAAGGGCGGCTCAACTCCGAATTGTTCGGCCAGGATCTGGCTAAGCTCTTTCCGATCGTCTCCGAGCAGCAGAGCGACTCCGCCTGTCTGGACAATGCCGTGGAATTCCTGACCATGGGAGGCCGCTCCCTCCCGCACGTGATGATGATGCTGATTCCAGAACCCTGGGTCGCGAATCCGCAAATGGATCTTGATCGGCGGGGGTTCTATGAGTATCACGCGGCGATGCAGGAGCCTTGGGACGGTCCGGCGGCGGTCTGTTTCACCGACGGCAAGTTCATCGGCGCAACGCTCGATCGCAACGGGCTGCGCCCCTGTCGCTATCAAGTGACGACGGACGGCCTGGTGATTTTGGCCTCGGAAGCGGGTGTGCTGCCGATGGATGTCCGGAAGATCAGGCAGAAGGGGCGCCTCATGCCGGGCCGGATGTTCATGGTCGATACCGTGCAAGGGCGCATCATCGATGACGAGGAAGTGAAGGCCGAGATCGTGAGCCGTAAGCCCTACCGGTCCTGGGTCACCGAGTATCGGATTTCGCTCGACGAATTGCCCGATCCCAGCAATGTGCCGCAGCCGGACCATTTGACGCTTCGTCAGCGCCAGCAGGCCTTTAGCTACACCATCGAAGAACTGAAGATGGTCATCACTCCTATGGTAGTGGAGGGGCAGGAGGCGACGTCTTCAATGGGCACGGACACGCCGTTGGCGGTGCTGTCCGATCGTCCGCAGCTGCTCTTCAAGTATTTCAAGCAGATGTTCGCCCAGGTGACCAATCCGCCCATCGATCCGATCCGCGAGGAATTGGTGATGTCGCTGACAACCAGTATCGGGCCCAAACCGAATCTGATGGATGAGCATCCGGAGTCCTGCCGCCGCATCCGGGTCAAACAGCCGATTCTGACAAATGCCGAGCTCCAGAAGATTCGAGAGATCGCCGATCCGCACTTTAAGAGCAAGACGCTCAAGATGTTGTTCAGGGTAGCCGAGGGGCCTGAGGGGCTCGGGGCAGCAGTCGACGATCTCTGTCGACAGGCGTCCCAGGCTATTAAAGAAGGCTACAAGTTTCTGATCCTGAGCGATCGCGGTGTCAACGAAGAATGGGCGCCGATTCCGAGTCTCCTCGGCATCGCGTCTGTCCACCATCATCTTGTGCGCGACTGCACGAGGACTGAAGTCGGCCTCATCGTGGAAACTGGCGAGCCACGCGATGTGCACCACTTCGCCTGTTTGATCGGCTATGGAGCCGGGACCGTGAATCCGTACCTTGTCTTTGAGTCGATCGTAGACTTGGAGCGCGATGGCTACTTCCCTGAGGGGTTGGACGCGCAGACCGCGGAAGGCAAGTTCATCAAGGCAATCAATAAGGGGCTGCTCAAGATCTTCTCGAAGATGGGCATCTCGACGGTTCAATCCTACTGCGGCGCGCAGATCTTCGAAGCCATCGGATTGAATCACGAACTCATTGGGCGTTATTTCACTGGCACGCCGTCGCGGGTGGAGGGGATCGGCATCCGCGAGGTCGGCGAAGAGACGCTTCGGCGCCATCGCCTGGCGTATGAGCCGGTACCGATACGCCAACTCGATTTCGGCGGGGAGATCCACTACCGCATCCAGGGCGAGCACCACAACTGGAATCCAGACACGATTTATAAGCTGCAGCACGCGACGAGGGCCAACGATCCGAAAACCTTCGCCGAGTTTTCCCAGCTCGTGAACGACGAGAGCACGCGGCGCTCAAATCTGCGCGGGCTGCTCGAGTTCAAGGTCCTGCCGGAACCGATTCCTGTCGAAGAAGTAGAGTCGGCGAAGGAGATCGTCAAGCGGTTCACGACGGGCGCCATGTCCTTTGGCTCGATCAGCAAGGAAGCGCATGAGACGATGGCCATCGCGATGAACCGCCTGGGCGCCAAGAGCAACACCGGCGAGGGTGGGGAAGACCCGGCTCGATTCGTTCCGCTGCCGAATGGCGATTCGAAGAACAGCTACATCAAGCAGGTGGCGTCGGCACGGTTCGGCGTCACGAGCCACTACTTGGTGAACGCGAAAGAATTGCAGATCAAGATGGCGCAGGGCGCCAAGCCGGGCGAGGGTGGGCAGTTGCCGGGCCACAAGGTCGATGAGAACATCGCGCGG
>Ga0209108_10000627_pt1 | contig 19500 bp, 20 predicted proteins | sample Rifsed10ft1_FD_184003 | JGI IMG/M metagenome (GOLD analysis project Ga0209108, IMG submission 184003) | Soil microbial communities from Rifle, Colorado, USA - sediment 10ft 1 (version 2) | ecosystem: Environmental > Terrestrial > Deep subsurface > Rock core/Sediment | place: Rifle, Colorado...
GGTTTGAATAACGCCCCGTGAACTGGCGCACCGCGGGTTTGTATTTGTCTTTTTCCGCCCGGGCAGTGGCCGGCGGCGGGGCTTTACCGGAGAGGCAGGCCCACATGGTGGCGCCGATGGCATAGAGATCGGTCCAGGGTCCGAGATGACCGCGCTCGTGCTGTTCGATGGGTGCGAAACCGCGCGTCAGTGTATGCGGAAGTGCGCGCCGTTCGCTCACGGATGACGATTGTGCCGCGCCGAAATCAAGCAGCAGCGGCGAGCCGCCCGGCCGCAGATAAACATTCGCCGGTTTGATATCGAGATGCAGGAGCCGATGCTGATGCAGTTCGCGCAATCCCAGCAGAAGCTTGGGAAACACCGTGCGCATGAATTTTTCGCTCAAACGCCCGTCATGGCGCTTGATGTACCAGCGCAGATCCCGGCCCTCTTCGTAATTCATCACCATGTAGACGGTGTTGTTCTCGCGAAAGAAATCCGTGACGCGCACGATATTCGGGTGATTGACCTTGGCCAGTGCATTGGCTTCATCGAAAAAACGCTTCATCCCGGTGGTAAAGGTCGAGAAGCTTTCCGTCGACAGGCTTTCCACGGTCACCCCGTCGGGACGCACCGCCTCGTTCATGGGCAGGTATTCCTTGATCACCACGGGTTTCCCGGTCCGGTCGTTATGGGCCAGATAGACGATGCTGAAGCCGCCACCGCCCAGGATTTTGGTGATGCGGTAATGATGCAGCTGGTAACCGGATGGCAGGGCGTTGGTGATCTTCATGCAATCGATTTAGCGTTAACCGGCGGAATAGGCGTCAAGTTTGGCGGTTCAATATCAATTATATATGGTTCATTTGGGATGGCCGATGTTCTCGGGTTTCACCCGTGCCGGTTTCGGTTTACCATCCCCAAGCCCATGAATCGCGCCAAATCCCCACCCGTAACCGCCAGCATGACCGCCTTTGCCCGGCAGGAGGCCGTCACCCAGTGGGGTGCGCTGATCTGGGAACTGCGCTCGGTAAATCACCGGTATCTTGAAATCGCTCTGCGACTGCCGGAAGAATTGCGGGCGCTGGAGCCGCGTGTCCGGGAACTGATCAATGCGCGGCTGGCGCGCGGCAAAGTCGACGGTACCCTGCGTTTTCAGCCGAACGAGGCGGTTGCCAACGCCATTGATCTGAACAAGGAGCAAGTGCAGCGACTGCTGGTGACGGCCGGCCACTTGCGGGGATTGGCGGTTGATGTCTTGCCGCTGCGCGTGATCGATATTCTCCGCTGGCCGGGCGTGCTCAAGGTGTCGTCGCCGGACATCGAAGGCCTGGGCACTGCGGCGCTCGAGGCGCTGAAAGCCGCGATCGAGGAGCTGGTCGAGACGCGAACGCGCGAAGGCGCGCGCATGCAGGAGTTCATGTGGCAGCGGCTCGCGACCATGGAACAATTGACGGCAAAGGCGAAAGCATTGGCCCCGGAAGCGGCGCAAACTTTCCGCGCGCGACTGGAAGGACGGCTGAAGGAAATCAAGCAGCAACTCGAGCCCGCGCGCCTCGAGCAGGAGATCGTCCTGTTTGCGCAGAAATCCGATGTGACCGAGGAGCTCGATCGTCTCACGGCGCACTTTACCGAAATCCGGCGCGTATTCGACCAGCCCGGCCCCATCGGCCGGCGGCTCGACTTCCTGATGCAGGAACTCAACCGCGAAGCCAACACGCTTGCTTCCAAATCCACCGACACGCGCTTGACCAACGTCGGCGTGGAACTCAAGGTGTTGATCGAGCAGATGCGCGAGCAGGTACAGAACATCGAATAACGCCATGCGCCGACGGCAAAAATAAGAATTCATGGACAAAGGACGACTGTTTATTTTTTCCGCCGCATCCGGTACCGGCAAGACCAGCCTCGCGAAGGCGCTGATTGAAAGCATGCCGAACCTGGCGTTCTCGGTATCGCATACGACGCGTCCACCGCGCGCGGGCGAGCAGCACGGGACGCATTACTATTTTGTGAACCAGGAGCAGTTCGATGAAATGGTCGCGGCGGACCGGTTCCTCGAACACGCAACGGTCTTCGGGAATTTCTACGGCACGTCGCGTGCCGCCGTCGAGAACATGCTGCGCCAGGGAAAGAACGTCATCCTCGATATTGACTGGCAGGGCGCGCACGCCATCAAGGAAAAAATGCCGGAGTCGGTCAGTATTTTCATCCTGCCGCCCTCGCGCGCCGAACTGAAAGCGCGGCTGATCAAGCGCGGTCAGGACTCGCGGGAAGTGATCGAGTCGCGCATGCGACAGGCAATGGCGGAAATGGCCCATTACCCGGAATTCGACCACGTGGTGGTGAACGACGATTTTGACTCCGCCCTCGGTGATTTGAGGGCGATTATCACCGGTGTTGGCAGTCCCCGGCCGTTGAACGTGGATATTCGGACCCTGTTGTCTGATTAGATTAAGTGGAAAAAAAGTCTCTATATCAGTAAGATGGAATGCGAGGCATGTCCTTGGCTTGGTTCCCAGGGTTTCCGCCGCGTGGGGTAGACGCAGATTTCCTATGGCATATCCCGCGGCCTAACCGTGTTTCCTGATTATCGATCCGGCACAGATGTAATTGAAACGTTCGTGGCGCCGGATCGATAATCGAATCTCTTCTAAGATTGCCTGTTATTGCGGCGGCAAGGCGTCTTATACTCAAGACATGACCCTGTTTATCGGGGTCTGCGCTACAAATGGATTTATGCCGCCGCAATAACGATTGAGGTATAGGTATGGCCCGTATCACGGTTGAAGACTGTCTGGACAATGTGGATAACCGATTTCAGCTGGTGCTGGTGGCCGCGCGCCGCGCGCGCCAGTTGATCGCCGGAGCGGAATCCTGTGTGCCGCGGGAAAACGACAAGCCGACCGTGCTCGCACTGCGTGAGATCGCCGGCGGATTTGTAACCAACGCCATTCTGGAAGAGGAAACTCCGCAAGCCGGACTAGAGGCCGATGAAGACACAGCCGACCAAACCCAAACAGGCGGGGCAACCTTCAGCCCGGCTTCCGGCAAAGAGAACGGAACCGAAGCCTGAGCTGGCACCGTTAACGAGCGCTCCGCCGGCGTCACCGCCGCGATTTCAGATCAGCGATCTGTGCGCGCTCCTCGAAACCTATCTCGAACCCAGAGACGTCGCCCAGGTTTACCGGGCCTATGAGTTTGGCGCCAAGGCTCACCACGGGCAGCACCGTGTCAGCGGCGAACCCTATATTTATCACCCACTTGAAGTCGCCCGCATCCTGGCGTCGATGCGTCTTGACGGCAAGAGCATCATCGCCGCGATTCTGCACGACGTAATTGAAGACACCCCCACGGCAAAAGAGAACATTGCGCAGGAGTTCGGCGGCGACGTCGCCGAGCTCGTGGACGGCGTTTCCAAGATAACCCGCATCGAATTCCAGTCGCAGGAGGAGGCGCAGGCGGAAAATTTCCGCAAGATGCTGCTTGCCATGGCAAGCGATATCCGCGTCATTCTCATCAAGCTCGCCGACCGTTTGCATAACATGCGCACCATTGGCGCGCTCAATCTTGAACACCGTCGCGCCATCGCGCGCGAAACGCTGGATATTTATGCCCCGATCGCCAACCGCCTGGGCGTGCATCAGTGGGCGGTGGAATTGGGGGATCTCGCCTTCGCCACGCTCCACCCGATGCGTTACCGCATCGTTTCCGAGGCGGTCCGCAAGCGTCACGGCAACCGCAAGGCGATTGTCGAGAAAATCCGCACCGCCGTCACTTCGCAGCTCGAGCGCGAGGGACTGACGGCGGAAGTGACCGGACGCGAGAAAAATCTCTACAGCATTTACGAGAAAATGGAACAAAAGCATGTGTCCTTCGATCAGGTCTACGATATTTACGCGTTTCGCGTAATCGTGGACAAGGCGGATACCTGCTACCGCGCCCTCGGCGTCATACACAATCTTTACAAACCCATTCCCGGGCGCTTCAAGGATTACATCGCTATTCCCAAGGCGAACGGATACCAGTCGTTGCATACCGTGGTGTTTGGTCCGTTCGGTGTATCCATTGAAGTGCAGATACGCACCCAGGACATGAATCGCGTGGCCGAGGCCGGAGTAGCCTCGCACTGGCTGTACAAGAGCGGCGACACCGCCGCGGATCCGGTACAGCAGCGCGCGCTGCTCTGGCTGAAGGATTTGCTCGAAACCCAGCAGAAAGCGGGCAACCCGCATGAATTTCTCGAGCACCTCAAGGTGGACCTGTTCCCCGACGAGGTTTATGTATTCACACCCAACGGCGAGATCAAGAAGCTCCCCCGTGGCGCCACGATCATCGATTTTGCCTACGATGTCCACACCGATGTCGGCAACCGCTGTATCGGCGCGAAGATTAATCATCAACTCGCGCCATTACGGACCATCTTGCGCAACGGCGATCATGTCGAGATCATCACGGCCGACTGGAGTCAGCCCAATCCCGCGTGGCTGACTTACGTGGTTACCAGCAAGGCGCGCGCGAACATTCGCAGTTTCCTGAAGAACCAGAAGTCCGATGAATCGGCCAAGCTGGGCGGACGCCTGCTGGAAAAGGCCCTAGAGGATATCGGCGCCAATCTTTCCGATGTGTCCGATGATACCCGCCGGGGATTGCTGAAAGCCCTCAAAGTCAAAATCTGGAGCGATCTGCTCGGCGATATCGGTCTCGGAAACCGGCTGGCGGGCGTTATCGCGCGCCAGCTCGTGCCGACGGCGTCCACTACTCCGGCCGAGGAGCAAAGCCGGTTCTTCGGCCTGTTCAAGCGCAAATCGGTACGGGACAAGAGTCCGTCGCTCGCGATCCGCGGCACTGAAGGCGTGGTCGTTACCTACGCGCGTTGCTGCCGGCCGATTCCGGGCGATCCGATTCTCGGCTTCCTGACCGCCGGACGCGGAATCGTGGTGCACACCGAAGATTGCCCGAACGTGGTTAAATACCGCAAACATCCGGAACAATGGATCGATGTCCAGTGGGAACGCGACATCTCGAGCGTATTCCCGGTGAATATTCGGGTCGATTCAAAAAACCAGCGCGGTGTGCTCGCCGCGGTCGCGGCGGCGATCGCCGAGCAGGAGGCGAATATCGACACGGTTTCATTCGATGACCGCGACGGGCGGTATACTTCCATGAACTTCACGCTGGAAGTGCGCGGCCGGGGTCATCTGGCTCAGATCATGCGCCGCATTCGCGCACTCGAGTCCGTGGTACGGATCAATCGCAAGAAAGGCTGACAAGGGGGCAGGTGTGGCGTGGAAAAAAATCAACACGGCTGATGCGCCACAGGCGATCGGCACTTATTCCCAGGCTGTCAAAGTAGACAATACGGTTTACCTGGCGGGGCAGATACCGCTGATACCGGAAACCATGACACTGGAACAGGGCGACATGCGCACGCAGATCCGGCGTGTATTCGACAACCTTAACGCCGTGGCCAAGGCGTCCGGCGGAAGTCTGCAGGATGTCGTGAAACTCAATGTGTATCTCACGGATCTTTCGCAATTTCAGCTCGTGAACGAGGTCATGTCACGATATTTTGCAGAACCCTACCCGGCACGTGCCGTGGTAGGCGTGGCGGCGCTTCCCAAGGGGGCGGAAATTGAAATGGATGCAGTCATGGTCTTGATGCCCTCGAAGATCGTGCGCCTGTCCAAGCCAATGCCTTCCCGAGCCAGGCAGAAAAAAAATCGCGGGAGAAAACATGCATCCACCAGACCAAGAGTTGCATAAATCAAATAGAAGGGAACGATGCGGCGTATCAGTTCGCGAGATGCAAGCAGTCTGGTATTCATGCCGGCGATCCTGAATCCGGACGTTATCATGATATCAATCCTGTCCGGATCCTCCCTGTTCGATCGGGAGCCACAACTATAAGCGTTCCACAGGGCATACGAGTCGATACGCTACCGGTCACGTCGCTGAAGGGTGTCGGTCCGAAATTGCGGGAAAAACTCAAGCGTCTCGGCCTGCATACAGTTCAGGATGTCCTGTTCCATCTTCCCCTGCGCTATCAGGATCGCACGCGCCGGCTTCCAATCGGGAGTCTCCGCCCCGGAAGCGACGCCGTCATCGAAGGCGATATCGAACTTGCGGATGTGGTGTACCGCGGCCGACGCAGCCTGATTGTCCGCGTGAGCGATGGCACCGGTCATCTGTACCTGCGGTTTTTTTACTTCAACGCGTCGCAACAGGCCAATTTGACGCGCGGACGGAGAATGCGGGCATTCGGGGAGGTGCGGTTCGGCCCGTTGGGTTTTGAAATGATTCATCCCGAGTATGAATTCACCGATAGCACGCAAGCTTCGAAGGCCGAGGAAAGTCTGACACCCGTTTATCCCACGACCGCGGGCGTGCATCAATTGAGCCTGCGCAAGCTCACGCGCCAGGCATTGGATAATTATCTCGATCAAATCCACGACTGGCTGCCCCTCGCGGTGCAGGCGGAATTGCATCTGCCGACCCTCACAGAGGCGCTGGCGCTCGTGCACCGACCGCCGCCGCAGACGCCGGTAGAGCTGCTGAGCCAGGGTCGGCATCCCGCCGTGCGGCGGCTGGCTTTCGAAGAACTGCTGGCGCATCACCTGAGCCTCAAGCGTCTGCGCGCCCGGGTGCGGCAGGAAAGCGCGCCCGTCATCACCGGCGCAGGCAGGATGATCCATGAACTGATGGCGCGATTGCCGTTTCAGTTCACGCGCGCACAACATCAGGTGCTCGATGAAATTGTGCGCGACCTGCGACACGACCATCCCATGCAACGCCTGGTGCAGGGCGATGTCGGATCGGGCAAGACCATCGTGGCCGCCTGCGCCAGCCTGCAGGTGGTCGAAAACGGTTTGCAGGTGGCGGTGATGGCGCCGACCGAACTGCTCGCCGATCAGCATCTGCGTAATTTTTCCGGCTGGCTCGCTCCGCTCGGCGTTGCCGTGACGGGGCTTTCCGGAAAACTCACGGGTCGTGCGCGCCAGGACGTGCTCGAAAAAATCGGCTCGGGCCAAGCCGCCATCGTTGTCGGCACGCAGGCGCTGTTCCAGCAAGGCGTGGAATTCGCCGGGCTGGGATTGATCGTGGTCGACGAGCAGCACCGATTCGGCGTGCATCAGCGGCTGGCGCTGCGCGAGAAGGGTCGCGTGGGCTCGCGCCGGCCGCATCAGCTGATCATGACCGCTACCCCCATCCCGCGCACGCTGGCGCAGAGCCTGTATGCCGACCTCGACGTGTCGGTAATTGACGAGCTGCCTCCGGGACGCCAACCGGTGGAGACCGTCGCCATTCCCGCCGGGCGCCGCTCCGATGTGGTTAGCCGTATTCGCGATGCCTGCGCCGCCGGGCGTCAGGCCTACTGGGTCTGCCCGTTGATCGAGGAATCCGAGACGCTGGATCTCGAGACAGCGACGGATACGGCGCAGGCGCTGCGGGAAGCGCTTCCCGACCTGCAAACGGCGCTGATTCATGGCCGCCTGAAACCGGCGGAAAAGGAAAAAATCATGGCGGCGTTCAAGCGCGGGGACATCCAGCTGCTGGTGGCCACCACCGTTATCGAAGTGGGTGTGGATGTACCGAACGCGTCGCTGATGGTCATCGAAAATGCCGAACGCCTGGGATTGTCACAACTGCATCAGCTGCGCGGGCGCATCGGACGCGGCAGCACGGAAAGCCATTGTGTGCTGCTCTATCAGCCACCCTTGTCGGAAATGGCACGGGCGCGGCTCGCGGCGCTGCGCGAGACCAGCGACGGTTTTGAAATTGCCCGCCGCGATCTCGAGATGCGCGGCCCGGGCGAGTTGCTCGGCACGCGCCAGGCCGGCATGCCGCAATTTCACATCGCCGATCTGCTGCGCGACCACATGCTGCTGCCGCAGGCACAGCGGATCGCGGAATTACTGCACCAGGATTATCCCGATTGTGTCGATCCCATCGTGCAGCGCTGGGTGGGCAGCGGTGAAGATTTCGGCCATGTTTGATATGCAGCGTGATCGCTCGGCGTGATCACGGTCGTTGCGCGCGCTGACCGGCATGGCCGTTTCTGCTACGATTCGGCTTCCTTACACTTAGATTTACCCTGTTCATGGCCACCGCGAGTGCTGCGCCGCAACGGTATACCGAGCCGCTCTGGCGGCCGGCGCAACGGCTGAACCGCTCCCGGATTCCGGAAAAATACCTGCCTTGGTTGCTCGATCCGGCGTCACTGACGGAACGACTCATCAATCATTGTCGTCACACGTTTCGCGTACAACTCTTGAGCCAGGAACGGATTCGACCGCTGCGCAACGAGGCGTCTGCATTAGGGATGCGGCCCGGTACTCGTGCGGTCGTGCGTCAAGTGCAGTTGCTGTGTGCTGACACAGCCTGGGTTTATGCACGCACCATCATCCCCCCGCGCACGCTGGCAAGGAAATTTCATCGGTTCACGCGCCTGGGCGCGCGTTCGTTGGGAAGCATGTTATTTTCCGATCCATCCATGCAACGCGGCGAAGTGGAAGTGACCTGTCTCACCCCTGCCGACCGTATTTATCACTTGGCCGTGCGTCACCTAAAGGTGAAACCCGGAGAAATCTGGGGCCGCCGCTCGCTGTTCCGGCTCGGCGGCAAACCGTTGCTCGTGTGTGAATTTTTCCTGCCGGAAATACCCGATTTTTTAAAATGACGGCGTTGAACCGATACCTCGATTACGCCCGGTTGATGCGTCTGCACCGGCCGATCGGCATCCTGTTGTTGCTCTGGCCCACTCTCTGGGCCCTGTGGATCGCCGCACGCGGCGCCCCCGGTCTGCATATCCTCTTCGTCTTCGTGGCGGGCGTGGTGCTGATGCGTTCCGCCGGATGTATCATCAACGATTATGCTGACCGGGATTTTGACCGGCACGTGGCGCGCACGCGCGACCGGCCGATCGCCGCCGGGCGCGTGACGCCGACCGAAGCACTGGTGCTGTTTTCCGTGCTTTGTCTCGTCGCCCTGGCGCTGGTATTCACGCTCAACACGTTAACCATCCTGCTTGCTATTGTCGGAGCCTTGCTCGCCGCGACCTATCCCTTTCTCAAACGCTATACGCATTTGCCGCAGTTCTATCTCGGTGTGGCATTCGGTTGGGGCATTCCCATGGCCTTTGCCGCCGAAACGGGCACGATCCCCCTCGTGGGCTGGCTGTTGCTGGCCGCCAACGTTTGCTGGGCGGTGGCCTACGACACCCTTTATGCCATGGTGGACCGGGAGGATGACCTCAAGGTCGGAATCAAATCCACCGCCATCCTGTTCGGCCGGTACGATCGCATGCTGGTATTTCTGTTTCATATCCTGGCTTTGACGCTGCTGGCGCTTTCCGGGGCACGGGCCGGCCTGAGTCTGGGGTATTATGCGGGACTGGTCGCGGGGCTCGGATTTGCGCTTTATCAGCAACACTTGATCCGTACCCGCGGGCGCGATGAATGCTTTCGCGCGTTTTTGAACAACAACTGGTTCGGCGCCTCGGTGTTCGCCGGCGTGTTGTTACAATAGGATCAGGAGACAAGGGAATGAAACTCTACGGATCGCTCACCTCACCCTATGTTCGCAAGGCCCGAGTATTAATCCGTGAAAAGAATCTGGCGTGTGAATTTGTCGTGGCCGATGCGTGGGCGGCGGACAGCCCGATACCGGCGCTCAATCCGCTCGGCAAAGTGCCGGTGTTGGTGCTCGACAACGGCAAAACGCTGTTTGATTCGCCGGTCATCGTCGAATACCTCGATTCGCTCAAGACGCCACCGCTGCTTGCCACCTCCGGCGAGACCCGCTGGCAGATGCTGTGCTGGACCGCCCTGGCCGACGGCATGCTGGATGCCGTCGTAACGCGGTTTCTCGAATCGCGCCGTCCTGCCGAACAACAGTCCGCCGATAATATCCACCGTCAGGAGGCGAAGGTGGCGCGCTCGCTGGATTACACCGAACGCCATTTGTCTGACGGGGCCTGGTTGATGTCAGGGCATTTCACACTTGCGGATCTCGCCATCGCGGTGGCGCTGGAATACACCGATTTCCGTTATCCGCACGATTGGCGCCCCCGCCATCCGCGGCTCGCGACATGGTTAGCCGAGATCAGCAAGCGCCCTTCCCTGGCTGAGACCCGGCCGCCCGGTATGGAAAAGAAGTGAACACGATTCCGGACCCCGGCGCATGACAGTCGGAATTCTCGTCATCGCGCTGTTGATAATCCTGATCGGTGCGGAAGTCTTCACGAATGCCCTGGAACATCTCGGCGAACGCCTAAAAATCACCGAGGAAATGACCAGTTCGATTTTCACCCCCGTGGGCACCGCGTTGCCTGCCACCATGGTGCCGATGGTGGCGGTTCTGTCCACCTTCGGCACCCAATCCGTGCGCGAGGAAATGGCTGTGGGCGCCATACTGGGAGCGCCGCTCATGCTTGCCACACTCGTCATGTTTTTGACCGCGGTTGCCGCCATTTCCCGGCGCGGGTGGGAGGATCATTTTTCTCCCGAGCGCACGGCGTTGAACCGGGACTTGTTCTGGTTTCTGATTGCGATCGGTTTGGGCACTGCCGCCATCTTTGCGCCGCATTCGATGAAGTGGTTGCGTATTTTGCTTGCGCTGGGACTGGTGCTTGTGTACATCGTTTATCTGGTTCGCTATTTCCGGACATCGCGTCAATCCGGCGCGAAGGGCCGTCGGATCCAGGCTTCTGAGCGTTTGTACCTGTTTCGCCTGTTCGGCCGTCTGGGCGTGACGGAGAACTTGCCGGTGATATTCATGCAGCTCGTTATCGCAACCGCCTTCATTGTCTTCGGTGCGCAGGGATTTTTGCAGGGTGTGGAGCGGTTATCCATGTGGACCGGCGTATCGATTCTGGCTCTGTCCATGGTGATCGTGCCGTTGGCCTCGGAATTACCGGAGAAATTCAACAGCCTTGTTTGGATCCGCACGCGCAAGGATACGCTGGCCTTCGCCAACATCACCGGGGCGATGGTATTCCAGGCCACTTTGCTGCCGGCGGTCGGGATCATGCTCATGCCGTGGGAGCCACGCCCTGAAGTGCTCGCGGGCGTTATCTTTCCCTTTGCCGCCACCGCCTATTTGCTGTTCAGGCTGCGTCATGGAAACCTTCGCGCCGTACATCTTTTCTTCAACGGTTTCTGTTATCTCGCTTGCCTGCTCGTGGTCCTGGGTTGGGGCTACGTGCCGGTAGCCGCGCAATAGCCTAGAATAGGCCGGCATGGCTACTCGATGCGGACAAATGGCAAGCATGGTGGAAAAAGAAACAACCCCGGCGCGTTATGCGGTGATGGGCAATCCTGTTGCCCACAGCAAGTCGCCCCAAATCCACAGGCATTTTGCCCACCAGTCCGGTCACGACATCGAGTACACCGCGCTGTGGGTCGACGTCGACGGTTTCAGGGAGGCAGTGGAGCAATTTCGCGACGAAGGCGGTAAAGGACTCAATATTACCGTTCCGTTCAAGCTCGAAGCGTTCCAGCTTGCAGATAACCTGAGCGATCGCGCCAAACTCGCCGGGGCGGTCAATACGATTCGCTTCGAACCTGATGGCAAAATATTCGGCGACAATACCGACGGTACGGGTCTCGTTCACGATCTCGCCAAGAATCTCGGCGTACAGTTGAGGAATAAAAAAATTCTCGTTTTGGGCGCGGGTGGTGCTGCGCGCGGCGTGCTCGGACCGCTGCTCAGACAGAATCCCGCCGTGCTCGTTATTGTCAATCGCACGGTTTCCAAGGCCCGGGAACTTGCCAAGATCTTTGCACCCATCGGCAAGGTCGAGGCCTGCGGATACGAGGAACTGGTTGGCAAGCGCTTCGATGTCGTGATCAACGGCACGAGCGCAAGCCTGAAAGGCGAAATTCCTCCGCTACCGGTGAACCTGTTTGCCAACAATGCGGTGGCCTACGACATGATGTATGGCGACAAACCCACGCCGTTTCTCGAGTGGGCGATGCTGCATGGAGCCACGATCGCCGTCGATGGCCTGGGGATGCTGGTGGAACAGGCAGCCGAATCGTATCTGCTGTGGCGCGGCGTGCGCCCGGAGACGAAACACATCATCATGGCGTTGCGCAAGGGCGGCTGACAGCGTTTAATCAATAAAGCCAATTACGCGAACCAGGAAATAGGGGATTCATCGAGCGCCGTCCGCTGCTTGAGCGCCAGGATTTGTTCCTCCCAGTATCGCCGGGTATTTCAATCCCGCAACGGTCTGTTTTGCGTGGCACGTTGTAAATCGCGCCTTGGCTGACGCCCAGACGACGCGCGATCTGGGAATTCGATAATCCCTGCCGCTTGAGTTTCAACACTTTCTGAGGATCAGGGTTGTGGAACGGTCTGGGCAAAGTTCCCCAGCTAAGCAATAATTCAGCTTTCCCCGGCGGATTCGCCGGTTTCGGACCTTACGCCCGACCGCTTTTGCGTGCCTTTTCCAAGCCAGTGGCGCCATCAACGCGTCGGCGTAGTTTTGTCGTCCGGTAACGGTCCGGAAACAATTTCTCCAGAGAAATTCCGGTAATCTCGGAAACGCGTTTCTCGACGCGGGCGCTGATGTATTTGCGCGTTAACACCTGTTGCACGGACTGCGGTCCGAACAGCCCCAGTTCACCGGCAACCCGCGTGAGGGTGTACCCCTTTTTGGCGAGTGCATACTTAAGTTCCAGATAATCCATTCTTGTTATTCCTTGTGTTAGGATTCAGCTGAATATATTCAGCATTACCTTTCCATTTCCTTATTCGCGAAAGTATGGTTGTAAAAATTACACCTGTCAACAGAGTAAGTGTAAAATATTCATCTCCGGCGCGACTGAAAGAGGAGCGGGCGCGTCTTGGCCTGAGCCAGACAGCGCTCGCAGGTGTCTTGGGCGTGACCAAATGGACAGTGATCAATTACGAACGGCCGGGCGGTCGCGGCACGCCGATTCCCGCAAACTTACTTTCCGCTTGCGCCCGGCTCGGAATGGACGTGCAGTATGTCCTGACGGGTGTGCCTTCGGCGAATCTGAATCGGGTGGCAGAAGAGACTGGGAGCTACCGAGTGGCGCGGAACAAGTCCACGGCACTGTCGAACGATGAACGGAATCTACTTGCCAAATACCGCCGTCTCAAACCACAGCAGCGTACGCACGCACAAGCGATTGTGAAGGCCCTTATTGCAGCGGATGGAAACGGGCGCGGAAAGTCGCGACAGCGGACGCATCGCCGAAAACGCTAGAGCAAGCCAGCAGACGGTACTTACTTCAAAAAGTCATTTGTCAGCTCCACCTAGTGCTTCGCTGTATATTCAAAACAGGCTTTTTCCGCTTCCGTCAATTCCCGCACCTTTCGCGCCGGGCGGCCCATCCACATATATCCGCCTGCCAAATCCTTGCCCTCGGCGACAAGATTGCCGGCGCCGAGGAACACACCACCGCGAAGAATCGCGCCATCGAAAATGGCTAGACCCATGCCGATGAGGCAACGCGACTCGACGGTGCAACCATGAATGATGCATTGATGGCCGACCGTGACATCATCGCCGACCACCACGGCCCAGCCTCGAGGCGTCTGCGCCGATGACGGTCGCGACTGCATCGTTGTAACCTCGGGGCCCAACGGTGGCAGGATGTTCTTGTAGGGACGTATCGCCATGGAAAACTGAAAATTTGACAGGAATAGAAATAGGTTTAACAAAATTTCTTGCCGCTAAAATTCTTAATCCTGTTAATCCTGAAATTTTCAATTTTTGTTATGCCATCCATGACAACGGTGGCTCATCGAGCGCCGCCGCCTGCTGCTTGAGCGCCAGGATTTGTTCCTCCCAGTATCGCCGGGTGTTGAACCACGGAAAATTGTGCGGAAACGCGGGATCGTCCCAGCGTTCGGCGAGCCAGGCCATATATCGCAACATGCGCAGCGTCCGCAACGGCTCGATCAGACGCAATTCGACGGGATTGAATTCCATGAACGGCGTGTAACCGGAAAGCACGTCCGCCAACTGGCTTTCCATCTCATCGTTTTCTCCGGAGAGCAGCATCCACAGATCCTGAACGGCTGGGCCCGTGAGACAGTCGTCAAAATCCACAAGGTGCGGGCCGGTCTCGGTCCAGAGAATATTCCCAAGATGACAGTCGCCGTGCAGACGGATCCACGCGGCTTCGTCGGCCGCGCGAAAGGCTGATTCGATAGGCGGAAAGAGGTATTCCGTGATGGTGAAAAAGGGATCGCGCAAATCCTCCGGCACGATCTGATGTTGCTTCAGATAATGTACCGAGCCATGGCCAAATTCCTCAATACTCAGACGCCTTCGGTGGCGGAAGGGTTCGGCTGAGCCCAACCGGTGCAAGCGGCCGAGATAACGGCCGAGCAGGGCGCGATCGGCGCGGGTGTTTAACTCCGGCGCGCGACCCGGCTGCCATGGATATACCGCGAAACGAAATCCGCCATGGTAATTGCAGGTGGAACCGTCACGTCGCACCAGTGGCGCCACAACCGGGATTTCATGCTCGGCGAGTTGCCAGGCAAACCGGTGTTCTTCCAGGATCGCGCTTTCCTTCCAACGGCCGGGGCGGTAAAACTTGGCCACCACCGATGCGTTATTTTCGGTATCCACACGGTAGACGCGGTTTTCATAGCTGTTGAGGGCCAGCAGCCCTCCGGTACATTGCACTTCGTATGATTCCACCGCGTCGAGAATGATCTCGGGTGTGAGCGCCTCATACGGATGCGGCGTTTTGTGTCGCACGGTCATTGCAGCCGCACGTTATAATAGTTCGGCATGGAAAACATCCCTCTTGTTGCCAATCCGTTGCTCGATTTGACGCAACCGCCCCGATTCAGCGCCATTCTCCCGGCGCACGTTTCCCCGGCGCTTGATCAGGTGCTGGCTGAAAATCGCGCCGGGTTGGCTCAGCTGATCGCCGGCGGTTCCAGCCCTACCTGGGAAAACTTTGTCCAGCCGATCGAGGATATGCGCGAGCGATTGGTTAGGGTGTGGTCAACGGTGTCACATCTGCACGCGGTGATGGACAGCAAACCGTGGCGCGAGGTTTACAACGCGGGTTTGCCGCGGGTCACCGACTACTTCACGGAACTCGCGCAGGATGAACGGGTGTATGCCGGCTATCGCACCATTGCCGCGAGTCCGGAAATGGCGCGACTTTCGCAGGCGCAGAAGAAAATAATCGAGAACACCCTGCGCGATTTCCGGCTCGCCGGGGCGGAGCTCCCGGCAATGAAACAGGCGCGCTTCAAGATTCTGCAGCAGGAAATGGCGGCGCTGCGCAGCAAATTTTCCGAAAATGTTCTCGATGCCACCCAGGCATGGGATCTCGTTATTACCGATGAAAAAGATCTGGCCGGCCTGCCCGAGAGCGCGCGGGCGATGGCGAAACAGGACGCACGGGAAAAAAATCTGGCGGGCTGGCGCTTCACTCTCGAAGGACCCTCCTACATTAATTTCATGACTTATGCCGACAATCGTGAAATGCGCCGCCGGATGTATGAAGCATACGTCACGCGCGCGAGCGACCGGGGCCCCGACGCCGGACGGTGGGACAACACCGGGCTGATTGTGGATCTGCTTCGATTACGGCGCGAGTCCGCTCAGCTGCTCGGCCTCGCCAATTTCGCCGAGTACGCATTGCAGACACGTATGGCCAAGACAATCTCCGAAGTGATGCATTTCCTGAACGATCTGGCGGCGCGTTCCAGGCCGGCAGCCAAGAAAGAATATGATGAACTGGTGAGCTATGCCCGGACGGCGCACGGTGTGGACCACCTCGAGGCCTGGGACGTCGCGTATTATTCCGACAAGCTCCAGCAGGCCAAGCACAACTTCTCGCAGGAGGATTTACGTCCGTATTTTCCCGAGACCAGAGTGGTCCCGGGCCTGTTCGAAGTGGTCAAGCGACTTTATGGTCTGACCGTTACCGAAATAAAAGATATCGAGGCGTGGCATCCGGACGTCCACGGTTACGAAATCCGTGATCGCGCCGATGAACTCCGCGGCATGTTCTACATCGATCTCTACGCGCGTGCCAACAAGCGCGGCGGCGCCTGGATGGACGAGTGCATTCAACGCAAGCGGACCGCGCACGGCGTGCAAGTCCCGGTCGCCCATCTGGTGTGCAACTTTTCACCGCCGGTCGAAGGCCGGCCGGCGTTATTCACGCATGAGGAAGTCATCACGTTGTTTCACGAATTCGGCCATGGGTTGCATCATATGCTGACACGGGTGGATTTCGTGGGGGTGTCGGGCATTAACGGGGTTGCCTGGGACGCCGTCGAATTGCCGAGCCAGTTCATGGAGAACTGGTGCTGGGAACGGCAAGCGTTGGATCTGATTTCCGGGCATTACCAGAGCCATGAAAAAATTCCGGACAGCCTTTATGCCAGGATGATTGCCGCCAAGAATTTTCAGTCCGGAATGCAGTTTGCACGCCAGCTGGAATATGCGCTGTTCGACATGCGTTTGCACAGTAACCATGACCCGGAACGGGGAGCGAGCGTGCAGCAGTTGCTGGATGAAATTCGGGCGGCGGTCGCGGTGATTATTCCGCCCGCTTTCAATCGTTTCCAGAACAGCTTCTCGCATGTTTTCGCTGGCAGCTACGCCGCCGGATACTATAGTTACAAGTGGGCTGAGGTGCTGTCAGCGGATGCCTTCAGCAAATTCGAGGAAAACGGCGTTTTCGATCGAGCCACGGGCCTCGAATTTATGCGGAACATACTCGAGCAAGGCGGTTCGCGCGAACCGATGGAGTTGTTCGTGAACTTTCGCGGCCGCGCACCGAGGATGGACGCCCTGTTACGCCATAGTGGTCTGACAGCCTAAAGGAACGGACGATGAAATATTATTCGCGACTGGTAATGTCCCTGACCATGCTGGGATTGACTGCCGCCGCCCAGGCGGAGACGGTTTACGTCGCCGAGCGGATCCGGCTCGTCATGCGCGCGGAAGTCGATGAAACCAGTCCGGCGGTGAAAACCATCGAGACCGGTGTGCCGCTGGAAGTGCTCGAACGGGTTGACCGATTCGCACAGGTGCGCGATCCCCTGGGAACGGTCGGCTGGATCGAAGCGCGTTATCTCGCTCCCGATCCTCCGGCCCGCGTGCGGGTTGCAAAGCTCGAAGAGGAATTGGCCAAGAGCCGCGCACAGACAACCGAGGCACAGGCCCAGCTTAAAAAAGCCCAGGCCGTGCTGACGGAACAAACGGCGAAAATCAAGGATCTTGAAAAAGCCGCTGAAATCAAACCTGCGGCGACATCCACAGAAGTGCTGGCGCAATTCAACAAAGCCCAGGCCGCGCTGGCGGAACAAACGGCAAGGGTCAAAGAACTGGAAAGAGAAATCTCGGAGAAGGCGGCGCTAATTTCCGCGAAAAACTCGGCGTCATCGGCGACGAGCGCCTGGACCCCATCCGGCAATCCCACGGCGGATGCCGGTTTTTCATTCAGTTTCCTGTGGCTTGGAATATCCTTTGCTATGCTGGGAATTGGATTCGTCGCCGGCATCAAATGGCTGCGGGAATCCATCCGCAAACGTTCGGGTGGCATGTATCTGAGGGTATAAACCATGGCACGCATTCTTTTATTGTTTATATTGACGCTGCTGGCAAGTGGTATTTCCGCGGTGCAGGCGGAGAAGCTGTATAAGTGGGTGGATAGCCAGGGACGTGTAACCTATCGCGACCAACCGCCGCCCGAGGGCGCCGGTTACCGGGTAGAGGAGAAAGTGTTCGGCAGCCGCGGGACAGCGCGTGAAACGGGAGAAGAAACACTGGCCAAGATCGTTGAAAAATACCCGGTTATGCTTTATTCGGTACCCGTTTGCGGTTCCTGCGATCTCGCGCGCGCCTACCTGCAGAAACGTAAAGTACCCTTCACTGAAAAGAATCTTGAAAACGACGCCGAACTGCAGCAAACCCTCAAGAAAAAAATCGGCGCCTTGTCGGCACCCACTATCATGATCGGCGAGAAAGTCATGAAGGGATATGTGGAGTCCATACTGGAGGGTGAGCTGGATTCAGCCGGATACCCCAAAATGGAAACGCCCGAATCGTCCACCGGTGCGAGTCAGGAAAAGGGCAATCCTCCGGCCGCGGTCGAATCCGGTTACCGGCCCGCGCGCCGGCGCTACTGATTCGGTCTGAGTTCCCAAGCCTGTCATTTCCCCCGATGAAGCTCGCGACATGGAATGTCAATTCCATTCGTGTCCGCTTGCCCCAGGTGCTGGCGTGGTTGATGCAGGAAAAACCCGATATTCTGTGTCTGCAGGAAACCAAAATTACCGATGAGGAATTTCCCGCGGCTGAGTTCCGTGATGCCGGGTATTTATCCATTTATGCCGGTCAGAAAACCTACAACGGGGTGGCCACAATCAGTCGCAATCCGGCCGGGGAAATTGTTGCTTCGTTGTCCGGCGCCGACACACCACAAAAACGATTTCTGGCTGCTTCAATCGACGGAGTTCGTGTGGTCAATGTCTACGTGCCGAACGGAGAGGAGGTGGATTCGGAGAAATACAACTTTAAGCTGGTTTGGCTCGAAGCACTGGAAAACTTCCTGAAGGAAGAATTGCGTGCTCATTCGAAGCTCGTGCTCTTAGGAGATTTCAACATTGCTCCGGAACCGCGCGATGTGCATGATCCCCAGGTGTGGGAGGGTCATGTGTTATTCAGTGAAAAGGAACGTGCGGCATTTCAGCGGTTAATTCAATGCGGTCTCGTGGATGTCTTTCGTCAATTTGATCAGCCTCCAATGAGCTTCAGCTGGTGGGATTACCGCGCCGGAGCGTTCCGGCGCAATAACGGCTTGCGAATAGATCACATTATGTGCAGCCCGGCTCTGGCCTCGGAATGCTCCGGTTGCCGTATTGATCGCGCGCCGCGATCACATGCACGGCCGTCCGATCATGCTCCGGTCATGGTAGAATTTCGCATGGCATAACGTGCACATTACATCGCGTCACGAGCAAAACAAATAAAACCCATATAAATCAATAAATTGAATTGATAAGCCATACCTCCGAATCGAATGGGTTGGTGTTTATTTGTTAATATAAATGAGAACGATTTGCATTATCATTTATATTTTGTCATGATTGCGCAGCTTCTCCCACCGGAAGGAAGCAAACGTGAAGAATGAGTCGACCGGGGTCTAACAAAATAAGTACAACAGAGAAAAAACAGCGATCGGATATCACCGCCGGTTGATATATGTGCCGCACAGCCGGAGAACCATACAGGTCTTAGCCCGGCCGCGATTGACCGACGAATAGATTATTTTCATTGGAGAGTGTCATGCGCGTATTTTTTTTAAGACTTTCAACTTGGCTGATCGCCATGTCCATGGCGGTTACCGCACTCGCGGCGGATGAAATTGTCGTATATTCCGCTCGCAACGAACAACTGATCAGACCGCTGTTCGACGCCTATACGGCCGAAACCGGTACCCGGATCAAATTTATCACTGACAAGGAAGGCCCCCTGCTGGAAAGATTGAAAGCGGAAGGCGT
>Ga0209108_10000628_pt1 | contig 19490 bp, 17 predicted proteins | sample Rifsed10ft1_FD_184003 | JGI IMG/M metagenome (GOLD analysis project Ga0209108, IMG submission 184003) | Soil microbial communities from Rifle, Colorado, USA - sediment 10ft 1 (version 2) | ecosystem: Environmental > Terrestrial > Deep subsurface > Rock core/Sediment | place: Rifle, Colorado...
CGGGACGTCAAACCCAGCAACATTCTGCTCGACGAACTCGGTAACGCCTACCTGAGCGACTTCGGAATCGCCGGGGCGCTGGCCGACGCCCGGGCGGGACTGCCGACCGGGAGCGCGGCCTACATGTCGCCCGAGCAGGGGAGGGGAGAGCGAGTCGACCGGCGAGCGGACATTTACGCGCTGGCGGTCACTCTCTTCGAGTCGCTCACCGGGCAGAAGCCGTATAGTGCCGAGACCGCGCTGGGTGTGATCGTGCGCCACATCCACGACCCAATTCCGTCAGCCCGCGGCCTCAACCCCTCGGTCCCCAGGTCAGTGGACGAGGTGATCCAATTCGCGATGGGCAAGGACCCGGCCGAGCGACCGCAGACCGCCGGCGAGTTCGCCCGAATGCTTCGGGAGGCTCTCCAGCATCCGGACGTTTCGCTTGGGCTTGCGGTGAAAGCTCCGCAGACTTCTCCGCGGTCGGCGGGTCAGCAGGAGGCAGCAACCGCGATCGCTCCCTCGGAAGCTGTGCCGCTCGACGCGGGTCAGCCGGAAGCGGCGAGTGTGGCTACGCGCCCAGCTCGACCGCGCCGGCGTTGGATCTGGGGCCTGGCGGTAATCGCGCTCGCGGGGATTGCCCTGGTCGGGGGAATCGGATTGGCGGCGGCGCTGCTCCCCTCGGCCCCGGAGACCCGACCGTCGGCGACCTCGCCCGCAGTCCGAGCCAGCGGGACAACCTTCCCATCGGGTCCGATAGTGTTGCTAGCCGACGATTTCTCCGACCCAACGAGCGGGTTCGCGGTGCTGAGCGACGTGGATGGCGGCGTGGAATACGCCGACGGGTCGCTGCGATTCACAGCCCTCACCGAAGGCGTCCGGTGGTATTCGTACTCCGGCCGAGTGGACGCGCAAGACGTTGAGATCGACGCAACCGTGCACCTGCTATCCGGCCCGCCGCTGAGCGAGATCGCCATCCTGTGTCGCTGGATCGGGTTGGAGGATTTCACCGCGCTGGCCGTGCGCGGGGACGGCGCGGTCGGGGTCTGGCAGGTCCGCGGAGGCGTGACGAGCTGGCTGCTCGACTGGACCGAGGCGACGGGTTTGGTGGTGCGGCGTGGCGAGCCATTTCGGATGCGCGCGACCTGCCGCGGGTCCGAGCTGGAACTTGCGATCAATGGCATCTCGCTCGCCCAGGTGACCGACCCGCAGCCGACCGCGGGCGACGTGGCGCTGGTGGCCGGACTGGGCGAGCCGGGAGAGCCGGGAGAGCTGGTGGTCCTCTTTGATGATCTGGAAGTATTCCCCTAGGCCCGGGGGCCGGGCATTCAGGGGACCGAGTAGCTGACCAGTTCGGAGTGCGAGGAGAATCCTTCCGAATCGGAGTCGCAGGAGAGCATCCCGACCCCACGGGCGAACCAGCACACGGAGCTGGAGGAACTCGAGAACGACCCGAAGTCGGTAGTCGACGTGCTATTGGTCGTGGTGCTGATCGGGATCGCGTCGAAAGTGCCCAGGCCGGTCGTCAAAGATTGCAGAGCGCCGGCACTGTGGGACTCTTGAATCTGGGTTGTGAAAGATGTGCTGAACCCCTCCACGCTCGTCTCAAACGAAGTGGTGTACTCGCTCGTCCAGCTCGATCCGGCCTCGAGTTCCGCGGCGGGCGGAAAGCGGGCGCCCGATTGGGAGGTGACGCTGTAGCTGCCGATCGTTCCCAGGGTGTCTGCGGCGAAGGTCCCAACATCGTAGGAATACACCCCGTCTGAGCTGCAGGTCCACTCGAAGTTGGTGCTGCCGCCATCGAAGTCCATGACGAACGTGGCCGTGGCGTTGTTGAGGTCACCGCTGACCGCTGAGACGGTCCATGAGTACGAGTAGCCTTCCGAGCTGAAGCTCCAGGTTGCGCCCTGGCGGAGCGGGAAGTATGGGTGATCGCAGGCGGTCTGGGCCTCGTAGTCGCCCGAATCCGCAACCGCGGCGGGCTGCTCGATCCGGCGTTGAATTGACCCCAGGACGGAGCGCAGGGCGGCCCCATTCGGCGCGTCGTAGTAGGCGGCGCCCGTGGCCACTTCGGTCATTGTCTTGAGGGCGGCCGCATCCTGCTCGGTGACCTGGAATCCAACGACGTAAGTTTCGAGGCTGATGCCCACTCGTTCCGCCTCGCTGACGATCAGCTCCCCGGCCTGCGGATTGCAGGAGTCGGCGCCGCCGGTAACAACGACAATGTAGTGCGGTCCGCGGGCGGAGTCCAGGTCGCGAATGGCCTCGAGCATCGCCTCGGCCAAAGCCGACTCGGCCGCCCCGCCGACCTGCAGTCCAAGCAACCGATCGGCGATGGCGGAGGTGTTGGCGGCGGAGAAGGGCACGACGAGGTCAGTATCCTCGCAAGGCTGGGGGCGGGCCCCGCTGCCAAACACTCGAAGGCCGGTGGTGTAAGTCGGGTCAGCGGGCCGCACGATCTCGGCCAGGATAGCTTGAGCGACCGAGAGGCGGGTGCCCTCTTCGCCGGAGAGACTCATCCGGGGGGAGGTGTCGAGGATGTAGGCGACCGCCGGCTCTTCGGCGGGACCGAGCCGGTCGCGAAAGTAGAGGAAGGCGCCGACGCCACCGGCCGCGACGCACAAGAAGGCCAGCGCCGCTCCGCAGCCGATGAGCAACGGGCGCCTGCGGCGATTGGGGGTCTTGCTTTCGGGCGCGGCGGCAGGAGTGGTCATCGTGAGCACTGGGTGAAGGGGCGATTATAACCTTGAGGGGCGGGGTATTCAGTGGGCAGAAGCGCCGGCCATCAAGGCAAGGACTTTGGGGAGGGGCGAACTTAGCCCGAGCAGGTTTTCGGTGGAAGGCAGGCCGGCTGGTGCGGCTAATCCGCGATGAACTCAAAGGTGGCTAGCACACCTCTAAGGTGACTCAGGATTCCATCATAATCAAATTCGGCGATCGGCTGATCGAAGAAAAGCCGATCTGAGTAGTCAATGATGAACGTGATCCCCCAGCAGGCATCGTCATGCACCGTACGATGGATGAACAGGTGAGCGCGTTTCCCTCCGATGTCTTGGTCGGATTTGTGTGCCCGGGTAAAGGTCACTGAATTGATCTTGAGTTGATCCACCGGTTCGAGCAGCGGTGGGTAATCCAGGTCGGTGCACGTTGCAATTGCATCCGCTTCTGTCCGCCGGTCCACGGTGAGAAACACATGGTTTAGATTCGTGTTCGAGAAGTATTCGGTTCCAGTGAAGACCAGGATTAGGACCCCACTGGGTCTGACGGAGAAGAAGGCCGGTTGTTCCACTTCCGCAAAATAGTCTGAGTACCTGAGCGTGAAACCGTTGTCCTCATCTCGATAATCCAACCAGGTGGTCGTCTCCGCTCGAGGGACGACGACGATCGACACCCGCAGCGGGCCGACCATCGAGTCGCATCGTGAGTCTTCGTTCGAGATCTCGATGTAGTAGTCTTGGGTGGCCGGCAGCCGACCTCTCCAGAAGGATCCATGCCCGTCCTCCAGCTCCGTCCCGTCCCCGCCACGGATTCTCAAGAGATCGGGCTCCGGATCGACGCTGACCCGCATGATTTGGCCGGCGAAGGCACGCAGCACGATGGGTTTCGTTTGTCCCACGTCGAAATCCAGGGTGGCCTCGACCGCGCCCGGGGCGAATGTGATCCGAACGGGATCGGCTGCCGCGCAAGGATCATCAACCGGCGTAACGGTAATAACTATGCCGGCAATTCTTGACCGGGCACCGGTGGAATCAACGGCGTGATAACTGAAGAAAACCCGACCGTTGAAGTTGAACCTTGGCTTGAACTCAAAGGAACCGTCAGCATTCAGGGTAAAGCCGTCGTCTGACAGCGAGGGCTCAGCCGTCAGCGAATCGCCGTCGCGGTCGTAATCGTTGCCCAGCACGCCGGGGGGTCCAACAACCAAGGGGGTGTCCTCAGCCGTAGCGTAGGTGTTGTCGAGGGCCACTGGACGCAGGTTGCCGGCCGTCGGCGCAAGTTCAGGTGTTCTGGTTGCCATCTCAGTCACAGTTGCCGAAGGCGGGGGCGTGGCCTGGTCAGTGGCGAAGGCTTCGGTCGGGCTCACCATTGGTCGAGGTAGTGGAGGTTCAGTCGGAGCCGGTGAGACCCGGGATGAAACACAAGCCGCCAGGAGAAGCAACGGCCAAACCGAACCAACCATACGATGCCAGCCGTTCCCACGATTGTTCCGCATGGGTTTCAGGTTGCGTGGCACGTCAAGGCATCCAATCCGGGTCGCCGTCGAAGTCGGGGCTGGTTGTGAGGCGGCTGACCTCCAGGGTCGCAAGTTCGAGGGTGAAGATTTCGTAGTTGCCGAACCGATTGGAGGCAAAGGCGATCAGCATCCCGTCTGGGGAGTAGGCGGGCGAGCCATCTTGTGAGGGGCTGTTAGTAAGGTTCTGTGCGATCCCGCCGCCAACCGAGATCCGGTAGAGCTCGAAGTTGCCAGTCCGATCGGAGGTAAACGCGATCTGCGAGCCATCCGGACTCCAAGACGGGTACTCATCTCGACCCTCGACATCGGTGAGACGACTCACTTCGCCGCCCAGGGAATCCATGAGATAAAGGTCCATGTCGCCGTCTCGGTTGGAAGCAAAGGCAATCTGCTCGCCGTCGGGGGAGTAGGCGGGGTTGATGTCGAAAGCCAGATCGGTGGTCAGCCGCAACACCCCGGAACCGTCTGGACGCATCCGGTAGATGTCGCGGTTGTCATCGCGATCGGAGGAGAAGACCAGGAACTGGCCGTCCGGAGACCAGGAGGGGGAATCGTCGAGCGCGTCATTGCGGCTGAGGTTGACCGCGTTGCTACCCGATGTGTTCATCAGGTAGATATCCAGATCGCCGTCCCGGTCGGACACGAACGCGATCTGGGAGCCGTCGGGCGAGAGGCGCGGAGTAAGGTCCGAACCGCGGCTGTTGGTCAAGTTGATTGGGAGACCTCCGGCCGGGTTGAGCCGGTAGATCTCCTGGTCGCCGGAAGCCCCGGAGTGGAAGACAATCCCGGCCTCGCTCCCGCCGAAGGCTGTCGGAGTCGGGCTGGGACCCGGGGTAGGCGTCAGGGCGGGGGTCGCAGTGTGCTCCGGAGGGAGGCCGAGGGGAGTCGGCGAGGCTGGACTCGAACTCCGGACAGCTGGGGTCAGGATGCTGCGGGGAGCGATCCCCATCGTGCATCCGAGCACGGCCAGGGTTGACGAGAGAACGGCCAGACGCAGGGGAGAAGAAGGCGGCCGGAAAGCGACTGCATGCCTGGTGGTCCCAGTTCGAGCCGGGAGCGCTGCCGGCCGATCAGGCCGCGGCCGAAGGATGGGTCGCATGGTGTGGGAGGGTAAATGTAAACGCGGAGCCACGGCCGGGCTCCGATTGGACAGTCAGCTCACCGCCATGGGCCTCGATGATCTGTCGGGCGAGGGTCAGGCCGAGGCCTGAGCCCTCCACCGGCCGGCTGCCGGTGCGGCGCACCCGATAGAGCCGTTCGAAAATGTGAGGCAGCTCCTCGGCCGGGATCCCCTCTCCGGTATCTTCGATCGTGCAGATCAACCGGGTACTAGCCGGGTCGTCGCGCAGGTTTGTGGATACCGTGCCGCCCGCCGCGGTGAACTTGAGTCCGTTGTCGAGCAAGTTGAGCACGACCTGCTTGAGTCGGGCGTAGTCCGCGACGACCCGGGGCAGCCCGCTCGCCACCGCCAGTCGGAGCTCGACCCCGCGTTCGTCGGCTAAGTCCGAGAGCTGCAGGACGGACTCCTCCAGCAGGGCGGCCAGGTTCATCGGGGCGCGGTCCAGGGTGAAGCTGGGCGACTCCAGCCTCGCGAGCGTGAGCAGGTTATCGACGAGCTGGGTCAGGCGGCGGGTCTCGTCGGCGATGATCCGCAGGGAGGCCTGCCAGCCGGCGGAATCTTCTGGCGACTCGCCCATTTTGGAGGCGTGGCCCTGAATGATAGTCAACGGCGTCTTCAACTCGTGGCTGACGTTCTGGATGAAATTGCGGTAGAAGGACTGCTGGCGCTGGGCGGAGCCCAGGTCTTCGAGCAGCAGTAGGGTCTCGCGTTCGCTGAGCGGGACAGCCCGGGCCTGGAAGGATTGACCTTCCACTGCCGGAATGGTGCGCAGGATGTTCTGACCAGACTCGGAGGCGTCGGCTTCGAGACCCTGGATCGCCAGATCGGTCGACCACTCCGACCCGGGCGAGTTGCTGAGGGCGACTTGATGGCTGCGAAACAGCAGCGCCGGGTAGGGGAAGGCCTCGACCAGCCGATGGAAGAAACTCGACCAACGGCCCCAACTGCGGAAGGCATAGATCGCCAGGGGGCCGAGCGCGAGCAGCAGTGCGATCACGGCGAACTCGAGCGGCCCGAAGAAGAGGACGACGTCCGACATCGCTAGCTGTTCCGGTGCAGTCTTTTGCGCATAGCCATAAGGCAGAAAGGCTTGGTGATGCCCAAGTCAGGCCTCAAACTTGTAGCCGACGCCCCGGACATTAATCAAGTAGCGAGGCTGCTTGGGATCCGGCTCGATCTTCTGGCGCAACGACCAGATGTGCTTCTCGAGGGTCTTGGTCTGGATGTCCTCATCGGCCGGTACCTCAAAGACCGCCTCCAGAATCGTGGTCCGTCCCAACGGGCGGCCGGCATTCATGACCAGGTAGTTGAGCAGGTCGAACTCGCGGGGGGTCAGCTCGACCGGCTGCCAGCTGCCCGATTGGTTGAGTCGCACCAGCCGGCGCGGGCCGTCGATCTGCAGGTAGCTGTCAAACTCCTGAGTCTCGGGAGGCAGGCGGGCCTTCACCCGCGCCAGCAGCTCACGGACGTCGAAGGGCTTCGACACGTAATCGCTGGCGCCGACCGCGAAGCCGAACTCGAGATCGCTCACGCTGTCGCGCACCGTCAGGAAGATGATCGGAACCGAATCGCCGGTCTCTCGGATTTTCCGGCAGACGGCCATTCCGTTCGGGTCGGGCATTTCGATGTCGAGAATGAGCAGGGCAGGGTGCTCGGTTTCCCATTTGTAGAGTGCCTCGGCACCGTCGACCGCGGTCATCACCTGGTAGCCGTCGCGCTCGAGGGCAGGTTGGATGAAGGAAAGGATGTTCGGGCTGTCGTCGGCGATGAGGATCTTGGCAGGCACCGGCCGGATTATAGCCCTCCCCCCAACCGCGCTCGCCGAAGCGCGGCTGAGGGGAATGAAGTTTCCATGCGGACGAAGGGTGGCGCTCAGCGGGCCGGCGCGATCGAGGACAGGATCAGCTCGGGGAAGGTCAGGCCGCCCGATCCGGAGAGAACCGGGTAGAGCGCGTCGCTGGAGTAGGGATAGTAACGAGGCAGGTTGTAGGGTTCGGCATCCGCGAAGAGGGCGCTGCGCTCGGCGCGGGTGTAGCCGCCGACTGCGAACCGGTAACCGAGCGACTTGAGGATCGGGAAGGCGGCCGGGCTGGGTGCGTCGAAGGGATAGCACACCCCGATAACCGAAACGCCAAGCTTCTCCTCAATCGTCTTCTTCGACCCGGCCAGCTCGAGCGCGATCTGCGCCGGAGGCAGCGTGTTGAAATCCCGATGGTACACCGTGTGCGACCCGATCGAGATCAGCCCCTCCGCGTACCATTCGGCGAGTGACGGCCAGCAGGTGAAGGTGCCATCGCATTCGTCAAGCACGCCCTGGGTCTGCACAAAGAAGATCGCGTGGTGGCCGAAGCGGCGCAGGGCGGGGATGATCACATTCAGGTACTCGTCGAAATGGGAAATGCCGACGTCGAAGGTGAGGGCGACCGAGGGCTGGGGCGGCTGGTAGGTTCCTTCGATATAGCCGGCCAGCTCATCGATGGTAAGGGTGTAGAAGCCCTGGTCGGCCAGCCACTGCATCTGCTCGAGGAACCAGCCGGGCTGCATTGCCACGCCGTCGAAGTAGAAGCTCGAGTAGTGGTATTCGACGATCGGTAGGCGAACCGCCAGCGGCTGGGCGACAGGTTCCGGGAGGTCCGGGGAGGCGACTGACACCGTTACGGGCTGCGCATCAAGAGCGGTCGTTACCGGTGGCTGGCTGGAGCGGAGCGGTCGCCAGGATTGAGCGTGAAGCGGGTTGGGGAGCGGTGTGTTGTTGGTGACGGTGAGGCTGGAGTCGTCGAGCCGGGAGGCTACGGCCTGTTCTGGGCCGATGGAGAGCTCGGCTGCGGCGAGGCCGGCAGTCGTGCCTTGCTTCCCAGTTGCGGCGATCGTAGTGACCATCAAGGTGAGGCCGAGCAAGAAGAGGAGCATTCGGGTGTTGCGGCACATGGGTGACCTCCGAGGTGCGTTTGTGTCTGCCCGCATCTTCGAAGGTCGGGTTCACCGCTGGGTCCGCCGCAGGTAACGAAAGGTTCACGGTTTCGGTAACCGGGCGGTAACTGGTCGAGAATTGGTTTGGGGAGGCTGGCCAGGGTAGATAATGGGAGGTGGAGGATCCAAGCCGGAAAGGTGGTCGAGCCCTGACATGAGTCTGGAAGACCGAGCCTCAGAGCTTGAAGTCCTGCAGGCCATCTGCGAGGCGCTGGCGCCGCGGATGGAGGTTGAGCCCCTCGGGTTTTACGCGGTTGGCGTCCAGGATCTCGAAGTGGCAAAGGGCGTGGCGGGCGCAATCGACTCGGCGGCGAGTCCGGCCGAGCAGCGGCAGTTTTGGCTGGCGCTGCGGCTCATCGACCATCCGCTGGCCAATGCCGTGCTGGCCGGGAGGCTGAGGAGCTTCCGGCGGATGACCCTTGGTGAGCGAGAGCGGGTCTTACAGGGCTGGGCGCGCAGCCGGGTCGGCTTGCGGCGAAAGGCGTTTCAGACCCTGAAGCGGCTGGCGCTATTCCACATGTATGCGCTGATCCCCGAGGGTGCGGCCGGGAATCCACACTGGGAGCACATGGGCTATCCTGGACCGGTCGAGCCGCATCGGGTCCCGAAACGGATCCATCCGAAGGTGATTTCGCAGGACACGACACTGGATGCCGACGTGGTCGTCGTCGGGTCGGGCGCGGGTGGAGGGGTGGTCGCGGCGGAGCTGGCGGCCGCCGGCCAACAGGTGATCGTGCTGGAGAAGGGCGGCTACTACAACGAGGCCGACTTCGACGGCGCCGAGTGGAAGGGGATGCGGGACCTGTACGAGAAGCGAGGGATCCTGACCAGCGACGATGTGGGGATCGTGGTGCTGGCCGGGAGCGGGCTGGGGGGCGGGACGACGATCAATTGGACGACCAGCTTGCCCACGCCAGGGTATGTGCTGCAGGAGTGGGAGCGCGATCTGGGCGTTTCCGGAGCGACCGGGGCGGAGTGGCAGGCGAGCACGAAGGCGGTTTCTGAGCGGCTGCAGGTCAATACGGACAGCCCTGAGAATCGCCACAATGCTCTCCTGCGCATAGCCAGCGAGGGGCTCGGATACCGGTGGCGCACGCTTCCGCGCAGTGTGCACGGCTGCAGCGACTGCGGCTATTGCGGCTACGGGTGCCGCTTCGGCGCGAAACAGAGCACGTTGGTGACTTATCTGCAGGATGCCTTCGATCAGGGGGCCCAGATCATTACCGAGTGCCACGCCGATCGGGTCACTTTCGCCGGTGGCCAGGTGACCGGCGTGCAGGCGACCCTGGGCGGGCACTCGCTGCAAATCCGCAGTCCACGGGTCGTAGTGGCAGCTGGCGCCGTACACTCGCCGGCGCTGCTGAAGCGATCCGGACTGACCAACCCGCACATCGGGGCTCACCTCCACCTGCATCCGGTGCCGGCGGCCATCGGGATCTTCGACGAACCGGTGCGTTCCTGGCAGGGGACGATGCAGGCCGTCGCCTGCAGCCAGTTCGAGAACCTGGAGGGCGGCTACGGATTCGTGATCGAGGTGGCGCCGGCCCACCCCGGTCTGATGGCGCTGGGAGCGGCGTGGCGGGATGCCCGGTCGCACAGAGAGCTCATGCTGCAAGCCCAAAACGCGGCGTTCTTCTTCGCGCTGATCCGGGATCGGGATGGCGGTCGGGTAGATATCGACCGTGCAGGACGGCCGGTGCTGAAGTACTCACTCTCGCGCTACGATGCCCGGCATGTCGTCCGCGGCGCTCAGGAGTGCGTGCGGCTGCTGGCGCAGGCCGGCGCGCTTACGATTGGTGGGCCGTACAACAACTTAGAGCCGTACTCGGCCCGCGACGGCGGCGATCTCGAGGTGCACCTGCGACGCATCGGGCAGCGCGGCTACATCGTGAACGACATGACCCTCTACAGTGCACACCAGATGAGCAGTTGCCGCATGGCGGGAAGCGCGGCGCTGGGGGCGGTGAATCCGGAAGGAGAGAGCTACGACCTGCGCGGTCTATTCGTGGCCGACGCCAGCGCGCTGCCTTCTGCGACGGGCGTGAACCCGATGATCAGCATTATGACCCTGGCGCACCGGGTGGCCCAGGCGGTCAAGGCGAAGATGTAGGAAAGAGGACACTATTCCCCAAGGTCTGGTCCTGACGCTTTGGGTCGCGGCCGCCTCGGCATGCGTACCGGCCACACTGACCCTAAAGCCGGAGATCGAATCCCCGATCGCGACCGCCCCCGGGGCCACCCCCTCCCAAGCGCCGACACCTAACGAACATCGGATCGGGGTGCGGCTCTCGCAGACCTACACGCGCTTGGCTATAACGTCGTGCGGGTCTTCCTCAACCCGTGCTGCACGACCGGGCTGGGCAATGCCTCCGGCGGGCTTTCTGTCGGCTACATTGATAACATCGTTGATTTCTTGGAGCAGGCCTTCGCCGACGGTATCTACGTGATGTTCGCAACCGACGCGGCACCCGGGGGAAAGTACCAGGAGCTGCGAGACGCCGGGTGGAGCGCGGACTTTGCCGGCACCAACTTCGACTTGCTCCTTCCGAGCGGTGTCCATGCCAACCTCGTTTTCTTCCGTGATTTCGCCCAGGCGCTCATCGACCGCGGGGCGCGGTTGGAAGCCATCTTTGCCTACGGGCTGCGCAACGAGCTCTTTTTCGAGTCGAACCTGCCCCCGCTCTCGGCGGCTTCGGGCGTTGTGCGCACCGCCAATGGGAACTCATACAATATGGCCTTGCCGGAGGACAGGCAGCGCATGACGGACGAGGGGTTGGTGTACTTCATCGACCAGGCCCGGGCTGCGATCCTCGAAGTGGACCCGACCGCCCTGGTCACGGTGGGATTCTTCTGGCCGCAAGAACCCAACCCGTCACGAATAGGAGACCCGAGGTTGATCGAGACCCGGCCGGCCATCTGGGAGTCACAAGCCGACTTCGTTGATCTACACCTCTACCCGGGATTGGAGCTTGATCTCCAGCAGTACGTTGAGAACTATGGGATCGACGGCATGGCGGCCAAGCCGATCGTGATGGGCGAGTTTGGAGCGTTCACATCCTCCTATGCGCGGGCGGAGGACGCCGCCCTCGCGCTGCAGGAACTGCAAGCCGCCTCGTGCGGGTATGGTTTCGACGGCTGGCTGCTCTGGACCTGGGACACCGACGAGCAGCCGGAGCTCTTCAACGGCGCGAGCGACGAAGGACTGATCGGCCGGATGTTGGCGCCCGCCAACCGCCCCGATCCGTGCCAGCCCGCGACGGTCATCGAGGCATCTTTTACTACTGCCGGGGGCGTTGAATCCGGCGTCCTTCCGGGCATCGCGACTTTCGAAATCGCGGGACGCTGACAATCAGTCTTCTGCGCGGAACGACTCCCACAGAGCCAGCGCCGGCTTGGGCGTGCCATCAAACTGGCGCAGGCCGAGGGCGGCGAAGAAGCTGAGGGTCTCGATGTCGGACTCGGGGCGCCCTTCCGCCCGCATGACCTCGGCAAATGAGTCCAGATTGAAGTCGTTGAGGATCAGGTAGACCCAGAAGCTGAGCCATTCGCCGAGCTGGTCGTGGATCGCCTGGAGGTACGCCACCTGGCTTTGCTCATCACCAAGCACCGGACCGTCCGGTCGAGAGCTCCACCCGCCCTCGCCGACAGCCAGCGGTTTGTTGGTGCGCTCCGCCAGCCGGGTGTAATAGTCGGTGGGGATCCCCTCGCCGTTCGGGAAGGCGAAATGGGGGTAGGAAGAGATCACCCAGAGGTCCAATCGCGGCTCAAAGGCCTCGACCTGCTCCCAGTTCGTCTGGCCGGCCGGCCGGCCCTCGTTAGCGATCGCAAAGATGTTGTTTAGATCATCCCACTGGAAGGTCACGAAGACCTGCGTGTCCGGGGCCTCGGCCTTGATGAGATCGTAGACTTCGCCGTACAAGCTCAGGTAGTTCTGGACATCGTCCGGGTGGGCGTCCATATAAGTATTGATCTCGGAGGCCAGCCCAAGGTAGCGGGGATGGAACTCCCGCACAATCCAGAGCGTGAAATTGGTGAACGCGGCCCGCACGTCCGGATTGCCGAAGGTCGCCTGCCAGCCCGCCGGCAGTCCGAAGAACTCCTTGCGATTCAGACCGTTAAGCGGATCGACAACGAAGATCCACTCGAGATTGTTCTGTTGGGCCAAGACGGTCTGATTGCGCAGGTCGGTGCGCTGCTCCGACTCTCCCTCGATCCCGGTCCGGAAGTCCTCCCAGGGGATATTCGGCTGGATCAGGACGAAGTCTCCGTGCTCGCCCATCGCCTTGAAATGATTCAACACCGCCTCCAGGCTCGCTTCCGGCGGGCGGATCCCTTGATAACCTGGCCTACTCGACAGAACATACATAGAAGGTTGCCCGGAAGTTGCGGGGAGGCGATAGCCCGGGAGTACCCGTCGATTGCGGGGCCGTAAGCCAGGCCGGACCGGCATAATCGGCCCGCTCCGGAGCCGGGAGCCAAGATCCAACCCCCAAGCTCGGGACGTATGAATCGAGGTGGGTCGCCAACCCATCTCAAAGACCGGTGAATCAGTGAGCGGCCAGGCCTCCATCGGGTGGCCCGCACCGAATTCGGCCTTTCACCGTCTCAATACATGAACACAAACATTGAAGAACAGGCTTTGCTCGCCGGCGCCCGACAGCTAGAGGAAGGGGCCCTGAGTGAAATCTACACCCGCCACAGCAGCGAGCTGTTCCGCTATGCGGTTCGACTGCTCGGGGATGCCCAGCTGGCAGAAGATTGCGTCGCCGAGACCTTCAGCCGGTTCCTGCACGCGCTGCAACGAGGCAGAGGGCCACAGCATCAGCTGAGAGCCTACCTCTACCGGGTGGCGCACAATTGGATTGTCGATCAGTACCGGAGCGGGGCGCCGGACCCCGCAGCCCTCGACCCTGAGCTTCCGGCGGCAAGCGGCAGCGAGCCAAGCATGATCATTAAGGAACGCATGGAACAAGACCAAGTCCGTTTAGCCCTTATGCGGCTGACGTCGGAGCAGCGACAGGTCCTTGTCCTGAGGTATCTCGAAGGATTCTCGAACGAAGAGGTGGCCGCAGCTCTGCAGAAGACGCTGGGGGCGGTCAAGTCGCTGCAGCACCGGGCGTTGGCGGCCATAAGGCGGCTGATGGAAGAGCAGGAGCAGTTCTGATGTCAGAGCATTCCGAACACGAAAACTCCCCCGTGCTTGCCCGCCTGCGGGCGCTCGAAACAATGCCGCCGCGAGACTCCGAATCCGTGGAGCGCGGTCGGGCTCGTTTTCTTGCCGAGGCCAGGCAGCTCCGCCAGGCCGTATCTCCTTCGCCTGTTCGCCGTCTCACAGGATGGATCGAACAACTCAAAACGAAGGAGATTACAGTCATGAAGAGGAGAATTGGACCTGCTTTCAGCCTGGCAACCGCCGCAATCGTGGTCGTGGTGTTGCTTGGGGCAACCGTGGCGACCGGCTACGCGGCCCAAGGGGCTCTGCCGGGCAGTCCGCTGCACTCGGTGAAGACCGGTTTGGAGCGGGCCCAGCTCGCCTTGTCGGCGGACGCCGCCGGCGACGCCCGACTCAATCTGCAGTTCGCCGAGAAGCGCCTGAAGGAATTGGATGAGTTGATCGAAGGCGGGCGGTTCAGCGAATTGGCCGACGTAGCGCAGGCCTTCGAGGCCCATATCCAAGCGGCTATCGCGGGGCTGGGAGCAGTCGCCCAGAGCGACCCCGCCGAAGCGCAGGATTTGGCTGCCGCGGTGACGGAGGCGCTGTCCCGCTACGCCAGCCTATTGAGCGAATTCGCAGCCTCGGTTCCAACCGAGGCGCAGGCGGCGCTCCTGAGCGCCCTGGAAGCGACGAACCAGGGGATCGACCTCGACGATGACGGAATCGACGAGAATGAGAATGACAACGTTGACGAAAACCTCAATACGAATGAGAACGCCAACGAGAACGAGAACGAGAATGACGGCCTGAACGAGAACGACAACGAAGACGACGACCTGAACGAGAACGAGAACGACAACGAAGTCGAGAATGAGAACGAGAACCAGAACGACAACGAGAATGAGAACGGCAACGGGAATGAGAACGACAACGAGAATGGGAACGACAACGAGAATGAGAACGACAACGACAACGAGAATGAGAACGAGGCCTAGCGAAGGTCAGTCTTGAGCGTGAACCGATGGGCGGGGCGCAGATGCGCCCCGCCTTAACTTCCGGCAGCGGTCAGCAGTGGCATCTCCGGACTCAGGTGTCAATCCAAGCTATGGATGGCGGCATGCAGGCGGTCGCAACAAAGGCGGATAACAGCCGGAGTCGCTGGAGAGAGCTGCTATTGCCTGCGGTCTGGCCCACTCGGGCTAGCCTGCTCGACTGGGCGACGCGGATAGGTGTCTTCGCCTTCAGCCTCGGAATCCTCGCCGTCGTGCAGTTCTCAACGCCCAGCATTGTCGGCAATGACGGCTACTACCACATCAAGCTTGCGGCTCTGATGCGGTCCGAGGGGCTTAAGCCAGACTTCATCTGGCTGCCGCTGACCATCCTCAACCCCGATCAATTCGTCGACCATCACTTTCTCTTCCACGTGCTATTGATGCCATTCACCTTCGGCGATCTCGTCGCCGGCGCCAAATGGGCGAGCGTCCTCTTCGCCGCTATGGCTGTTGTCGCAATCTATTGGTTGCTCCGCCGGCAGGCGGTCCCGCATGCCGCGCTGTGGGCGCTCGGGACCCTGGCCGTCTCAGAGGCCTTCATCTTCCGGATGAGCATGCCGCGGGCCCAGTCGCTCTCGCTAACACTCCTGGTCCTGGCGCTGGGCTGGCTGCTCAGCGGCCAGCATCGGCGGCTGATTGGGCTGGGTTTTTTGTACGTCTGGCTCTACGACGCTTTTCCGCTGTTGTTGCTGGCTTGCGCTTGCTACGTCGCGGCCGAATGGCTGGTGGCCGGGCGGCTGCAACCGGCGGCGCTCGGCTATGCTGGGGCGGGCATCCTGCTCGGACTGGTGATCAATCCCTACTTCCCCGATAACCTACTCTTCATCGGCCGGCACATCCTGCCCAAGATCGCCGACCCGACCAGTGTCAGCGTGGGCAGCGAGTGGTATCCCTACGACACAGCCCAGCTGCTGAGCAACTCGGGGCTTGCGCTGTTGGCGTTCGTCTCCGGCGGGTTGGCCCTCGGCCTCGTGGGCCGCCGGATGCGAGTGGAAACGGCGACCGCGCTGCTCTTCGGCCTGGCAATCGGGTTGATGTTGTTCCAGGCGCGGCGATTCGTGGAGTACTTCCCGGCCTTCGCCCTGATTTTTGCAGCGTTCGCCTGGGCTCCGCTGCTCGAGCGGGCAAGAGGTAGGGTGGTGGTGCCGGGGTTGGCTGCGTTGGGGCTCGGGTTGGGCCTGTGGCTGAACCTCGGCGCCTCGATCGAGAGCGCGCAAGAGTCGAAGCCCGCTCAGCGCTACCGTGCAGCTTCAGCCTGGCTGGAAACGCACAGCCCCGCGGACGCCAGAATCTTCCAGACCGACTGGGACGATTTCCCGCGGCTCTTCTTCTACAACACCCACAACAGCTACACGGTCGGCCTGGACCCGACCTACCTGCAGCTGCAGGATCCAGACCTCTATGAGCTTTGGGTCGATCTCACGCAGGGCAGGTCCGAGGATCTGTCAGCGGCCATCCTGACTTCCTTTGATGCAGAGTATGTTCTGAGCGACCTTGAGCATACGCGATTTCTCCGAGCCGCGGCTGAGGATCCTGAGCTGACCGAAGTTTACCGGGACGAATTCGCGGTGGTGTTTGCGGTGAACACAAACTCCTCGAACTGAGGCTGTCGCTCGGAGCGAAGCGGAGCTGGTATCATGTCGGCATGGCCCAAGTGCCGCGCCGGATCGAGCAGATCATCGACCCGCAGTTTGTCATCGAAGGCGCCGGGGTGCTGCTGCGCCGGTCCTTCGGGCCGAGCCGGGCGAATCCCTTCGACCCGTTCCTGCTCTTCGACCACTTCGCCTTCAACGACCCGATCGAGGGGCCGATCGTGGGTTTCCCGATGCACCCGCACCGGGGCATCGAGACTGTCACCTACATGTTGGAGGGCAACACCCGCCACCGGGACAGCCTGGGCAATGTAGGAGTAATCGGGCCGGGCGACGTGCAGTGGATGACGAGCGGGCGGGGCATCATGCACGAGGAGATGCCGAAGCGCGGGCCGAGCGGACGGGTGGACGGATTCCAACTCTGGGTCAACCTGCCGGCGGCGCAGAAGATGGGAGTGCCCCGCTATCAGGAGGTCAATGCCGACTCGATCCCGGCGGCCGAACGAGATGGGGTGAAGGCGCGGGTCGTGGCCGGCGAATACGACGGCGTTCGAGGCCCGGTGACCGAGATCGCTGCCCGGCCGATCTATATGGACATCACCCTCGCACCGGACTCGCGGTTCGAAATGCCGGTGAACGAACGGCACACCGCGGTCGTGTACCTCTTCGAGGGTTCCGGTGAGTTCGGGCCGGCCGGCGAGGCCGGGCGGGTCGATTCGGTCAAAATGGTCGTCTTCGGGGAAGGGGATCTCATCCGGGGCCAGGCGATCGGCGGCACTCCGGCTCGGTTCATGCTGATGACCGGAGCGCCTTTCGGCGAACCGATCGTCCCCTACGGTCCGTTTGTGATGAACACCGAGGACGAGATCCGGACCGCGCTGGCTGAGCTGCGGAACGGGACCTTCGTCAAGGCCTAGCTCCCCAAGCACCCTTAATTCTGCAAATCAATTTCGCATTCAAGCGTCCGGCCGCGGTTGAATTCGGTGCGCCCTTATTGACAAGCGCCTGACTACCTGATATACTGATAATCAGCTAAAATGATAGTCAGGAGGACTGATGGCCACAGAGACCACACTTACTCTGGGTCAGCGGGGGGTATTGACGCTTCCGAAGTCGCTCCGGGAGCAATACGCTTTGCACCCGGGGGATTCCTTCACCCTGGTCGATCTGGGGGGAGTCTTTGTACTCAGCCCCCGATCCACCCAGATTGACGAGCTCTCCACCAAGATCACCAAATCGCTGCTTGAAAAGGGCGAGGATCTGGAGGGGATGCTGCGAATCCTCCGCGAACGGAGAGAGCAGTATGGTGGCGAGGATCCGGATCTTTCTTGACACCAGCCCGATCCTCGCGGGGATCTGGTCGGACCGGGGCGGTGGCCGAGTGCTGCTCGGGCTGGGAGAGGCCGGGGCAGTCGCGCTGCTGACGAGCCGGCTGGCCCTGCAAGAATTGGAGGGCGCGCTGCGGGCCAAAGCTCCGGAAGCAGTTGGGACGCTGGCCCTCATTCTCGATCGGGCCCAATTCACTATTGTTGGTCCTCCCAGCCAAGATCAGCTAGCTTTGGCCCGAAACCTCGTCGCCCACCCGGGGGACGCAGACATCCTTGCGTCCGCACTCAAAGCCCAAGTGGAGTTCTTTGTCACCATGGACCAGAAGCACTTTCTGGCGAATGAGCGGGTCATGAGCGGAGTGACGTTCAAGTTGGGCACGCCGGGAGAGTGCCTCAGTTGGCTTCGACGCAGGCTCCGTGCCGGGTAGGAGCCGAATGCGGATCTGGCGGCTCGCCTCTTGCCGATCGCAGCCTCGCGACGACGCAGAGGAACCATTTCCACCCAACCAGGGTTGTAATGGCTGACGTTGAGCGGCCGAACCCAAGGACCAGGGATCGGTCTCGCATTGCCTGCAGAGTGAGGAGCGCATGAACACAAAGGCATTGACGGCGGAGTTTGTTGGGACTTTTGCACTGATCTTCATCGGAGCGGGGGCGGGCGCGATTGGCGCGGGCGGCCTGGTCGGGGTCGCGCTGGCGCACGGCCTGGTGCTGGTGGCGGTGGCGGCGGCCTACGGCCCGATATCAGGGGCCCACATCAACCCGGCGGTGACGATCGCATTGTGGTTCGGCCGACAGATCAAGGCGGCCGAGGCAGCGGGCTACATCGTGGTCCAGCTCTTGGGCGGGATCGCGGGAGCATTTGTGCTCCGATTCGTTCTGGGGGGAACCGGCAGTGGCCTGGGCGCGACCGTCTTGGCCGGCAATATCTCGCCGGTGGAAGGGATGGCGGTCGAAGCGGTGCTAACCTTCTTCCTGGTCAACACGATTTACAACACCGCAGTCAGTGGAAAGGCCGGCAACCAGGCTCCGGTGGCGATCGGGTTGACCCTGGCCTTCTGCATCCTGATGGGCGGCCCGCTGACCGGCGCGTCGCTCAACCCGGCCCGCACGATCGGGCCGGCGATCGCATCGGGCAATTACGCGGATTTGTGGGTGTATCTGGTTGGACCGGTGATTGGCGGGCTGGCGGCGACGCTGCTGTATGACCGGGTTCTCAAGGGCGGCTAAAGGCTAGCTGGCTGATCGAACAAAAAAAGGCCCCCGCGTAGCGGGGGCCTTTTTCGTGGCAGGTGTCTTGGTTAGACTACCGTGACGTCGGCTGCCTGCAATCCCTTGGGGCCCTGCTGGATGGTGAATTCCACCCGCTGGCCTTCCTGGAGGGAGCGGAAGCCGTTGCCCTGGATTGCCGAGAAGTGAACGAAGACGTCGTCTCCGCCTTCTCGGGCGATGAATCCATAGCCCTTTCCGTCGTTGAACCACTTGACCGTACCGGTAACTCTTTCCGTCATGTTGCTTGCCTCCTTATAGGCAATACAGATTTGTGGTGCTTGCTTCGTTCCCGGTGGTCGGGCATGTGGTTAACCAATCCGGCCCAGGCAGCGTTCGCCCGGGCCGTGATCTTTCGACTTCCAGACAGAACTTGCTCGCAACCTACAGCACATTAATATACCACAGTAATCGCACTTTGCAAGGGTCAATTCCGGGGCTAACCGGCCGCTTCAATCCCCCTGCGGATGCGCTCGATGTCTGGCATGGCGCCCATCGCTTCGAAGTGGCCCAGCGCCTGCCTCAGTAGCGTGAGGGCCCGATCCGGTTCTGACCTGGCCTCCGCCAAGGCGGCCAATTCCGCTAGGGTGCGGCCGATCTGCCAGCGGGCCTGGAGCTCTTCGAAGAGCTCCAGAGCGGCATTCAACCGCGCTTCAGCTTCGGAGTACTCCCCAGCCAACCGATGCGCAACTCCCCAGGCCCGCTGGGCAACTGCCAGATACGGGCGGTGTTGGTCCCGTAGAGCCAGGTCCTCCAGCAGGGGCGCATACTTGCGTAAGGTGGGCTCG
>Ga0209108_10000630_pt1 | contig 19477 bp, 15 predicted proteins | sample Rifsed10ft1_FD_184003 | JGI IMG/M metagenome (GOLD analysis project Ga0209108, IMG submission 184003) | Soil microbial communities from Rifle, Colorado, USA - sediment 10ft 1 (version 2) | ecosystem: Environmental > Terrestrial > Deep subsurface > Rock core/Sediment | place: Rifle, Colorado...
TTGATGAGAGCTTCCCTAAATTCGTTTTCCGCGATTTAATGGTTGTACAGCCAATCTCATCCCCATAACTTTTAATAATGCTGCAAGGCTTTTAAGTTCCGGATTTCCTTTCTGTGACAGGGTTCTATAAAGTGAGGTAGCATTGAGTTCAGCTTTCTCTGCCAGTTTGGTCACTCCTCCAAATGATTTGGCCATATAACGCAAGGCGAGTAAGAGTTCTTCACGGTCACCATCTGCAAGTATGGCATTAAGATATTCAGCAGCAAATTCAGGATCATTACGGAAGCTCTCGATAGTTGCTTCTTGATGACTCCGGAAAGGTTTCGTTTTTAATTTACGTTTCATAGCATTCTTTTTTTATAGTTGTTCCAGTATTTCACTGCACGATCGATATCAGATTTCTGGGAGCGTTTATCACCACCACATAAAAGCAATACAATCATTTGATTGGTCTGCGCATAATAAATCCGGTAGCCGGGACCTGTATCGATCCGTAATTCCCATACTCCATCACGGCAAAATTTGTGATCACCGAAATTGTCAGATACCAGACGGTCTATCCTGCGCTGTATGGCAACACGGGCTCGTATATCCTTTAGCCCGTCCAGCCATTCCTGATAAGGGTCGCGGTTTGACTCGGTAAGATAATGTCTAACTTCCATGTTAATTTTCGTTTATAAGCGAATAATAGTCAACCTGAAATCAGTAAACATTTTGCGGGATGAAATAAAAAATCTCTGCCAGCAGGCTGGCAGAGAATGGATTTGAGGGGCATTTTAATATTTGCCATATACTTTTCCCTGGCGATTGCCTGTTTAGAACAACCCGGTAATGCTACCGTGTTCGTCGATGTCTATCTTTTTTGCAGCGGGGACTTTCGGCAGTCCGGGCATGGTCATCATGTCGCCGCAGATGGCTACGATGAATCCCGCGCCGTTGGAGATTCTGACTTCACGCACAGGCAACGGGTGGCTGGTTTATTATATTGGATAACGTCTTGTTCTAGAATAATCCTTTCACCCTGCCTGTTTCCGTATCGATATCGATACGCCGATACGCAGGGTCCGATCCGGTACCCGGCATCAATTTTATTCCTCCGGCAACTGGACAGATGAATCTCGCACCCCCATATGTGAGAAAATCATTTATTTGCAATGTCCAGTTTTTTGGCACTCCCTTGAGAGTCGGATCATGAGAAAGTGATAAATGCGTTTTCACCATCATGGTGGCGTAATCATTATATTTCGGGTTTTTCTCAATTCGATCTGCTTTTGCTGATGCTTCAGGGGTGTAATTTACCCCATCAGCTCCATAGACTTCTTTGGCGATAAGTTCAATTCTCTTGCGTAATGGTGTATCCATATCATAAAGAAATTTGAAATCGACGGTATCATTGCAGGCATCAATAATAACGTCTGCCAGTTCCAGTGCACCTGCACCGCCTTTCAGCCAGTGTTCAGAGACGGCAACCCTTGCCCCGGCCGCTTCACACATTTTCTTGGTTAATTCAATTTCTGCTTTTGTATCAGTATGAAAAGAATTGATACATACGACCGGATTAATACCTGCTTTTTTGACAGTATTAATATGATGAACAAGATTGGACATGCCATCTTCCAGCCAGGCAAGATTCTCCTCAAAATATTCCTTGGGAATTGGTCTGCCCGGAACGACTGTCGGCGCGCCTGCATTGACGCCATGGTGTTTCAATGCACGAATTGTTGCCGTAATCACGGACACGCTTGGTGTATTACCGGAATACCGGCATTTGACATTCCAGAATTTTTCAAAACCAATGTCAGCACCGAATCCTGACTCAGTGATGTGATAATCAGCCAGTTTTAAAGCCATCTTGTCAGCGACGATTGATGAATGTCCGAGAGCGATATTTGCAAAAGGTCCTGCATGTACAAAGCAGGGTTGACCTTCAATCGACTGGAGCAGATTGGGATTTATTGCATTTTTCATCCACGCCGTCATTGCCCCTGCTACTTCAAGATCCTCGGTTGTCACCGGGTTCCCCTGCTTGTCGTATGCGACGATAATTCCGCCAATCCGTTTTCTGAAATCCGCAAGATCGCTGAAAACGGAAAGTATCGCCATTACTTCTGAAGAAACTGCGATAGCAAATTTGGAATTCATCATAAAACCATCCATTTTGCCACCGATACCAATGATGATATTTCTGAGTGCCTGGGCACAAAAATCTATTATCCAGCCCATTTCAACGTTGTTTGGATCGATATCAAGTCGTTTGAGATTCCGTTCTGCGAGTTGTGCATCATTGTAATTAAATTCATGTTGCATTCTGGAAGTTAATGCGACCATTGCCAGATTATGAGCATTCATGATCGCGTTAATGTCACCTGTAAGCCCCAATGAAAATTCTGTCAGCGGGATACATTGTGACAAACCACCACCTGCCGCTGATCCCTTGATATTAAAAGTTGGACCACCTGATGGTTGTCGTATTGCGGCAGTAACGCTTTTGTTACGTTTACCAAGGCCCTGTAAAATCCCGAGTGTGGTGGTAGATTTTCCTTCACCTAATGGTGTTGGAGTTAGTGCGGTTACCTCGATAAATTTTCCATCGGGTTTGTCTTTTAAGCGGTTTAATACTTTTGCATAATCAACTTTTGCCATATAGTGACCGTACGGAAGCAGTTCATCTTTTTCAATTCCCATATCATCCGCAAGCTGAATCGCAGTTTTCATGTTTTTTTCAGCAGCTGCGGCAATTTCCCAGTCAGCATGTTTTGTCGGGTCAAGAGGCATAATGTATTCTCCTAAATTTATTTTTTGGAATTGGACTCTCAGGTATTTGAATAGGTATAAAAATGCTTTAATTTACATAATGTTATGGAAATTCCATTATGCTAAATCACATATATTTATTGTTAGTGGAAGGGTTAGCCTCCCTTATTTAAGGCCTATTTTAGCGTGTTAAACAGATATTCTCTAATGCCTTTTGTTTGAGTTCCCCGGCTGTTAATCCGGCTCTGTTAAACGGGGCATAGACCGGGTATGCAGGGTGATGGATCCGGAAATGATGATCAGGGTTGCGCCAATTAATGTGTATAGATCCGGCGCTTCCAGCCAGAATATCCAGCCAAAGATCGCAGCAAAGACCACAGCGCTGTAGGTATACGGGCCGATCTGTGGCGCCGGGGCGAGACTGTAACTGTAGGTCAGCAATAATTGTCCGCAGGTTGCAGAGAAACCCGCAAATGTCATGACCAGCAATATCTCCCATGAAGGTGTCTGCCAGGCCCAAATCATGGGTACCGCAGAGATGAGCGTGGCTGTGAGGCTGAAATAAAACACGATACGCAAAGTGGGTTCGGTGCTGGACAGATTGCGTATGGTGACCATGGCCAATGCAGCAAAGACAGCCGACAACAAGCCGACCCAGGCGGCGCTTTTGAACATCTCTATTCCCGGCTTCAGTATGAAACACAAGCCGATAAAGCCAATCACTATGGCAAAGACCAGTTTCAGAGATGACCTTTCCCCCAACCAGAGCAGGGCAATAATGGCGATAAAGATGGGCGAGGAATAATTCAGTAAGACAGCCTCGGCCAGGGGCAGGTGGGCAATGGCATAAAAAAAGCAGTACATGGCTGTTAATCCCGAGAGCGATCGCATCACATGGGCGGCAAGACGCCTGGTTTTGAGATTGCCAAAGCCTTTTTGATACAACCAGGGTAATAAAAACAGAAAGCCCAGACTGTTTCTGAGAAAGACTGTCATTTCATTGGGCAAATAGGCTGACGCATGGCGCACGGCCGCACCCATGGCAGCGAACATCAGGGCGGCCAGGATGGCACAGTAAGCGCCACGCAAGAGATGACTGGAATGCATATGATTTTGTGAACAGGACCGGCTGTGGTAGTCGTTTAAGTGCGGCTGAATCATGACAGGAATTCCGGTTTACGTCACTAACCCTGATTGCAGGAAAATAGCTGTCCCTGACAACATTCCGCCCTAGTGAATCCGGGCGGTTTCTGTTAGCATCTAATCCCTGTGTATATCAAATCGCCCGCCTCTCTATGTCACATCAGGAGCGATTCTCTGGAATCGATGCGGACGGCTCCCCCCGTGATTCTTGCTCAAAAAACAGCATGCCGATGACGCATTTTATCTTTATAACTGGTGGCGTGGTTTCCTCGCTGGGCAAGGGTATTGCTTCGGCCTCACTGGCGGCCATCCTCGAAGCCCGCGGGCTCAGGGTGACCCTGTTGAAACTTGATCCTTATATCAACGTTGACCCGGGTACCATGAGTCCTTTTCAGCATGGTGAAGTGTATGTTACTGACGATGGGGCCGAGACGGATCTGGACCTCGGCCATTATGAACGCTTTGTCAGGACCCCGATGGGAAAAAGCAATAACTATACGACCGGGCGTATTTATCTGAATGTGATCCAGAGAGAACGCCGGGGTGATTACCTGGGGGGTACAGTGCAGGTGATTCCGCACATTACGGATGAAATCAAACGCTGCATCATGGAAGGAGCAGGCGATGCCCAGGTGGCGATGGTAGAGATCGGTGGTACGGTTGGGGACATTGAATCACAACCATTTCTCGAAGCCATACGCCAGATGCGCATAGAACTTGGGGCCGAACACACATTATTCATACACCTGACACTTGTGCCGTTTATTGCTGCAGTCGGTGAGATCAAGACCAAACCCACGCAGCATTCCGTCAAGGAATTGCGCTCCATTGGTATACAGCCGGACATTCTGGTGTGCCGTACCGAATCGCCCCTGCCTGACAATGAACGTAAAAAGCTGGCGTTGTTCACCAACGTGGAGGAGTCGGCCATTATTTCTGCCGTCGATGTGGATAATCTTTACAAGATTCCGCGCCTGTTCCATGCCCAGGGCCTGGATGAGATTGTTGCCAGAAAATTCAAAATGGATCTGCCGCCTGCTGATTTTCATGAATGGGACAATGTGGTCAATGCCATAGAAAATCCGCATCGCGAGGTCAATATTGCCATGGTGGGTAAATACATCGATCTGGCAGATTCGTATAAATCGCTTACCGAAGCACTCAAGCACGCAGGCATACATACCCGTACCCGCGTCAACATCACCTATATTGATTCAGAAAATATCGAACAGTCAGGCACCGGATGCCTCGAACACGCTGATGCCATTCTGGTACCAGGCGGGTTTGGTAACCGGGGTATTGAAGGCAAGATTATGGCAGTCCAGTATGCCCGTGAAAAAGGTGTGCCTTATCTTGGTATCTGTCTCGGCATGCAGGTAGCGGTCATAGAATTTGCGCGGCACAAACTTGGTCTCAAGGGAGCGAACAGTACTGAATTTGACAAGCAGGCCAAGGATCCGGTGATCGCCTTGATTACTGAATGGCAGACGGTGGATGGTCGTTTCGAACAACGAGATGAAAATTCTGATCTGGGCGGGACCATGCGCCTGGGTGGTCAACAATGCCGTCTGGTTGAAGGGACGCATGTCAGGCAACTTTATGATAAGGATGTCATCATTGAAAGACACCGGCACCGCTATGAATTCAACAATCGTTACAGGGAAAAACTGACCGCTGCCGGTCTCATAATTGCCGGTATCTCAATGGATGGAAAACTGGCGGAGATAATAGAACTGCCGGATCATCCCTGGTTTATTGCCTGCCAGTTTCATCCTGAATTTACTTCAAACCCGCGTGATGGCCACCCATTGTTTTCAGGGTTTATCCGTGCTGCCAATAAATATCGTGACACCAAACATCCGGAACTGAAAAATGCAGTTATGTAATTTTACAGTTGGCATTGAACAACCGTTATTTTTGATTGCCGGTCCCTGTGTGGTAGAGAGTGAAGCCATGGCGATGGATACCGCCGGCAGGTTGAAGGAGATCACAAAGGAGCTCTCTATCCCGTTTATCTACAAATCTTCCTATGACAAGGCCAATCGAACTTCACATATGAGTTACCGGGGGCCGGGTATTGATAAGGGACTGGAGATACTTGCCAAGGTCAAGAAAACTATCGGCGTACCTGTATTAACTGATGTCCATGAAGACTCGCCCCTGGATAAAGTCGCGGCTGCAGTTGATGTGTTGCAAACACCGGCGTTTCTCTGCCGGCAGACAAACTTCATACAGAATGTCGCCAGACAAGGGAAACCAGTCAACATAAAAAAAGGCCAGTTTCTCGCGCCGTGGGACATGAAAAACGTCGTGGAAAAAGCCAGGGACACAGGTAACGGGCAGATCATGGTCTGTGAACGGGGTACCAGCTTTGGTTACAATTATCTCATCAGTGATATGCGATCGCTGGTGGTCATGCGTGAGACCGGATGTCCGGTAGTATTTGATGCCACTCACTCGGTGCAGATGCCCGGTGGTCAGGGAGCAAAATCAGGAGGGCAGCGTGAATTTGTGCCTGCACTCGCACGTGCGGCAGTGGCCGTAGGTATAGCCGGCATTTTTATGGAGACACATCCTGATCCGGACAAGGCCCTGAGCGATGGCCCCAATTCGTGGCCTTTGGACAGGATGAGTGAATTGCTGGAAACCCTGAAAGAGATCGATGTGCTGGCAAAACAGCAACTGTTATAAATCAATATATTAAATAAGGCAGGAAAAAAAAGAGTGTCAGCAATAATCAACATAATCGCCCGCGAGGTGATCGATTCACGTGGAAATCCGACCATAGAGGCTGAGGTTTATACTGAAAAAGGTGCAGTGGGTTCCGCCATGGTGCCATCAGGTGCATCAACCGGCATACGTGAGGCCCTGGAACTTCGTGATGGCGATCCGGCACGTTACAAGGGCAAAGGTGTGTTGCATGCTATCCGGAATATCACGGAAAAAATTACTCCGATGATTGAGGGCAGAGATGTCACCGATCAGGCGGGCATGGATCGTATGATGATTGAACTTGACGGCACACCGAACAAATCTCATCTGGGTGCGAATGCGATACTTGCTGTCTCCATGGCGACAGCCCATGCTGCTGCCAACGAAGAAGGCATCCCGCTTTATCAATATCTGGGTGGTGAAGGTCCTTTTCAAATGCCGGTGCCGATGATGAATATTATCAATGGCGGTGCCCATGCAGATAACAGTGTCGATCTGCAGGAGTTCATGATTTTGCCGGTAGGCGCCAGCAGTCTGCGTGAAGCAATCAGATATGGAACGGAGGTATTTCATTCACTCAAGTCCGTACTGGCCAATAAAGGCCTGGGTACGACGGTGGGTGATGAAGGCGGGTTTGCACCCGATCTCTCTTCCAATGAAGAGGCGATACAGGTGATCCTTGAAGCGATCGAGAAAGCCGGTTATCGCGCAGGGGAAGATATATTACTCGGGGTGGATGCTGCCAGTTCGGAATTTTACCGGGATGGGCGTTATACACTGGCCTCTGAAAACAAGGTACTGGATTCTGAAGAATTTCTGGATTACCTGATGCCATGGCTCGACAAATATCCCATCATCACCATGGAAGACGGGATGGCAGAAGAAGACTGGGATGGCTGGAAATTGATGACTGAACGGCTGGGTAAAAATGTGCAACTGGTAGGTGATGATCTGTTTGTAACGAACACGGAGATTTTGCAGGAAGGTATCGATAAAGGCATTGCCAATTCAATTTTAATCAAGGTCAACCAGATCGGCACGCTTACAGAAACTCTGGCTGCCATCGATATGGCCAAACGGGCTGGATACACTGCAGTTATTTCACACCGTTCCGGAGAAACTGAAGACACTACTATTGCTGATTTGGCGGTGGCAACTTCAGCAGGGCAGATAAAAACCGGTTCACTTTCAAGATCTGATCGTGTTGCAAAGTATAACCGCTTAATGAAGATTGAAGACCAGTTGGGCAGCCGCGCAAGCTACCCGGGCAGAAAGGCATTTTATAATCTTGAAAGATAACCACAGAATTATTGATTAACCAATGAAATTTATTTCATTTTTACTGATAACCTTACTGGTATTACTCCAGTACCGCCTCTGGATCGGTAATGGCAGTCTGACGGACGTTCATCATCTGCAACAGGCAAAGCAGGCACAGCTGGAAGAAAATGAACGTTTGCGCGAAAGCAACCAGTCACTGACTGCAGAGGTCCATGATCTGAAACATGGGTTTGAAGCCATTGAGGAACGTGCCCGTAGTGAATTGGGCTTGATCAAGAAAGATGAAAAATTTTATCACATCATCTATCAGATTGAACCTGAAGAAAATCAGGAATAATCTGCCATGAACAAGGTGGCTGATTTCTGGGCAGTCATCCCTGCAGCAGGAACAGGCTCACGCATGCAGGCTGACATACCCAAGCAATATCTGCAACTTAACAGAAAATCTGTTATTGAACATACACTCAATGCTTTCTGTGCAAATGAAAAAATCAAGGGTATCGTTGTTGCAATTTCAGAACAGGATATCTGGTGGAAGAGTCTGGCAATCTCGTCTCATCCAAAGATAAAAACCACACCGGGAGGTGCCGAGCGTTGTCATTCAGTATTAAATTGTCTGCATTTTCTGTCCGGTATGGCGGCAGCAGAGGATTGGGTACTGGTTCATGATGCTGCACGTCCCTGTATCAGCAGTGGAGATATTGATCATTTAATTGGCCAGTTGGTTGACCATCCTGTTGGCGGGTTGCTGGCACTACCTGTACGTGACACCATGAAACGCGCAGATGTTGATAATGTAGTGAGTGAAACGGTCAACCGTAACGGTTTATGGCATGCATTGACACCACAGATGTTCAGGCTGGCCGGGTTAACCCATGCCTTGCAACAGGCGATGGACCGGAATCAGGTAGTCACCGATGAATCGCAGGCAATGGAATTGATGGGGTTAAAACCATTGCTGGTGGAGGGACAGGCCGGCAATATAAAAATAACCCGGAAAGATGATCTTGCACTTGCTGAATTGTACCTGAAATAGATGATATTTTTGAAACAGATACAGGCATAAAAATAATGAGAATTGGTCACGGTTATGATGCACATACTTTTGCAGCAGGCAGGCCGCTGATACTTGGCGGCGTCACTATTCCCTATGAAAAAGGCCTGGCTGCGCATTCCGATGGCGATGCCGTTATCCATGCATTATGTGATGCGTTACTTGGTGCGGCAGCATTGGGTGATATTGGCAGTTATTTCCCTGATAGTGACGCCCAGTTTAAAAATATCGACAGCCGCATCCTCTTGAGAAAAGTGATTGAGATAATTCACAAGCAAGATCTAAAACTGATAAACGCTGATATTACGATTCAGGCACAAGCGCCGAAGATGGCACCCTACTTCAATGATATGAGAAAAAATCTTGCCGATGATCTCAATACGAAGATCAATAATATCAATATCAAGGCAACCACGACTGAAGGCATGGGTTTTATCGGACGCAAAGAGGGGATTGCTGTTCATGTTGTTGTCTTGTTGGAATAGTTGATATATACCCCATTCGGAGTAGAGCATACATACCTCATTTAGGGTAGTTTTTTTGTAGAAATTTCTGTTCAAATTTATTTATACATTCATTCTTTTCCACTGCTAGACTTTTCCTTGTCTGATTTCAAGACACGTTTAGTAACCATTTATATTTTACATTTTTCTTCAATGAAAATGGAGGGGGAGTCATGAGTAATGTTAAATATCACAATGTGGAAACCATTCAAAATTTCAAGCAAATAAGTGTTCATATTGAACCTGAAGCAGGAATCGTATGGGTGTATCAGAAGCCGCATCCCAGGCCATGTTTTAATCCGAATCTTATATCCGAGGTACGCAAGATTCAAAAAATGCTGGAGCAATATAGCGGTAAACTGCCATACAACGGCAAACTCGTCCCGATTAATTATCATGTGCTTGATTCACAAACACCTGGTATTTTCAGTATGGGAGGGGATCTCTCCTTGTTTAAAGAATGCATTATTAATAAAGACAAAACCAGATTACTGCAATATGCAAAAACATGTATTGATACCATCCATTCCTTTATAGTTGGATTCAGATTACCCATTACGACCATATCTTTGGTTCGTGGTGATGCTTTAGGTGGTGGTTTCGAAGTTGCACTATCAAGCCATGTTGTGATTGCAGAGAAAGGTATTTCATTAGGATTTCCCGAGATCCTTTTTAATCTTTTCCCGGGTATGGGTGGTTATCATTTGTTGTTACAACGTCTTAATCCATATATGGTTCAGGAAATGATGTTGAATGGCCGTGTATATAGCTCAGAGGAATTATTCGATATGGGTGTAATAGATATACTTGCTGAGAGTGGAGGGGGTAAAAACTCTGTTTACTCTTATGTGGAAAAGTCTACCAAGTATCGGAATGGATTTCATGCAATGCAACAAGTGAAACAACGTGTTAATCCCATCACCTATGATGAACTCTGGAATGTCTGTTCGTATTGGGTAGATATCGCTATGGAGATATCAGAACGTGATTTAAGACTTATGGACAGACTGATAAAAGCCCAGAACCGAAAAGCAGCAACTGGTTATCAAGAGTCAGCCATGAGAGATACTGGCTAAATTATGTAACTAAAATAGCCTGAAATAAGTTGTTAAAGACACGATATTTTTGTGGGCTGTGTTCACTCGAATTGATATTTGCGTTATGAATAGCGGCCGTGAAAGGAAGAGACTAGAGTACAGCTGAATCAAGTTTATCAAGATATGCAAGCAGAGCAGACTGCGTTTGCGTGAACTGATATTTGAGTTTTACAATTAATGCGGGTAGATCCTGACAAGTGTTGTTACGAATATTGTCGTGTATGAGTGATGCATAGTACCCTAATGCTGTTGCACCAATACTCCGTGCGCTGCCCTTGAGTGTATGGAGGCAGCCTTGTATGGTCGAATAATCATGCTGTCCCAGTTTCTGCTCAATCTTGATTATGAGATTGCCGGTATCATCAAGAAAGCCATTGATTAGATTGTCCATAAAGCCGGCATCTTTGCTCAGAGAGGCAAGGTTATCCAGATAATCAAAGTCCAGGATTGATACATTCAAATCCCGTTTTAAGGTCGAATATGAAGATGGTACAGCGGAATTTATTATCTGGTCATGTTTTTTGTTGATTTTCCGTTTGTCAGGCCCCAATTCAGCAATTGTTCTTAATAATTTTACAGATTCAACCGGTTTTGTCAGGAACGCATCTATACCGGCATCCCTACATGCATTTAATGCATCAATCGTTGCATCTGCTGTATACATAATGATAGGAGTGCGTTCACTACCCGTATGTGTAAATCGGAATATTTTGGCAGCTTCTATCCCGTCCATTCCCGGCATATGCATATCAAGGATAAGCAGATCAAATGTTTGTTGTTCAGTTGTATTAAGGACTTCTTCACCATTTTCGACGATGTGAACATGATGTCCGGCATATTCAAGAATTGTTTTTATAACTCCCCTGTTTGTCGGATTATCTTCAGCAACCAGAATATTTAGCGGTGTCACAGTTAAATTATCAGACTGATAATCCGCCAGACGTGTTATTTTATTTGTATTCGTCAGTTCCAGACTGGTAGCGTGTATAGTGTTGAATAGTGTTCTTTTTTCAATCGGTGTATTGAGCACACAAAAATAACCAAAACCCAGTAATTGAGAGTGAGTTATATGGTTTCTGTTTTCGCTGATGAGTACCAGATTAGTGTGTCTTGATGATGGATCAGAGCGGTACTGTTGCGCAAATAACCCGGCCTTGATATCAAGCCCCTGTTCATCAACCAATGCAACATGATATGGAATATCATTTGCAGTGGCATTACTTAATCTGGTATTGGCATCAAAAGCAGATATCGCATGATCCCAGTCAAATTGCCAATCAGACAAGATTTTTATCAGGGCATTATGTCTGACCCCTTGTGTGGCAATGAGCAAGATACGCGGATTGTTTATAGCAGGCGTTTGTGATGCCATATCAGATGTGTCTGATTGCTGATCGAAGACCAACTCAAACCAGAATATACTTCCTTGCCCAGGTTCACTAATTACCCCGATTTCACCACCCATCAACTCGATAAGACGGCGTGATATTGCAGTGCCAAGCCCTGTTCCACCGAACTTTCTGGAAATGGACTGGTTTGCCTGGGTAAATGTTTCAAATATGCGTCCTTGCACTTCCTTGGGTATACCAATACCGGTGTCAATAACTTCAAATCGTAATCGTGCCTGGTTTTCATTGGTATGAATGGTTGCCACATTGACTTCAATTCCGCCATGGTTGGTAAATTTAATGGCGTTTCCCATCAGATTGATAAGCACCTGACGCAGATGCATGGCATCACCGTACAACTTGTATGGAACATCTGGTGAAATGTGCAATTTGCATTCAAGCCCTTTGGACTCAGCTTGCGGTGCCAGCATTTTTGTAGTTGTATTGACTAACTCATGCAGATCAAAATCTATATTTTCTATACTGGTTTTACCTGCTTCGATTTTGGATATATCAAGGATATCTTCGATAAGGGCCAGGAGGATGTGTGCGGATGCCTGTATGGTACTGACAAATTCTCTTTGTTCCTGTGTCATGTTTGTAGCACCCAACACATCACTCATGCCGATAACGCCATTTAATGGTGTACGCAATTCATGACTCATATTTGCCAGAAATTTACTCTTGGCCTGATTAGCACTTTCTGCCTGTTTAACTGCGGTTTGCAGTCGTGTAAGCAGTGTAGAAACATATAAAGGTAAAATAATAAGGGATAAAAGTACACCATATCCAATCACATACTGCTCCTGCCAGAAAGAACTTAATTTCATAACTAACATGAACCCGATAATGCTCATAACCATGCTTGTAAATAGATAAGCCTTGCCAAATCGAAACCCATGCCCAAAAGTTACCCATAGATAAATAACAAAGAATGGCGCAGTTATAACACCGGAAATTGCCATAGCATAGGTCGTTGTTCCAATATCAGCTATTACGCCCATAATACGGCGTTTATGATTTATCCGGGGATCAATATAAATCCACAAAATAATCGTCAGGCAATATGGGATGGCTGCAATGTACATATATACAACATGCTTACCAATGACATCATATCGAAATGCTATAGATGTATATATGATGAGAATAATACAACTGATAAGACGTATTATGGCCTGTTCAAATTCCGTATTGCCACGGAGTTTTGATTCTCTTTTAAAGTCGATTCTCATAGGATCTATGGATCAAGGATTCGATAATTCAAATGCATGCATTTTTCCAGCTTTAGGCTATTGAAAAAACACATTGCATAGATTGTACATAATCATATTTTTATCAGGCCTTCTTAAACTTTGTAAGTTATTTATGTCGTTTGATCAAGACATATACAGCCCCGGTCCCTCCATCAGCCGGACGGGCCGAAATGAATGCCAGTATTGCGCTGTTTTTTTGCAACCATTGGTTCAACCTGTTTTTTATGACAGGTTGTTTATCTTTTGATCCATGCCCCTTGCCATGTATGATTCTGACACAGCGATAATTGTTCTGCTGGCAGTGGGCAAGAAACCGCTTTAATGCAGTCTCTGTATCGATCACGGTCATACCATGCAAGTCCAGTTCTTTCTCGATTGCGAATTGACCGCGACGTAATTTCTCTATGACTCTTTGCTGCACACCGGGCCGCTTGAAAAAAAGTTCATCACCTTTCTCTACGTCCATAACGATGAATGGAGATTTCGAAATAGACTTTATAACAGCCTGCTCATCAGCAAGACGTTGTAAGGGAATGGGTGGGGGTTTGCGTGTTCTGAGCTCCGCCCGGTCCTGTTTGATCGTGGCCACATCCCCGACACTGCTGCGGAAAAGGTTGCTGTCGGATTCTGATATTGCCTTTCTTTTCGCCATGATAAAACCCGGATGATATTATGCTGACAAAAGTGTATATCAGCTTCCGGCAAATGTCAGTGTCAAAATGTGTTCAGGATTGTTCTGCCAGCCTGTTTTTCAGATAACTTTTAATGTTATTCAACCAGGGTAGACGCAATATGAGCAGGCTGATAAGAATTATACCCATCAACACCGGTTCCCTGATATCAGCCTTCACCAGCCAGAGAAAATGCAATACACCCAACGTTGTTATCAGATAAATCAGGCTATGCAGTTTTTTCCAGTTTTTGCCCAGACGCTTCATCATCTTGTTGGTGGAAGTCACCGCCATTGGGATTAACAGGACAAAAGCGGCAACGCCAATGGTAATATACGGACGCTTGATGATATCCCTGCCGATCTCTTCCCAATCGAAGAATTGATCAAGGATCAGGTAACTGAAAAAATGCAGACAAGCATAAAAGAAGGCATAAAGTCCCAGCATACGCCGGTAACGGATGAGTTCATTCCAGCCGGAAATTTTACGCAGGGGTGTTATGGTCAGCGTTATCAGCAGAAAGTATAACGTCCAGTCACCGGTAAAGAGACGTACCTTCTCAATCGGGTTAGCACCAAGATTTCCTGTCGCAGCATTAAAGACAAGTATAAAAAAAGGGACCAGACAGCAAACAAACAGGAAATTTTTTACGGTGAGCAGGGCACGCATTAAAAATGTTTATGCAGGTCCATTCCTGCGTAAAGGCTCGCAACCTGATCAGCATAGCCATTGAACATCAGGGTTTCACGTTTGAAGAAATCACCGATGCGGCGTTCCTTGCGTTGACTCCAGCGCGGATGATTCACTTCCGGATTCACATTTGAATAGAAACCATACTCTCCCGGTGCCGAGATATTCCAGGTAGTGGGTGGTTCTTTCTCTGTGAATACAATCTTCACAATGGACTTGATACTCTTGTATCCATATTTCCATGGAACAATCAGACGGATTGGCGCACCATTCTGGTTAGGCAAAACCTTTCCGTATAAACCTACCGAAAGTATGCTTAGTGGATTCATGGCCTCATCCATACGCAATCCTTCAACATAAGGCCATTGCAGGACAGAGCGTTTCTGCCCCGGCATTTCGCCGGGCCGATATACCGTAGTGAAGGCAACATACCTGGCCCTGGAAGTGGGCTCGAACCGTTTGAGCATATCGCCCAGCGGGATGCCTACCCACGGTATTACCATAGACCATGCCTCAACACAACGCAGGCGATAGATACGATCTTCCAGTTGATGTGGCGCTATGAAATCTTCAAGATCATACACACCGGGTCTGGCACATTCACCTTCAATGGCAATGCTCCAGGGGCGGGGTTTGAACTGGCCTGAATATCTCACCGGATCTCCCTTATCAGTCCCAAACTCATAAAAGTTGTTATAGGTCGTGACATCATCGAATGGTGTCAATGGTTCGTCGGTGGAATAAGGGCTCTTACCGATAGCAGATAAATTTTCACCTGCCAGCTTTGCAGTTGAATCCTTGTCTTTTGCCAGGATCAATCCGGGAAATGATGCAACCAGTGCGCCGGCGACGCCGGTACTGATTACATCCTGCATGAATTTGCGGCGCTGGCGATAGATCGATTCCGGAGTAATTTCCGAGGGTTTAATGTCAGACGGTTTTCTTGTCAGCATGAGGTGGTCCTTAATCGGGAAATTATGTTACTTATTGACTCATAATGTTATAGACGAGTTCAATGGGGAACTGTTACATACGGAGTATTGTTTATTATTACCCGATCCACTCCCGCGCATTCCTGAATACCTGCATCCAGGGGCTGTCTTCGTGGTGCCAGTCACCAGGGAACCATGAGAACTGTTGCTTCAGAAAGACCCGTTCGGGATGTGGCATCATGATAGTAAAACGGCCATCCGGCGTGGTGAATCCTGTTTGTCCGTCTGGTGATCCATTGGGATTGGCAGGATAGATTTCTGTTGGTTCGCCACAATTATCGATAAAGCGCAGGCTGACAATCGCTGACCGGGCCGCCGTACCGGATTGAAAACTTGCCCGTCCTTCGCCATGGGCCACTACCACAGGTAATCTGGAACCGGCCATATTTCTCAGTAATATGGAGGGTGATTCGGTGACTTCAACCATCACCAGCCGTGCCTCAAATTGTTCAGATTGATTACGGACAAAATCAGGCCACTGCTCTGCCTCCGGAATTAATGCACGAAGTTGAGAAAACATCTGGCAACCGTTACAGAGACCGAGGCCAAAGCAGTCAGATCGTGCAAAATAGGCCTGGAATGCATCCCTGGCCCTGGGATTATAAAGTATGGATTTTGCCCAACCGCCGCCGGCACCCAATACATCGCCATAGGAAAAGCCGCCACCGGCTGCGAGTCCATGAAATGATTCAAGTGAGACATCGCCATTGATAATGTCCTGCATATGCACATCAACACAATCAAAGCCTGCCCGGTAAAAGGCAGCAGCCAGTTCAATATGACCATTCACGCCCTGTTCACGCAGGATGGCAATGGATGGACGCGCCCCGGTTTGAATAACTGGTGCAGATAATTCAAAAGTGGTATGTACCGATAAACCAGGATCATTTTTATCCCGTAGTCGATTATATTCCTGCCGGGCACATTCCGGATTGTCCCGCAGTAACTGCATCTGATAACTGGTTGCTGACCAGTGTTGGTGTAACGTGAGCAAGTCTTCAGAGAATATATTTTTGCCCTGCCGGACAATATTCAGAGACTTGTTCCGGTTCAATGTGCCGATGATATGGATATGATCAGTCAATCCTGAATCACTGAATGTCTTCCTGACTGTTTCGATATCATCCTTGCGCACCTGGATCACTGCACCCAGCTCTTCATTGAATAATATCGGCAATGATTCGTCATTGAGATGATTCAGATCAATATCGAGACCCGTGCGTGCAGCAAACGCCATTTCACATAATGTCACAAACAGGCCACCATCAGAGCGATCATGATAGGCGAGTATCATCCCGGTCTCGTTCAGGATCTGCATGGCACGGAAGAATATTCTGAGGTCTTCCGGTTGATCGGTGTCCGGTGCCACGCCGCCAATCTGGTTATACACTTGTGTCAGCGCACTGCCACCAAGGCGGTTTTGACCATAACCAAGATCAACCAGCAATAAAACAGTTCCATCGACATCAGTCCGGAGTTGCGGTGTCAGGCTCTGGCGGATATCCACGACCGGGGCAAATGCCGTAACTATCAATGATAACGGGGCAGTGACCTGTTTTTGCCTGCCATTGTCTTTCCAGAAAGTATTCATGGACAGGGAATCCTTGCCGACCGGGATATTAATCCCGAGTGACTGGCATAACTCACTCACGGCCCGCACAGTTGCATAGAGATTTGCATCTTCATCGTCTTCACCACAGGCGGCCATCCAGTTGGCTGATAATGAAATATCATCCATCACCATTATCCGCGCAGCCGCTATATTGGTAATTGCTTCGCCCACTGCCATTCGCCCTGAAGCCGGTGCATTGATCAATGCAAGAGGAGCACGTTCACCGATGGCCATGGCTTCACCGGTGCAGGCACCGATGGCACTCGCTGTGATCCCACAATCTGCAACCGGTGTCTGCCATGGGCCAACCATCTGATCACGGACAGTGTGTCCCGAGACCGTGCGATCACCGATGGTGATCAAAAAGTGTTTATCTGCTACCGCGGGCAGGTGCAGGATACGATGGATGGTTTCCCGAAGATCAGTGTTCTTCAGGCCGAATGATGTGTCTTTTTGCCTGATCGAATCTGCCGATCGTTGCATGCGTGGTATTTGTCCAAGTAACACAGACAGCGGAATGTCGATCGGTTTGTTATTGAATAATTCATCATGCAGGACCAGTTGGTCATCATCAGTGACTTTGCCCAATATTGCATAAGGTGCGCGTTCGCGTTCACAAAAACGCTCGAAGATCGGCAATACATCTGGCGGGATCGCCAGCACGTAACGTTCCTGCGCCTCGTTACACCAGATCTCCATGGGCGACATACCAGGTTCTGCATTCGGGATCAGGCGTAATTCAAAATGTGCCCCACGATCACTCGCACTGATGAGTTCCGGCAGGGCATTGGATAGTCCACCGGCTCCCACATCATGTATGGACAGGATGGGGTTTTTTTCACCGAGTGCCCAGCAGGCATCAATGACCTCTTGACAACGGCGTTCCATCTCGGCGTTATCACGTTGTACGGAGGCGAAGTCCAGTTCCACATGACTCTTGCCCGTGTCCATGGAAGAGGCCGCCCCACCTCCCAGACCGATCAGCATCGCAGGTCCACCCAATACAATCAATTTTGTTCCGGCAGGTATGTTTTGCTTGCGGATATGTCCGCTGCGGATCATACCGTAACCACCGGCCAGCATAATCGGTTTGTGATAACCGCGGATTACGCCATTCTGATCTGCTTGTTCAAAACTTCTGAAATAACCACACAAGGCCGGACGGCCGAATTCATTATTAAATGCAGCACCGCCGATCGGACCTTCCAGCATGATATCCAGTGCTGAAACTATCCGTTCCGGTTTGCCATAATGTTGTTCCCAGGGTTGTTTGAAATCCGGGATGTTCAGATTGGACACGGAGAACCCGGTCAGACCCGCTTTGGGTTTTGCACCACGGCCGGTGGCCGCCTCATCCCGGATCTCGCCACCGGAACCGGTGGAGGCACCGGGACAGGGTGAGATGGCCGTGGGATGATTATGTGTCTCGACCTTCATCAGGATATGTACATCTTCCTGGTGCGGCTGATAATAATGACTGACGGGATCGGGAAAGAAACGGCTGGCACTGTAGCCTGTCATAACGGCAGCATTATCGCTGTAGGCGGAAAGTACCCGGCCGGGGTTGTGTTTATGGGTTTCACGAATCATGTCAAATAATGACATGGCCATTTTTTTACCACCGGCAGTCCACTCCGCATTGAATATCTTGTGCCGGCAATGTTCGGAGTTGGCCTGTGCAAACATCATGAGTTCAACATCTGTTGGATTGCGGGCCAGTTTCCGGAAATTTTCCAGCAGATAATCGATCTCTGCTGCAGACAAGGCGAGTCCCATGGATTGATTCGCATCAGTCAGTGCATCCTTGCCATGAGTCATGATATCTATGTTCAGCATCGGTGCAGGTTGCGTCTCTGCAAACAGCGATGCCGCCTGATCAAAATCCGCAAGCACCGTTTCCGTCATGCGGTCATGGATGACGGGCTTAATCTTTTCGATCTGTTCACTTGAGAGTGTCTGCTCCTGCACAGTCATCAGATACCATGCCGTTCCCCGTTCCACACGGATTACTTTTTTAAGTCCGCAATTATGTACAATATCAGTGGCCTTGCTCGACCAGGGAGAGATCGTACCGGAACGTGGTGTAACAAGCAGAGGATGAACTTCAGGTTTTTCCTGACTGGGTTGACCGTAATCCAGGAGGTTATGCAGACATGCGGTCTCGTCTTCTGTCAGTTGTTCACGGAGATGCACAAAATGAATGTATGCAGTTTGCAGTGAAATCACTGCGGGTACGAGCTGTTGAATCGAGGTCAGACGTTTATCTTTGCGAAAGCCGGAAAGTGCGGTGCATCCGCGCAGCGTTAAAAGCATGTATGAGTATG
>Ga0209108_10000633_pt1 | contig 19435 bp, 18 predicted proteins | sample Rifsed10ft1_FD_184003 | JGI IMG/M metagenome (GOLD analysis project Ga0209108, IMG submission 184003) | Soil microbial communities from Rifle, Colorado, USA - sediment 10ft 1 (version 2) | ecosystem: Environmental > Terrestrial > Deep subsurface > Rock core/Sediment | place: Rifle, Colorado...
GGCGGCGTATCACATGGTGTGCGCACGGGCGCGGCGGGCGCGGTGATCCTCGACATTTTCAGCCCGCCGCGCGCCGAATACACACGGGCAGGCGAGGGATTCGGGACGGCAGTGACTAAGACAGGTTGAACCTCATGAGGAATGGAAAATGAAAACGGAAACCTTGCCGCAGCAAGGCGCGGCGCAGGAACTGATTCGGTTTTGTCAGGAGCTGTCTCTCGAAACCGTGCCGGCAAGCGTCGTTGATTACGCGAAGTGGTGCCTGCTCGACTCTCTCGGCTGCGCGCTGTTCGGATCCCGGCAGCCCTGGGCAAGAATCATGGCAGAGGAAATGCTTGCGGATGGATCCCGGGGTCGCAGCAGCATCCTGGGGCGGAACGAGACCCTCGCTGCGCCCGCTGCTGCGCTGTGCAACGGCACGGCCACGCACGGCTTTGAACTGGACGATTTGCTCGACGAGGCGATCGTGCATCCCGGGGCCATCGTTGTTCCCGCCGCGCTGGCTGCTGCGGAAGCCATCGATGCGCCGGGCTCCCGTCTCCTGTTGGGCATTATCGCGGGCTACGAGGCAATTAACCGCGTCGGTTTGGCCATCGGCGTTGAACCCGCGCGGCGTGGTCATCACCAGACCGCCCTCGCGGGCCCGCTTGGAGCGGTCATGGCGGCAGGCGTGGTGATGAACCTGAGTCGCGCGCACCTAACGGCGGCGGTGGGGCTCGCGTGCTCCACTTCATCGGGTACCAAGAGCTTCGCGGCGGGTACGGGCGGAGGCATGATGAAGCGCATGCACGCAGGGCGTGCGGCGGAAGCCGGGGTACGGATGGCTCAACTCGCCGCGCGCGGTTTCACTGCGCCTCCGACCGCGCTCGATGGGCATTTCGGTTTGCTCGAAGTCCTTGCCGGGAAGTCGGCGCGGCCCGAGCAACTGGCCCTGGATCTCGGCAGGCGCTGGGCCGTGGAGCAGGTCTATGTGAAGGTCTATCCATGCTGCGCGTGGATTCAGGCCACGGTGCAACAGCTTGTGGCGATGCGCGGGGCGCAACCCGTCAAAGCAGAGGAGGTGAAAAAGCTGCGAATCGGTGTTTGCAGCTACGCCGCCCGCAACAACGGCAACGTCGCGCCGCCCGACACGATGGGCGCGCAATACAGCCTGCCGTATTGCGCCGCGCTCGCGGTGACCGCTGATCCGCGGGATCCGGCGATGTACTTCGGCGATCAGCTCGACGAGCCCGCCAGGCGGAAGCTTGCACGGCGCATCGAGCTCGTCGTCGATCCGGAGATGGAGACGGCATATCCCAAGCATTACGGGGCCCGCGTGCATCTCGAGCTTGCAAACGGGGAGCGTCACGACAGCGCCGTGCTGGATCCGCACGGCATGCCGTCGGATCCGTGCAGCAACGAAGAGCGACTCGCGAAGTTCAGACTGCTGGTGCGGCACTGCATGTCCGACGCCCGGGCGTTACAGTTGATCGAGGCCGTGGGTAAGATCGAGAACCTGCGTTCAGTATTGGAGCTGACCCGCATGATGAGGGTCGATCAACGCGATCTCGTGGAAGCGTAAGCGCGCGCCGGATGACGACCATGACTTCTTCCTTCGATACATTCGCCAAGTGCGAAATCGACCTCGGGCTCGGCAGGAAATACGCGTACCACTCCGTACCCGCGCTCGAGCAGCACGGCATCGGACGCGTTTCGCGCTTGCCTGTGTCGCTCCGCATCGTTCTCGAATCTCTGCTCAGAAACTGCGACGGGAAGCGCGTGACGGAGCACCAGGTGCGGGCGCTCGCGAACTGGCGGCCGAACGGCAGGCGGGAAGGGGAAGTCCCATTCACCGTCGGGCGCGTGGTGCTCAACTGCGCGGCGGGCATTCCGCTGCTCGGCGATCTCACGGCGATACGCGGGGCGGTCAAGCGTATGGGCTACCCGGGTGAGATCGTGGGACCGAAGGTCCCGGTGGACATGGCGCTCGATCACACGCTTACGGTCGATTACCACGGCACGCCTGACGCGCTCGCGCGCAACATGGAGCTCGAGATCAGGCGCAACGAGGAGCGCTTCCGCTTCGTGAAGTGGGCGATGCAGGCGTACAAAGGCATACGCCTGATGCCCCCGGGCTGGGGGATTCTGCATCAACTCAATCTCGAATTCCTCGCGCCGGGTTTCCTGGAGAAAGACGGCGTGTGCTATCCCGACACGCTCGTCGGCACGGATTCCCACACCTGCATGATCGCGGGGCTCGGCGTGGTGGGCTGGGGTGTGGGCGGTATCGAAGCCGAAGCGGCAATGCTCGGTCAGCCGGTTTATTTCCTCACGCCGGACGTAGTTGGCGTCCACGTCGCGGGCAAGCTCAGGCAGGGCATCACCGCGACGGACCTCGTTCTTCGCGTCACCGAGATGTTGCGTCAGGCGCAAGTGGTAGGCAAGTTCGTGGAGTTCTTCGGGGAAGGCGTGATGAGCCTTACGCTGCCCGATCGCGCGACGATTTCGAACATGGCCGTCGAGTACGGCGCCACGATCGGTTACTTCCCGGTGGATGAGCAGAGCTGCAAATACCTGTTGCAGACCGGCCGTCCGGAAGAGCGCGTGCGCGCCGTCGAGAAGTTTTACCGTACGCAAGGCTGTTTCGGTGCCGCGCGCGTAGGCGAGGTCGACTACAGCAGGGTGGTGGAACTGGATCTCTCGACGGTCACGGCGAGCGTCGCGGGACCGAAAAGGCCGCAGGATCGCATCCCGCTTGCCGAGATCAAGAGCCGTTTCGAAAGCGTGCTCGCGCAGCCGTTGGCGAGCGGCGGTTACGGCAAGACGAACCCACGATCGAGAGCGGACGGCGGGCAGGTCGGTCACGGCGATGTCGTGATCGCTGCGATCACCTCGTGCACCAACACCTCGAACCCGGGCGTCATGCTTGCGGCGGGACTCATGGCAAAGAAGGCGGTCGAGCGTGGTCTCAAGGCCAAACGGTGGGTGAAGACATCGCTCACGCCCGGCTCGACTGTCGTCAGCAGGTATCTCGCAGCGACGGGTCTGCAGCGCTATCTCGATCAGCTCGGCTTCACCGTCGCCGGCTATAGCTGCGGAACGTGCGTTGGCGCGTCCGGCCCCATCGATGCCGGGCTCGAGAAAACGATCATGGATAACGACGTGATCGCGTGCGCGGTGCTATCCGGTAACCGCAACTTCGAAGCGCGCATCCATCCGGCGGTGCGCGCGGCCTTCCTCGCGAGCCCGCCGCTCGTCGTCGCGTTCGCACTGGCGGGCCGCGTCGACGTCGATTTCGACCACGATCCGATCGGCCACAACGACGCGGGTCAGCCGGTATATTTGCGGGACATCTGGCCAACGGACGAGGACCTCGATCACGCACTGGCGATTGCCGCGAATCCGTCTTTCTATCGCGAGGTTTACTCGGGGGACATTGCGAAGAAAAACCCGTTGTGGGCCGGCATTGCACAGGCGACAGGCGAGCTCTATCCATGGGAGAGCAACTCGACCTACATCAAGGAGCCGCCGTTCCTCGATGCCGCGCTTCAGGAGTCGGCGTTGCGCGATATTGCAGGCGCCCGGGCGCTCGCCATTCTGGGTGACTCGATCACGACCGACCACATCAGCCCGATCGGCAGCATCAAGAGCACATCGCCTGCCGGCATGTACCTGCAAAGCCACGGCGTTACGCCCGCGGATTTCAACAACTACGGCGCGCGTCGCATGAATCACGAAATCATGATGCGCGGTACGTTCGCCAACGTGCGTCTCAGGAACCTCATGGTGCCGGGCGTGGAAGGCGGCGTGACGGTGCATCAGCCGAGCGGGGAGCAATTGACCATATACGAAGCGGCCATGCGTTACGCCTCGGAAAGCGTGCCGCTCGTCGTCATCGCAGGGGAGGAGTACGGAACCGGCAGCGCGCGCGACTGGGCTGCCAAAGGCACCCGGCTCCTCGGTGTGCGCGCGGTCGTCGCGGGGAGCTTCGAGCGCATCCATCGCAGCAATCTCGTGGGCATGGGCGTGCTCCCGTGCCAGCTTCCCGCGGGTACGACTCCCGCGACGCTGGCTCTGGACGGCTCGGAAGTGTTCGACCTGACCGGTCTCGACGATCACGCAAGACCGGGTGAAGCGGTGACACTCGTCGTGCATCGCGCGTGCGGACGCACCGACAAGGTTTCCGTCTCGCTGCGCCTGGATACGCCGGCCGAAGTCGATTATGTGCGCCGCGGCGGCATCATGCCGTTCGTGCTGAATGAGATCATGAAAGAACGGAAAGAGGCATCACGGATGTGAAGCGTGGGGAATTTGAACGTGCAGAGAGCTTGTCGCCGGAACTTTTTCCGTTTACATTTACCCCCGGCAATAGGGAGATGGCATTCTCCTCCAACAGGAAACCGCCGGAAACGGCTGATGATGCCTGCTGGGTCACCGGGTGCGGTGGACGGTAGGCTTTTTTGTTGCTCCCGCGTCCGCTACCCTGCTTGCGTAGCCTTGGCGCATTGTTTGCTCGTTCGCTCATGATCGAGGAGGTCCCATGAAAGGTCTGTTCCCCAGGGTCTACGTGCACGAAGGGAGAAAATCCAGGTGTTGTTTATGAAGGTCCCGGTCCCGTTCGGCGCACTCAGTCCCGACCCTTCTGACGCACCTGAACTGGAAGGCGAGTCTACGGGCTAAAGCGGCGATCGAGCCCATCATGACCGACGTCTGGGGACTCGCGGCACTGTGGGTTGGCCTCGCGCTCGCCGCGGCGCTGTTGGCGATTTTCTTCCGCATTGCCAACGCGCTGGGCGAAATCATGGTTGGGATTGTGGCGGGCGCGCTGATCGGGGCGAGCGCGCTCGGCTCGGACCTCGAATGGATCAAGTTCCTCTCCGGCGCAGGGGCTATCGTGCTGACATTTCTCGCCGGCGCGGAACTCGACCCGGTGGTATTTCGCGCCAAGTGGAAGGAAGCCGCCGCCGTTGGCCTGGTGAGCTTCGCGGCGCCGTTTTTCGGGTGCACCGCAACAGCCTACTACCTGCTTGATTGGAGCGCACAATCGAGCTGGCTCGCCGGTGTGGCGCTGTCCACCACCTCGGTGGCGGTCGTGTATGCGGTGATGCTGGAGTTCGGGTTCAACAAGACCGACTACGGCAAGACCGTGCTCGCGGCATGTTTCGTCACCGATCTCGGCACTGTGCTCGCCCTGGGATTGCTGTTCGCGCCCTTCACCTACAAGACGGTCGTTTTTGTGGCCGCTGCGACGGCAGCCTGCCTGTTGCTGCCACGGTTTACGCCGCGGTTCTTCCGCCGCTTTGGCGAGCGGCCTTCCGAGCTTGAATCAAAGTACCTGCTGCTTGTCTTGTTTGGCCTGGGGGCCCTTGCCGCTTGGGCGGACAGTGAGCCGGTGCTGCCGGCCTATTTGATCGGAATGATGCTTGCCGGGACGGTCGGCCGTAACCACGCGCTGATCCGGCGGCTCCGTACCCTGACGTTCGGCCTGCTCACGCCGTTCTATTTCATCCGGGCCGGCTCCTATGTCGCGCTCCCCGCGCTCGTCGCCGCCCCGGTCGCGTTCCTCGCCCTGTTGCTATCCAAGATCATCACCAAATGCATCGGGGTCTATCCGGTAGCCAGATCCTACGGCTCGCGGAAAAAGGAAGCGATGTACACGACGCTGCTGATGTCGACGGGGCTTACCTTCGGGAGCATCTCCGCGCTGTTTGGCCTCACCCATGACATCATCGACCCGTCGCAGTACACGCTTCTTATCCTGGCGGTGATCGCGAGCGCCGTGGTGCCGACTCTCATTGCCAATGCGTTCTATCTGCCGCACCATTTGTTGCCGAAGCCGGAAGATGCGAAAGCACCGGCGGCGGATCGGCCGGCGCCGGCCCACTCCTCGCAAACGAAATAATGGAAGGACACAGATGATCAGCCGGATCCTGGTGGCGTACGACGGTTCGGATCCCGCCAACAAGGCCTTCTCCTTCGCGCTCGACCTGGCGAAGAAGTATCAGGCGTCGATTTCGGTGGTGGCCATCGCCAAGCCGCCCGAATTCGGGGACGACGTGGAAACCGAGGCCATTCTCGAGAATTCACAAAAACACTATCGCCACCTGCTGGCGCGCCTGAAACCCAAGGCTCTGGCCGAGGGGGTGAACACCACGTTCGAAGTGGCCGTGGGCCATCCCGCCGAACAAATCATCTACCACGCGGAGAAAGACAAGGCAGACCTGATCGTTATGGGCCACCGCGGGAAGGGGTTTTTTGAACGGTTGCGTCTCGGCTCGGTCTCCAGGGACGTCATCCACTACGCACACTGCGCGGTGACGGTCGTTCGATAACAATCGCGCAGGACGGCGGGGAACAGGAATTCACGGATGGTGACGAAAGCATCGCGATCAAACGCCCCCGAATCAGAATGATTCAACGGCGCGGTTGAGCGATTTCCAGCGCCGTGATGCGAAATCGGCAACGGCGGGCTGATCATTGATATTAATAAATCAATGCCTTAGAGTGCAACTACGAACCAGGGGGTCGTGGCTTCAAATCCTGCCGGGCGCGCCCCGATAGGCATGATCCGAGACGCACCGGGCAACTTTTTCCATCGCGAGCCATATGGTCAGAGAATCAAAAGCAACTGACGCCGGCGCAGCCATAACGTGCGCCTCATGCAAGGCCTGCTGTTGCAGGCTGGAGGTGATGATCATGGGGGAGGATGATGTCCCGCTCGAACTGACCGAGGTGGACCGGTGGGGAGGGCGGGTAATGGCGCGTTCGGATGACGGCTGGTGCGCCGCCCTTGACCGGGACACCATGCTGTGCCGGGTGTACGAGCGCAGGCCGGCCGTATGCCGCGAGTATCGGGTTGGAGGGAGCGATTGCATCGCGGAACGCTCTTCTGATTCAATTGCATTGTTCATGACAGCCCAGGTGGGTCGCCCTTGAGTTCCAATACCCCCGAGTCCAGCCGCAAGGCGCAGATCGACGCTCTGCTTCTCAAGCTCCCGGGCGTCAGCGCAAGAAAAATCAACGATCTTGACGCCTACTTCGTCAGCGACAAGATGTTCGCCTGCATCAGCGGCGACGGCGTCGGGCTGCGCCTGCCCGTCGCCACTGCGACCGAACTGCAGTTCTCAAGGGACAACGTCGTCCCGTTTCAGCCCGGCGGTACGGCAAGTTCGAGGGAATGGATACAGATCAATCGCGCCGAGGCGGCCGATTACGAGAAGGATCTCCAGTTGTTTCAGGCCTCGCTCGAGTTCGTGAAAGCCGCCCGGCCGTCGCGTTTCTGAAGGAGTTGTTCGTCAGAATGGTTCCCTTCCGGACCTGAGCGAAACCGCCTGGCGTCAGAAATGCGAAGCCCCGCGATATCGGCGGGGCTTCACAGGGTCGCCACATCGCTGTGGCCTCATTTTGTTGCGTTACCGCAACGTATGCCGGTGGATCGTCACCGGCGTGTTGGTTGAGTCGTAGTAAATTTCGTCTATAGACGCCCCCATTCTCCTGGTTGAGCCACAAGCCCCGCGCCCCACGGTCGCGCGCTCCGGAGAATGCCGGGCTTCGTGCCGTTGCTCGCTCGAAACCCGAGATTGGGGCGGCGCCCGTGTTCCGCGCCGGGAAGCACGGATGAGCCAAACGCGGCAACTCACAATGTCAGACTACGCCGGTCGACAAGAAGTTTCCAGCGACGGCATGACTCGTTTGTGGGTGAAGCCGATCCGGATCGGCCGGGAACGCCTGTGAACCAGGGGGTCGTGGATTCAAGTCCTGCCCGGCGCGTCACCGAATTCAAGGGCTTGCAGTGATCTCGGGCTTTACCTTCTTTTCACCTCAGTATGTTCGGTAACGTACAGACCACGTGCCGGGAAGCGCAGAAAATAATTATTTTGGTCCGTTAGCGCAAGTCCCGATTCCAGTGCCCGAGAACGCGGAAGCCGTGGCATGCAAGTCCGGGATAGTCGAAACAGCAGAAAACGCTGGGGGCTTGCCGAGACTGCCACACTTTGAAAGGAATGACCAATGACGATTACACCAGAGATGGAATTGAGGATTAAGTCTGGATTATGGGGATTTGTCTCCGGGGCAGGCATCGCGATGATCATCGGCTTCGTATGGGGCGGCTGGATGACCTCCAGCTCGACCCAGAAGATGAGCGAAGATGCGGTCCAGGCAAACCGGGTGGCGATCTGCGTCGCCCAATTCATGGGCGATCCGAGCCACAAGGCGGCGATCAAGGAGTTTCAGGGAATGGAAAGCTACAAGCGATCCGATCTCATTGAAAAAGGCGGCTGGGACAAGATGCCCGGACAGGAAAAAGCTGTCTGGGGCGTATCCAGTGCCTGTGTCGCGGGGCTTGAAGCTCTAATCAAGACCGGGGCTTGACTGACCGAAAACCTGATTACATCCTCCGCGCCCGGCGGGCGCGCCGGGTGTCGCGGCTCGTGTTGAAAAACGGCTAGAGGGCTCCGTCTTTCGGGGTGTCAGGACTGGCCGTCTTCACGGCTTGATTCCTCAGTTTTTTCGCTCGCCTGGTTACCTTCGCGCGGTCCTTCCTGGCTTTTTGCTTCCTTCGCCTGGTCGTGAGCATCCGAGAGTGACTCAATGGCGCCTCCGGTCGATGAGTTGTTGAGTTGCAGGCTAGTTTGCCCCGTTTTTGCATTCCTGGCTAATGCGATCACATTCCGCGGGAAGCGGTATGTGCGACGGCGCATCTACGGCCGATTTCCGGCGCTGTATTCTGAACCTCCTGCCAGATCTGGTTTCGACCCCGACAATTTGCCCGTCCGTGAAGCGCTGCGAGTCTGGTGCTATATTGCGGGGCATGATGGAGCCGTGCTACATCGTAGATGCCGTGCGGGCGCCCTGGAAACGCAGCGCTACCGAGGGGATCAGTTTTGCCTGCCAGGTGCTGCTGTCCGGGGAGGACGACGGGCCGGAGGCCCTGCGTTTCCGCTTCGACGATTGCCCGTCGGTCTATGCCCATATGCACCTCACGTCGCAGTTTCAGCTGCTCCTCAACGGTGCAATGGACTTTCCGCGCGGCGTCAAACATCTTGAAGCGCTGGCCCTCCACTATACCGACCACAACATGCCCTATGGACCGTTTGCCGTGTCGGGTGGCCACGACATGCTGGTTCTGCACCCAAAAGCCGGCGGCATCATTTCCATGGCAAACCGCGACGCCCGGCGCCAGATCAATCTGCGCGGGCGTCTCTTCGCTTCCCTGGCGGCGCAGTCGGAGTGGCACCCGTTGCCCGGCGCGGATCATTCGGCGTTCAAGTTCCTGATGCCTCCCGATCTTGGTCCGGCGGCCGTGGTCGTCAAAGCGCCCGCCCACGCCGCCTTGGCTATGCCTGCGGCGGAGTTTGGGCGTTATGAGGTGGTGCTGGACGGTTCCGTTATCATGGAGGGGCAGGAAATCGGTGCGCCGGGCTTTCGCTACGTTCATGGCGAAAAAGAGGCCGAGCCGCTGGCGACCGGTGACAACGGCGCGAGCGTGGCATTCCTGACGTTCGACCGGGATGCGCTCGAAGGCGGGATTACCGGCGAAGGTCTCGCCCTCGAGGCGGCTGAAGCGATGGCGAGAGCCATTTGACCTAGAAAAAGCAGTTGGCCACAGGGGTCACGGAGTTCACAGAGGAAAAACAAGGACGCAAATGCTTTTCATGCCCCATCCCGCAGGTGCGCGCAGCGTCCCGATTCAAGTCCTTGAATCTCTCTGTGTCTTCTGTGGCTGAATTGACGTTTTCAGGTTTTATCAGGAACAGGAGGTGCGGAATGACTGAAAGCCAGGAATCGACCAAGCCTTTTCGCGTAGTGGTATTTGCCGACTTCGTCTGCCCCTACAGCTACCTCGCGGTTGACCAGGTCGATCGCCTGGCACGCGAATACGACCTCCAGCCCCTTTGGCGCCCCCACTGGCTGCATCCCGAAACGCCGCCCGAGGGCACCGCGAACGCACGCAGCCCCGAGCGCCTCGAACGGCTTAATGCCTGGATCAAGGAGATGGCGCCCGAGCAGTACCCGCGCATTCGCATTCCGGAGAAGCGACACTACAGCTTCCTTGCATTCGAGGCCCTCGAATTCGCCTGCGACCAGGGACTCGACTTCCCGTTCAAGACCGCCGTCTACGATCTGATGTGGACCGAAGGCCGCGATATTGGCGACCCCGAGACCTTGATGGTCGCGGCCGACCGCGCGGGACTCGACCCGGCCGGGTTGAAGCATGCCCTGGACGACCGCCTCTATGACCAACGCGCGCTCGATGCAGTCAACCAGGCCCGCAGTATCGGAATCACCAACACCCCGACCATTTTCCTGGGCAAGACGCGCATCAACGGCTGGCATTACTACGAAGTGCTGCAGTCGGTCATAGAGCAGCAGGGCGTCCGACCACGAGAGGCGCTCGCCAGTCAGTAGGGGAACTCCACGCAGCCGGTTCGCCCACCCCCCGCCTTCTGTCATTGCCAGCGGGGCGACGCAATCTCGTTGCAGGCAACGTCGCCGCGCCCGCTACGGGATCGCTTCGTCAGCGCTGCTTCCTCGCGATGACGCCGGGTGGGTCAACGACCCGGCTCCTTTTTTGTTTCAAGGGCAGATGGCCAGGGAGCATTGAAAACATGGTGGAGTTCAAGCTGATCTCATACGAAGCCGTGACGGTAGGCGAGGAATTCAGGTCGGACGAATTCCTGATCAAGCCCGAGGACATCGAGACCTACGCGTACGCGGTGGACGATCACAATTCCTGGTACTTCGAGGACTCGCCGTTCGGCGGGAAGATTGCGCATCCGACGCTCCTCGGCAACCAGGCCTTGTTGATGCGGCACTCTCGCTATCTCGTGAATGCGGGTCTGCATGCGAAAATGCAATTCGAATTCCTCGAGCCGCTGCGCGCCGGCATGCGCGTGCGCACCCATGGCAAGGTTATCGACAAGTACGAGCGGCGCGAGCGGCACTACATGGTCACGCAGTTCGAGACTCGGGATGAGGAAACCGGCACGGCGCTCGTGCGCGGACAGTTCACGCAAATGATCTTTCCCCAATCGGGAGTGCATCGTGAAACCACGAACCGCTAGGTACCCGGAGGTCGGGGGAGAGTTGCCGCCGCTCACCAAGACCATCGCGCAGCGTCAGATCGACTGTTATTCGGGCGTGCGACCGCACTCGATACACACCGATCCGGAGTGGGCGCGCCAGAAAGGATTCAGGGCTCCGCTTGTGCAGGCGATGATGTCGACCGCGTACGTGTCACAGTTGATGATGCAGTTTGCGGGTGAAGGCTTCGTCAAGGGCGGCCGGATGTCGGTCTCCTTTATCAAGCCCGTATTCGTGGACGAGACGCTCACGGTCCGCGGACGCGTCAAGGGCCGTGAACCTGACGGCGACAGGACGCGCGTCACGGTCGAGGTCTGGTGCGAGAACCAGGACGGCGTGAAGACGATGGTCGGCACGGCGAGCGGGATGGAAGAAAACGCGTGAAAGTCCCGCCCGCGGAGGATGCATGCAAGCCGACTTGACGCGGCTTTTCGCGCCGCGCTCGGCGGCTCTCGTCGGCGCGACGGACCACCCGACTTCGTTCGGCGGGCGCGTGTTCCAGCAGATGTCGAATTTCGGGTTTCCCGGCAAGATTTACCCGGTCAATCCGCGGCTCGGGGAAATCAATGGCCTGCGGTGTTATCCGGGCCTGAAGGACCTGCCCGAGACGCCGGACCACGTCGGCATCATCGTCTCCGTGCAGCGCGTGTTCGAAGTGCTCGCCGACTGCGCCGCGATCGGCGCCCCGTTTGCGACGGTCTTTACCGCGGGCTTCTCCGAAAGCGGCACGGCCGAGGGCCGCGAGCGCCAGGCTCGGCTTGTCGCGTTCGCGAAAAGCTCGGGCATGCGCATCATGGGCCCGAACTGCAACGGGGTCATCAACTTCGTCGACGGGTTCGCGATGACCTCGACCGCCGCAGTCAAGGGCGTCCGGGCGCCCGCGGGCAATATCGGCGTGGTGAGCCACAGCGGCGGGCTGGGGCAGATCAACATCATGTGGCGCGCGCAGGAAATCGGGCTCGGCATCAGCTACGAGGCGAGCTGCGGGAACGAGGCCGATCTCGATACGCTGGATTTCGTGCGGTTCATGCTGGAGAGCGATGCGACCGACGTGGTGCTGCTCGCGGTGGAAGGCATCAAGGACGGCGAGAAGTTCAAGGCCGTGGCGCGCGAGGCGGCGGAGCGGCAAAAGCCGATCGTGGCGCTCAAATTCGGGCGCACCGAAGCGGGCAGCCGTGCGGCTGCATCCCATACCGGTGCGGTTGCCGGTGATGACGCGATCACCGACGCTGTGTTCCGCCAGTACGGCGTGATCCGCGTCGATGAATGCGATCAGCTTTACGAAACGGCGGTATTGCTGCGCCAGCGCCGATGGCCCCGGGGGCGGGGCGCCGCAGCCGCGTCGCCGACGGGCGGCAACGTTGTTCAGCTTGCCGATGTCGGAGCCCGCTTCGGACTCGATTGGCCGCCGTATTCCGAGACGACGCAAGCCGCGCTTGCGAAGCTCCTCCCGGGATACGGAAAGGTGGGCAATCCGACCGACATGACCTCGGTGGCGACGGGCGAGCAGGTCCTCTATCGCCAGGCGTTGAACACCATCGCCGCGGACGAGAACGTGCACGTCATGGTGCCGATCTACATGTCCATCGCCCGGCACGACTTGCAACTCGGCGCCGACTTCGTGACCGGTTGCGAAAAGGTCGCGGCGATGATGTGGATCGGCAACTGCACGGACGATCCATCCTTTACGCGCAGGGATTTCGTCAAAGCCGGCGTGCCGGTATATCGTGACGCAACACCGTGCATGCGCGCGTTCCGGGCGGCAGTGGACTTCGGCGACTACGTGAAATCACACAAGGCCGGCGCCACGAATTGCGAACGCCCCCGGGGACTGGACAGGCAGACCGCCGCCGAGCGGTTGCAGTCCGCAGGCAGCAAGCTCACCGAGCGCGAGGCCAAGGCGGTGCTCGCGGCGTACGGTTTTCCGGTGCCGCGCGAGCGGCTCGCGACAAGCCTGGACGAGGCGGCCGCGCACGCGCGCGAGATCGGCGCACCGGTCGCGCTCAAGATCGATTCGCCCGATATCGCGCACAAGACCGAGGCCGGTGCGATACGCCTCGGCATCGAAGGCGATGCTCCGGTGCGTAGTGCTTACGGTGAGGTCATGAGCGCAGCCCGCCGGTATGCGCCTCAGGCCAAGCTAAACGGCGTGCTGGTCCAAGCGATGGCGCCCAAGGGACTCGAATTCATGCTCGGCGTCGTCAGCGACCCGGTATTCGGTCCGGTCGTCGCGGTAGGTCTCGGCGGCATCTACGTCGAGGTGCTGAAGGACGTGGCGTATCGCGCCGCGCCGGTCACGCCCCGTCAGGCGGCGGATATGGTGAGCGAGCTTCGCAGCGCGAAACTCCTCGACGGGGTACGCGGAATGGCGCCCCGGGACAAGGATGCGTTGATCGACCTCATCGTACGGCTGTCGTGGTTCGCCTACGACTTTCGCGAGGAAGTCGCCGAGATCGACCTCAATCCGCTGATCGTCCTCGAGCGCGGCGCCGGCGCGTGCGTCGTGGATGCGCTCATCGTGCGCGCGGTGGACAGGCGCGGCCCCGCGCGCGACGCCTTGCTCAGCCTGCAAGGAGCCGCCAGCCGTCAGGGCGAGGCGTGACCCATGAAGATCTGCGGGATCGGCTGTCCCCAAGGTCCGGCGGTTCCCTCGCCGCGCGCGATCAGGTTGGGCGGGGTACTGGCATTCAGCACGTCGGTGTCGGCCCAATGCTCGTGCACGCGGCCCCAGGGATCGGCCCAGTAATCGAAGAACTGGCTGCCGATCAGGTGGCGGCCGATGCCCCACATGTGCTGGTAGCCTTTCCCCTGCAGGTGCTCGTGGCCGACCATGATGTCGTCGATATCAGCCGCTTCGTAGGACAGATGGTTGAGGCCGCTCTTGTCGCCGCGGATGCAGAAGAACGCGTGATGATCGACGTAATCCTCACCGCGGTCGAGGCGATTGAATGAGCCGACGACGTTGCTCTTCTCGCCGGCATAGACTTCGTCGGAGCAGCGGAAGCCGAGCATCTCCCGGTACCAGGCGAGCGTCTTCTCGAAGTTCTTCGACATGATGACGAAATGGCCAAAGCGCTTGATGTGCGAGGGGCCGCGCTCGATCCGGAAGAGTTCGCCCCTGCGGCGTAGCTTGTCGTTGCCCGAGTTGACCGCGGGCCGCGTGAGCGGGATCGGGTCGAGCATCGCCATGCCGTGGACGACCTCGACCTGGTAGCCGTCGGGGTCGGTCAGGCGCACGCGCTTGCCGCCGCCGGGCTCGTCGATGTCCTCGATGGCGGACGCCCCTGTGACCCGCGACAGCCTGTCGAGGTCCTCCAGGCTGGTGGCGTGAACGGCGATTCCGACGTAGCGCGGCTCGCCCAGTTCGGTCACGTGTATGTGGTGCGGCGCATCGGTGCCGCGCATGTAGAGTGCAGTCTTGGTCCGGTCGGCACGCACCATTCCAAAATCGGTCAGGAACGTCTCTTCCTGGTCCAGATCGGGCGACCGCAGCCGGCCATAAGCGAGATCGAAGGCCTTGATTACAGGCATGGCAACCTCCAATAAAGAACGTGTCGGAATATTTTAAGGCATTTACACGGCCGCCCCGACTTTGCCGCGGTCGAGGAAAATGAGTTCGAATTCCTCGTGCGATCGATTGACGGCCCGCCGGGTTGACGATAGCCTCACTGGGAGACGCAGATCAGGGAGAGGAGCGTGACCATGGAGCAGCGTGCGGCAGAGATCCGAGCCGGGCTGGAGCACCCGGTGATCGACGGCGACGGGCACTGGATGGAGCCGATCCCGGTTTTCCTCGAGTACCTCGGGGAAGTGGGCGGCCCCGGTTCCGTCGACCAGATCAGAGCGAACTGGCGCCGGAACGCGGCGTGGTACCGGGCCACCCCGGCGGAACGCCAGCACCAGCGGCTCCGCCGCGCGATCTGGTGGGGCGTGACCAGCAATACGCTCGACAAGGCGACGGCGCTGCTGCCGGCGTTGCTCAACGAGCGCCTGCCGGAATTGGGCATCGACTTCGCGGTGATTTATCCGAGCTTCGGGCTCACCATCAACGGCATAGTCCAGGACGACCTGAGCCGGGCCGCGGCCCGTGCCTATAACATGATGACGGCCGACATGTTCACGCCATTTGCCGCGCGGTTTGCGCCGGTCGCCATCGTGCCCGCGCATACGCCGGACGCAGCCATCGCGGAGCTGGAATACGCGGTTGGGCAGCGGGGTTTCAAATCGATCATGCTGCGGGGAAACCCGGAACGGCCGATCCCGGGCGCGGCGGAGGGCATCGATCCGCAGAAGGCCGCGTGGTACGTCGATACCATCGGCCTCGACAGCCCATACGACTACGACCCGTTCTGGCAGCGGTGCGTCGACTTCGGCGTGGCCGTGACCCAGCACTCAGGCAGCACCCGCTGGTCGGATCGCGCTTCCATCAGCAACTTCACTTTCAACCACGTCGGCCACTTCGCCGAATCGAACCACGCCTTCGCGCGCAGCGTTTTCCTCGGCGGCGTCGCGCGGCGTTACCCAAGCCTCAATTTCGGGTTCATGGAAGGCGGCGTGAGCTGGGCCTGCCAGATGTGCGCCGACATGATCGAGCACTGGGAGAAGCGCCGCCGCGCCGGGCTGCAGCACCCAAACGCAACGAATGTCGCGGAGCTGCGCGAGCTGATCGGCCGCTATGGCGATCAGAGACTGAAAGCCAGCGCCGACGCGATCATGGGGAGCCTCGACGCTTTCCGCCCGGAGTGCAGCATCGAAGAGCTCGCGCGGCCCGAGCACGTCGCGGACGATTTCGAGGCGTCGGGAGTCAACTCGAAGGAGGATATCCGGGCGGTCTTCTCCGGCAACTTCTACTTCGGCTGCGAGGCAGACGACCGGGCCACGATGTGGGCCTTCGATCCGCGCATGGGCGTTCGACTGCGGCCGGTCTTCAGCTCCGACTTCACGCATTTCGACGTGCCCGATTTCAGGGAGGTGATACCCGAAGCGTTCGAGATGGTGGAGAAGGGCTGGGTGACGGAACAGGATTTCCGGGAGTTCACGTTCACCAATGCCGCGCGTCTGCACGCGCGCAACAACCCGGACTTCTTCAAGGGCACCGTCGTCGAGCAGGCGGTGGCAGATGAGCTTGGCCTCAAGCCGCCGTTGCGCGTAGCGAACGCCTGACAACGCGCGGGTGCCGGATTTCCACAATGCGGACGTTCGCGCGCGCCACGCCGATCGGACTACTATAGCGATCCGAAAGACGCGGCTTTCGCGTTCTGATTGATTCCAAGGGAGGAGCAGCAAAGATGAAGGTGTATGAGAGATTGGCCCATGCGTTCAAGGCGGAAGGCACTACAGCGACGTTTGGCATGATGGGCGACGGCAATATGTACTGGATTTACGCGCTCGACAGGATGGGCGTCAAGATACATGAGGTACGTCACGAAGGCGCAGGGCTCGGGATGGCAGACGGCTTTGCGCGCACCACGCATACCCCGGGGGTCGCCACGGCGACTTGCGGCCCGGGCGTCACACAGCTCGCCACCGCGCTGGTGACCGCCAGCCGCGCCCACTCGCCGCTGGTCGCTTTTTGCGGCGAAGCTCCCAGCACGGACGAAGAGTACGCCCAGTTTCTGGACCAGTCGCGCTTTGCCGCCGCCTGCGAAAGCGGTTTCGTCCGCCTCGTCTCGCCCGATCAGGCCGATGACGTCGTGCGCAAGGCATTCTATCTGGCGAAGACCGAGAACCGCCCGATCATGCTGAGCTGTCCGATGGACATCCAGCAGAAGACGTTCGAGGACGACGATGAAGAGTACAAGCCGTCCTCGACGCTCTTCACGCGCGGGGCCGTGCACCCTGACGCCAAAGTGTTGGAACAGGCCGCCGATATGGTAGCCAACGCCAAGAAGCCCGTGATCATTGTCGGGCGGGGCGCGCAGTGGGCGGGCGCAGGGCCGGCAGTGCTCAAGCTCGGCGATCGCATCGGCGCACTGATCCTGACGACGCTGTTGACGAAGACCTTCCTCAACGAATCCGAGTATCACGCGGGCATCTCCGGCTTGTACGGCTCGCGCCCGGCCATGCATTTGTGCCACGAAGCCGACCTGGTCATCGGCGTGGGGGCGAGCTTGAACCGCCACACGCTGGAAAACGGCTACATGTACCCGGAAGCGCGCTACATACACATCGATTCGCAGCCGCACCTGATGATGGGCGGCGGGCGGGCCGCCGATTGCTATCTTCAGGCCGACGCCAGAATCGGCGTCGAGGCGCTGGAGAAGCTCCTCGCCGGCCGTGGCGTGAAGTTGACCGGCTATCGCACGCCCGACGTGAAAGCCCAGCTCGTCAATCACAACGCGGACCGCACGGAATTCGAGATGGATCCGGGCACCGTCGACCCGCGCGAGGCCGTGATCGTCCTCGACCAGATCGTGCCGCCGGAGATCGGCGTGTTGTCGGGCAGCGGCATGACCTCGGCGTTCTGCAGCATGTTGATGACGCGCCGGCGTGGACTGGTGCAGGGCGGGCACTTCTTCGGCTGCATCGGGCAGATGCTGCCGGCCGCGATGGGGGCGGTCGTGGCGACGGGTAAACCCGCCATGCTGATCGACGGCGACGCGAGTGTGATGATGCATCTCGCGGAGTTCGAGACGGCGGTGCGCTACGACATGCCCCTGCTGGTGGTGGTGATGAACAACGAAGCGCTGGGGGCGGAGTACTACAAGCTCGACGCGCACGAGATGGAGACGAGGGGCTCGCAGATCACGACACCGGACCTGGGCAAGGTGGCAGTTTCGTTTGGCGGGCGCGGCTGCAACGCCACGACCATCGATGATCTCTCATCTGCCGCGAAAGAGTTCGTGGCAAAGCCCGGTCCGATGATGGTCGACCTGCGCATTTCAAAATCGGTGCCCAGCGTACCCTATCGGCGCCTGCACTACGGTCGGGACGAATAGTCAGGTAAGGGGTCAGACCACTAATCGCTTCCGGTTGGAGCCAAGACCTTGGCAACTTAGTGGTCTGACCCCTTCTTACTATGTTGCAACTCGTGTTCCTGCATGGGCCGGGCGCCGGCGCGAGCGCAGATGCGTTCTACCATCAGCTTCGCCATTTCCCGGCGAGCGTTGCGCCCAACCTGCCCGGGCACCTGGAGGGCACCCGCTGTCCGGACGTTGCGCGCTACACGGAGTGGGTGCGCGGCTGGCTGTGGGCGCAAAGATTGAACAAAGACCTCGTTCTGGTCGGATACACGCTGGGCGCCTCGATTGCTCTGCAATACGGGCTCGACTATCCGGATGAAGTGAAGGGCCTCGTGGTGATGACTGTCGCGGCACGGCCCAAGGTACGCGCGCCGGGCACCTACGAAATGCGCCTGCGCGCGCCGAAGGAGCCGAAGGTCTACGAGGAATGGCTCGCATTTCAGCGCACCGCGATGCACCTGGTGGAGCCGGGCTTGCGGGAGCGCCTGATGGAGCGGCACCGCCAGGTAGGCCCGATATCCCAATACCACGATTTGATGGCGATCGATGCTTTCGACGTGCGCGACCGTATCGGAACCCTCAAACCGAAGCTCCTCCTCCTGCGCGGCCTGCTCGATCACGGCAATCCGCCGGAGTACGAGAAAGAAATCCATGAGGCGGTGCCGGGCTCGAAATACGTCAAGCTCGCCGACGCCGGGCATTTCCCGCCCACGGAGATCCCGGACAAGGTCAACGCGCTGATCGAGGAGTTCGTGGCCGCGTTGTGACGGGGATGGACATGTTGCATCTGAAGAGGCTGTTTTTCGTGTTGCTCGCCGTTGCCGCGTGCACGGGCGGCGAGTCGCAGGCGGCCGCCGCCGCCAAGAAGGCCGACCCGCTCCAAGACCTGTCGTTCGCCGCGCTAACGAACGGGCGCGCGTTCAGCCGGTGAGGTTCCGATATTGATCCCAGGTCTAGTGGCTTCTCCGCACCCTTCTCACCTTGCGGGGTGCAACGATCCACAGAGCACCTGCACTGGCTGCCTTGGCAACGACCGCCACCCCGAAGGCAATGGCGTAACTGCCGGTGACGTCGTAGACATAGCCACCCAGCCACGCCCCCAGGGCGTTCCCGAAGCCGTTAAATATGTTGATGAAGCCGTAGATGGCGCCGAAGTGACGCCCGGCGAACAGATCGGAAGTGACGACGGGCCACAGTGGGGCCGAAACCGCATAGCCTATCGCGAAAACCACGGCATAGAGGTACAAGATCCCCGAGAACGGCAGCACCCTCGTCAGCGCGAGCAGGCCGACTGCCAGCATCATCGCCGCGCACCCTAAAGTGTAGGTGATCTCCCGCCCGATATTGTCGGCTGCCCATCCCCAGAACACTTTCGCCGCCACGCTGAGGAGTCCGATCAGACCGACCAT
>Ga0209108_10000637_pt1 | contig 19431 bp, 19 predicted proteins | sample Rifsed10ft1_FD_184003 | JGI IMG/M metagenome (GOLD analysis project Ga0209108, IMG submission 184003) | Soil microbial communities from Rifle, Colorado, USA - sediment 10ft 1 (version 2) | ecosystem: Environmental > Terrestrial > Deep subsurface > Rock core/Sediment | place: Rifle, Colorado...
TTCTTGCAGGGCGATATGCCTCCGGCGGCCGAAGAGGCGATGGGTCTGCTTCGCACCTTCGGCCCACCCCGCAAAGAATCCGGCCCCGGCCGGATGCTGGCCACCCACCTGGACGACGGCTCCTGCCTCTTGCTGATCCCGGGCCACTTTACCGCGGTCCTGGCGGTCTTTTCCCAGGATCCGCCCGGCTGGCAGGTTCGGGCGCTGAAGGAAGTGCTGCTGAACTTCGAAGCCGCCAACCGGACCGGGTTGCGCAAGGGCCAGCCAGACAAGTTGGTCTTCCCGGACTTACGCCGCTTTGTGAAAGCCTGAACAAGCCACACCCAACGCTCACCAATTGAACGGTTAGAAGGGGGGTCAGGCTGCGAAGAGCAGCATGGCAACGATCGCCATGCCGACCCCCACCCACTGCCGAAGCTCCAATCGTTCGCCAAGCAACAGCATGGCCAGCAAGATCGTAAGAGCGGGGTAGAGCGCCGTAAAGGCGCTGACCAGGGCCACCTGGCCTTTGCGGACCGCGAACAGGAACGAGAGGGCCCCCAGCATCCCAAGCAGCCCGGTCAGGCTAGCCAGCAAAACCCCGGTGGGATGCGCCTCCGGTTTGAACTTCAAGACCGCCAATACGATGATCGCCACCGGAATTCCAATGAGCGCTTCGAAGAGAATCGTACTGAGCGGACTAATGTAGCGAAGGGTGATCTTGGGGAAGAACCCGTATAGCCCCCAGAAGAGGAAAGTGCCCATCGCGGGTAAGATCCAGTCTCTCATGCGAATCTCCTCAATTTGGATATAATCCCGCTCCCAAATGACCAAAATGCTTCCGGAGGGTGCGGATGGCCGATGGCTACTGCCCGGAGTGCGACGGGGAAATAAGCTTCGATGGGCCGCCGAGAAAGGGGCACAAGGTGACTTGCCCAACCTGTAGTGCAGAATTGATAGTCGTGAGAGCAGCCCCGATCGAACTCGATTGGGCGGATGGGGACTGGGAAGATACCGCCGACGAATCATTCGACGACGAGGAAGAGGACGAGGACGACGACACCGACTTCGATTGACCTGACCTTGCTTCCATAAGATTGATCAGAGGCACACGCCAGGCGTGTGCCTCTTCGTTTCACCCGAGTCAGCCAAGGGTCAGATTTGGGATCAGCTCTCGACCGGGGCAGCCAGCAGAGCCGCATGGGCGGCGGCCAGGCGGGCGACCGGGACCCGGAAGGGCGAGCAGCTCACGTAGTTCAATCCATATTCGTGGCAGAGCCGGATGGACTGGGGATCCCCGCCGTGTTCGCCGCAGATCCCAACCTCCAGGTCGGGGCGAACGGCCCGTCCTTCATTGGTCGCCATCTTCATCAGTCGTCCCACCCCCTCCGGATCGATGGATTGGAAGGGATTGCCGGGGAGGATTTCCTTCTCGATGTACTCCATCAGGAATCCGGCCTCGGCGTCGTCGCGGCTGATTCCGTAGGTGGTCTGGGTAAGATCGTTCGTCCCGAAGGAGAAGAACTCGGCGTACTTGGCGATTTCCCCGGCGGTCAGGGCGGCCCGGGGGATCTCGATCATCGTCCCGAACTTGTAGTCCACCTGGACCCCTTGCTCTTGCATGACCTGCTTGGCCACCTCTTGCAGGGCGAGCTGCTGGGTTTTTAGTTCGTTGACATGGCTGATCAGCGGAATCATGACTTCCGGGTGGACGTCGCCGCCGGCTTTGGTCACGGTGCAGGCGGCTTCCATGATGGCCCGCACCTGCATCTTGGTGACTTCCGGCATGTGGATCCCGAGCCGTACTCCGCGCAGCCCCAGCATCGGGTTCGCTTCCCGCATGCCCTCGACTGCCGCCAGTAACCGCTCTTGCTCTGCCAACCTCACCGCATCCTTCCCCGAGAGGCGCAGCTCGGTGACCTGCACCAACAGCTCGTCGTGGTTAGGCAGGAATTCATGCAATGGTGGATCGATGAGCCGGATGATGACCGGCAGCCCGTCCATCACCCGGAAAAGTCCCTCGAACTCCTTGCGCTGGAAGGGAAGCAGCTTGTCCAGCGCTTCCTTCCGCTCCTCCGGGGTGTCGGCCAGAATCATTTGCTGGACGTAGGGCAGCCGTTCGGACTCGAAGAACATGTGCTCGGTCCGGCACAATCCGATCCCTTCGGCTCCGTAGTCCCGCGCCCGCTGGGCATCCCGCGGGTAATCCGCATTGGCCCACACTCCCAAGCGCCGCAGCTCATCGGCCCAGGAGAGGATCTTGATCAGGTAGGGATCCTTGATGTCCGGCTCCATGGTTTCCAGCTGGCCCAGGTACACCTCGCCAAGGGTGCCATCGATCGATATCCAGTCACCTTCCTTGACCTCTCGGCCGTCAACCGAGATCACCCGCTTGTCAAGATCGATGTCGAGGGCCGACACGCCGACCACTGCCGGTTTGCCGAATTGACGGGCGACCAGCGCGGCATGGCTGGTGCGGCCGCCACGGCTGGTCAGAATCCCCTGGGCCGCCAACATGCCATGCACATCGTCGGGTTTGGTCTCGGGCCGCACCATGATGACCTTGCGGCCTTCCTGCTTGGCCCAGGCTTCCGCCCGATCGGCGTCCAACGCCACCTGGCCCACGGCCGCCCCCGGCGACACGTTGAGTCCACTGGCGAGCCGGCGACCCTGTTCGCTCGCCGTCTTCATTTTCACCGGATCAAACTGAGGGTGCAGGAAGAAATCGACGTGGTCCGGAGTAATCCGCAGGACCGCTTCCTTCCGGCTGATCAGGCCCTCCTCCACTAAATCGCAAGCGATCCGAACCGCGGCCTGGGCCGTCCGTTTGCTGTCGCGGGTCTGCAGCATCCAGAGCACGCCGTTCTCGATGGTGAACTCGATGTCTTGGACTTCCCGGTAGTGTTTTTCCAGCTTGCGACTGATCTGCTCCAGCTCGGAATAAGCCTTCGGCAGGTCGGACTTCATGTCCGCGATCTGCTTGGTCATCCGGATCCCAGCCACCACATCTTCACCTTGGGCGTTGAGCAGGAAATCGCCTTCAATCAGGTTTTCGCCGGTCGATATGTTGCGGGTGGTGCTGACCCCGGTGCCGGAGTCGCTTCCCATATTGCCGAAGACCATGGTGACGATGTTGACTCCCGTTCCCAGGTCGTGAGGGATTCCGGCCGCATTCCGGTAATCCACCGCCCGTTTGCCGTTCCAGGATTTGAAGACGGCTTCGATCGCCAGCTTGAGCTGTTCGATCGGCTCACCGGGGAAATCGCGGCCGGTGTGCTTTCGGACGATTTCCTTGAACCGTTCGGTAATCTTCTTCCAATCCTCCGCGGTCAGGTCCGAGTCGCTTTCAACCCCTCGCTGCTTTCGAAATTCGGTCAACACTTGCTCGAACGGTTCGTCGGCGACGCCCATGACCACCGAGCCGTACATTTGGACCAGGCGCCGGTAAGAATCGTAGACAAAGCGGGGATCGCCGGTCAGCTTGACCATCCCGGCGGCGGTCTGATCGTTTAGCCCGATGTTCAGTACCGTGTCCATCATCCCGGGCATCGAGAACTTGGCGCCGGAACGACAGGAGACCAGCAGCGGATCGGCCGGATCACCGAGGCGCTTTCCGGTCCGTCTCTCAATCGTGGCCAGGGCCGCCAGGACCTCATCCCACATCCCCTCCGGGAATTGCTCCCCGGCCGCCAGGTAGACGTTGCAGGCCTCGGTGGTGATCACAAAACCCTCGGGGACCGGGATCTCGAGCCGGGTCATCTCGGCCAGGTTGGCGCCTTTGCCTCCCAGCAAGGCCTTCACCCCGTCCCACGACCCGGCGACGCCCTCCGCCTGTTCTACTTCGTCGTATGCGTACACCCATTTCTTCGGCATATCCATCACCCTCATGAGAACACCGCGCCGGGAGCATCGCCGCGCGGTGCTGGGAACAATGTTACTGCAAAACCGCAGGCCGCGGTTTTAGCCTTCCGCGGGCAGTCCGACCTGAATCTCGTCCCCCACGATCCGCACCGGATAAGCCGGGATGTCCACCACGGCCGGCAGCGAGAGCACTTTTCCGTTCCGCAGGTCAAACCGGGCCCCGTGCCGGGGACACTCGATCTCATACTCCCGCAGCTCACCCTCGGCGACCGGTCCATCGTCATGCGAACACACGTCCGAGATAGCGAAGTACCGGCCCGCAATGTTGAAGACCGCGATCGTTTCGCCGCCGACTTCCAGGATCAGGCGGTCCCCGTTCCCGAGCTCGCCCACGGTCGCCACCGTCACGAATTCGAGCTTCTCATCATCTACCAGGGAGTAGTTGTACATGTGGGTCTGCTACAGAAAAAACGCCGGACGCGGCCGGCGGGCAAGCGAGGCGCGCGGTCTGGCGGTTAGATCGCCGCCAATTCCTCTTCCAAGTGCTCCAGGCCGTATACTCCCGCCTTCAGCACCTTGAGCGACAGCAGGGCGCACTTCATGCGGACCGGCCCGAGCTCGATTCCAAGCATCTCGAGCAAAGCCTCCTTGCCGTACCCCTTGACCTCCTCCAACGGCTTGCCCACCACCGATTCCATCAGCAGGTCGGCCGAGGCCTGAGAAATCGCACAACCCTCTCCGGAGAACGCGGCCTCGCTTACCCGGCCCTCGCCATCTACCCGGAGATCGATCCGAACGTGATCGCCGCACAGCGGGTTGTCGTCCTCATAGCTGTAATCATGCGGGTCCAACTTCCCCCGCATCCGGGGGTTCTTGTACCGGTCAATGATCTGTTCACGGTAGAGATCGTCCATTGTCGGTTGCTGTATCGCGGGTGCTAAGCGAAGACCTCCCTCACCTTATACAGGCCCTCAATCAGCCTGTCAATCTCCTCGGGGGTGTTGTACAGATAAAAGGAAGCCCGGGTGGTCGCCGGCAGGCCGAGCTTCTCGTGCAGCGGCATGGCACAGTGATGGCCGGCCCGGACTGCGATTCCTTCCCGGTCGAGCAACTGCGCGACATCGTGGGCATGGGCGGTCTCGAAGGTGAAGGCCGCCACCCCACCCTTGTGCTCGGGGGCTGGGCCGTAGACGCTGACTCCGGGCACTTCCTCCAGCTGTTCCACGGCCCGGGTGACCATCATCCGCTCATGCTCCATCACCGCCGGCATGCCGAGCTCGGTAAGGAAGTCCACCGCCGCGCCGAAGCCGACCGCCTCGGCGATCGGCGGAGTGCCGGCCTCGAACTTGTGGGGGACCTCGTTGGGCTCGAAGGAGTCGAGCCGCACCCGCTTGATCATCTCGCCACCCCCCAGGAAGGGCGGCATCCGCTCGAGCAGTTCGCGCCGCCCGTAGAGGGCCCCGATCCCCGACGGCCCGCACATCTTGTGGGCAGAGAAGGCCAGGAAATCCACTCCGAGCTGAGCGACGTTTAGCTGGAGATGCGGCACCGCTTGTGCCCCGTCCACCAGCACCACCGCGCCGGCCGCGTGGGCGGCGGCCGTCATTTCAGCGACCGGGGTGATCGTCCCCAGCACGTTAGACATCATCGTGAACCCGACCAGCTTGGGGCGGGTCTCCAGCAGCCTGCGATACTGCTGCTGATCGAGCTGATAATCCGGGCCGAAGGAAACGTAGTGGATCTCGAAGCCGATCTCCTTGGCCAGCATCAGCCAGGGGACAATGTTGGAGTGGTGCTCCATTTCGGTCAGCAGGATGCTGTCGCCAGCCTTCAGATTGGCCCGACCCCAGCTGTGGGCGACCAGGTTGATGGCCTCGGTGGTGTTCTTGGTGAACACGATCTCGCGGGGTGAGCTCGCTCCGATGAAGCCGGCCACCTTGGCCCGGGCCGCCTCGAAAGCCTCGGTCGCCTCTTCGGCCAGGCGGTGGATCCCGCGATGGACGTTGGCGTAATGCTGCTCGTAGAGATTCAACATCGCCGCCAGGACTGAGCGCGGCTTCTGCGAGCTGGCCGCCGAGTCCAGATAGACCAGCTTTACCCCCGGATGGACCTCGCGCTCAAGCACGGGGAATTCGCTTCGGATCGCCGGTATGTCCAGGGAGCGCAGTTGGGAACTGGTCATTTCCGCCTCTTTCGAGCGGCCCGCGGGGGGCGAACCCGAGACCTGGAGGAGGCCCGAATCTTGTCGCTGTCCTGCCGGGCCCACAGGACCCGGTCGGGGACCATCCAGCCGTCGGTCAGATACACATCCTGATTGAATTGGACGGCCACCATCTTGTAGTCGGCCTGTACGACCACTCCTTGAAGCCAATCGTTGACCCGTTGATCTCCATTCATGTGATCGCACAACACGTCCACCAGAGCCCCAACGTCAAAGCGACGTGGTTCGATGGGTGTAGCTGCAGAGGGTTTGGTCGCAACGCGTTTGGCAGTCATATTCCTCAAGGCCTGGCTCATTAAACGCTTGCTCCGAGCTTATTGTCAATCATCTCATGGAACCGGTCCCGAATCTCCGGGAGCGGGATCCGCTCTAAGACCGAGGCGAAGAAGCCATCGACAACCAATCGCTCTGCCTGCCGGCGGGGAATTCCCCGCGACATCAGATAGAAGAGCGGCTCTTCCTCCAATTGGCTGACGGTCGCGCCATGGGTGCAGCGCACGTCGTCGGCCAGGATTTCGAGCCCGGGGATCGAGTCGGCCCTGGCCTTCTTGCTGAGGATCAGATTGCGATTGGCCTGATAACCATCCGTTTTCTGGGCTCCTGGAGCGACGTAGATCATGCCTTGCCAGACGGAGCGGCTCCGGTCCACCAGCGCGCCCTTGAACAGCAGGTCACTAGTCGTATTAGGGGCAAGGTGGTTCTGCTGGGTGTCGTGGTCCAGGTGTTGGACGCCGTCGGCGAAGTAGAACCCGGACCAGCGGCCTTCGGCGCCCTGCCCTTCCAGGCTGAGCTCCGAGAAATTCTTGGTCAGGTGACTGCCGACTGCCCCAAAGACCCACTCGATCCGGCCGTCCCGGCCCACTCGGGCCCGCTCGTGGGTGAAGTTCCAGACGTGATTGCCCCAGTTCTGAATCTCAATGAAGCGGAGCTGGGCACCACCCCCGACCACCAGTTCCACGATCCCGGCATGCAGCCCGGCGGCCGCTGCGCCCAATGGAGGGGAAGCCGTCTCGTGGACCAGGCTGGCCGAAGCACCTTCTTCGACGACCACCAGCAAGCGGGTGAAGGCCGCCAGGTCCTTGCCGGGCGCCCAAACCAGCGCATGCAGCGGCACTTCCAGGTTCACTCCCTTGGGGACGTAGAGCAGGGTCCCCTCGGTGGCCAGAGCAGCGGCCAGTGCGGCGAATTTTCCCTCCGCCGGTCCTACGGCCGACCCGAGGTGGGTCTCGAGCAGGGTGGGGTGCTCTCGCACTGCCGTCTCCCAATCGGCGAAGACCGTCCCAGAAGCTTCCAACGCTGCCTGGCCGGTAAGCTGCGGGGCGTGGCCAGGTCGAATCAACAAGTTCGCCCCGGTCCCATCCAAATCCCCCGGACCCTGCGCTTCGTCGGCCGCCTTCAGTCCAACTCGGTCGGCCGGCAGTCCGCGCAAATCGGTCCGGCGCCACGGCTCATCCTGCACCGTCGGCAGCGGGAGCGAAACCCAGCTCTCCCAGGCGGCCATCCGCCGCTCGGCCAGCCAACTCGGTTCGGCAAGCCTCCGGCTCGCGGCCCGGACGTCCTCTGCGGTAAACCGGAACTCTGCCGGCCCGCCTCGCCGGATGATGCGGCTCGTGCTGCGAATGGTCTTGGTCGTCATTTCTTGATTGCCACACGAAGGGCCGGCTTCAGCCGGCCCGCACGGTCCTGCCTCGATCGACTCGGGCCGGCGGAACTAACCGATCGACCCCTCCATCTGAAGCTGGATTAAGCGGTTCATCTCAACGGCATACTCCATTGGCAACTCGCGTACCAGCGGCTCAATGAAGCCGGACACAACCATCGTGATGGCCTCGTCTTGCGGCAGCCCGCGGCTCATCAGGTAAAAGAGCTGCTCTTCGCCAATCTTGCTCACCGAAGCCTCGTGCCCGACGTTGACGTCGTTCTCGTCGATCTCAATAAAGGGGTAAGTGTCCGAGCGGGAGCGGTCGTCGAGCAGCAGCGCGTCGCAGACGACATTAGAGCGCGAACCAACGGCACCTTTATGGATTTTGAGCAGGCCGCGATACGAGGCCCGGCCGCCTCCCTTGCTGATCGACTTGGAGGTGATCCGGCTGGTTGTGTGGGGGGCGACATGGATGACCTTCCCCCCGGTATCCTGGTGTTGCCCGCTGCCTGCGAAGGCCATGGAGAGGATTCCGCCGTGGGCGCGTTCTCCGATCAGATAGCAGGACGGGTATTTCATAGTTAGCTGGCTGCCAAGGTTGGCGTCTACCCACTCGTGCTTGGCGCCCTCGTGGACCATCGCTCGCTGGGTCACCAGGTTGAAAACGTTCACGGACCAGTTCTGGATGGTCGTGTATCGGGAGCGGGCTCCCTTCTTGACGATGATCTCGATTACGCCGCTGTGGAGCGAATCAGTGGTGTAAATCGGGGCCGTGCAGCCTTCGACGTAATGAACCTCGGCTCCCTCTTCGACGATGATCAGCGTACGCTCAAACTGACCGATGTTCGGCGTGTTGAGCCGGAAATAGGCCTGGAGCGGCAGCTCGACCTTGACCCCGGCCGGCACGTAGACAAAGGAACCACCTGACCACACTGCGCTATTGAGCGCGGCAAACTTATTGTCGGTGTAAGGGATCACCGTCCCGAAGTACTGGCGGAATAGATCTTCGTGATGCTTTAGCCCATCTTCGATACTGACGAAGATAACCCCCAGCTCCTCCAGGTGCTTCTGGATGCTGTGGTAGACCATCTCCGACTCGTACTGGGCCCCCACCCCGGCCAGAAACTTCTGCTCGGCTTCCGGGATGCCCAGCTTGTTGAAAGTAGCCTTGATGGTCTCGTCCACGTCGTCCCAGGACTTGCTCTCCGAATCGGACGGCTTGACGTAATAGTAGATGTTGTCGAGATCCAACCGGCTGAGGTCACCGCCCCAGGTCGGCATGGGCCGGGCCAGAAAGTGCTCCAGCCCATTAAGTCGGAACTCGGTCATCCAGGCCGGTTCGCCCTTCATGGCCGAAATCTGGCGGACGACCTGCTCATCCAGGCCCCTCCGAGTCTTAAAGACCGAGACGTCCGGGTCGCTGAACCCGAACTTGTATTTTTCCATCCCTTCGAGCTGTTTGAGATCCGCTGGTGTCGCCATGGCTAACCCGCCTGCATCCCTTCGTATCCGACCGTTTCCAGGCGCCCGGCCAGCTCGGGACCGCCTGATTCCACGATCGTACCATCGAGCATGATATGTACAAAGTCTGGACGGATGTAATTCAGAATCCGCTGGTAATGGGTGATGATCAACACGCCCAGTTTCTCGCCGACCAGCGCGTTCACGCCGGCCGCCACAATTCGCACCGCATCGATGTCCAGCCCGGAGTCGGTCTCGTCGAGGATCGCGATCTCCGGCTCAAGGGTCGCGAGCTGCAGGATCTCGGCCCGCTTCTTTTCCCCACCCGAAAACCCTTCGTTGAGGTAGCGCCCGGCGAAGTCGTGCGGAACTTTCAAGAGGTCCATCTTTGCCTTGAGCAGGTCGCGGAACTCGGGAAGCGGTATTCCCTTGTCCTTGCCATTCTCGATCGCCCGGCGAGTGTTGAGCGCCAGCCGCAGGAAGTTTGCGACCGTCACTCCAGGGATCGCCACCGGATATTGAAAGGCCAGAAACAGCCCCATCCGGGCCCGTTCATCCGGAGCCAGCTCGAGGATGTCCTGGCCCTTGAAGAGCACCCGCCCCTGGGTAACCTGAAACGCCGGATGCCCCATCAATACATTCGCCAGGGTCGATTTCCCGGCCCCATTGGGGCCCATCAGGCCGTGGATCTCGCCCTGCTTAACGGTCAGATTGACGCCCTTCAGGATCGGCTTGTCTTCAACTGAGGCATGCAGATCCCTAATCTCTAAGGTGACCACCCGATCGATTGCTCCTATAAAGTGCGAACGAGGCGAATTATAGCACGCGGCCGATTTTTCGTCAATATTGTTTGAAAAATTAGCGTAAATCGACGGCGTGCTTCTTTACATAAGTTACTCAGCTTGCCGTGCTCGGCTTGCAGCCCCTTTGATAATAATGATAAATATCAGAAATATTGACGCTCAAAGACCCACATGCTATACTCACCGCGTTATGGCTTCCCCTACCCGAGACCTGGTTCTCCGGACCCTGCGAGCCCGCGGGAAATGCACGATCCGTGAGCTGGCTAGCGAGGCCGGGGTCTCCCCCGTCTCGGTCCGTCATCATCTCTCCGCCCTACAGGCCAGCGGGCTGGTCGCGGCCGAGGAAGTCAAACACGGAGTCGGGCGCCCGTACCATGTGTTCAACCTGACTGAGAAAGCCCTCGAGGCTTACCCCGGGCGCTATTTCCGGCTCACCAACCGGCTCCTGGATGAGGTCAAAGGCCACCTTCCGGAAGGGCTGGTCTCGCAGTTGTTTTCCGGGGTGGCGACTGCGATGGCCGACGAATACGCCGCCCAGCTCGAGGGGCTGCCGCTCAAAGACCGGCTGCCGAGGCTGATCGAGATGCTTGCCGCTGAGGGTTTTGACGCGGAGTACGAGTGGCAGGACGATCGAGTGGTCATCCGGGAGTATGGCTGCCCGTACCTGCAGGTCGGCCGGGAGCATCCTGAAGTCTGCGCGGTCGACACCCGTTTCATCGCCACCGCTCTTGACCTGCCGATCGAGCGGGTCAATTGCCTGCTGGACGGCGATACCCACTGCACCTTCACCTTAAAAGTGCTTGAAGAGAAGGAGAAGCTGCCGGTCCATGGCTGAAGAAATCGCACCCAAGGTGATTTGGGAGGCCGACTCCACCCACCCTGATCGGGCAATCAAGGTCCGCGAAGGACTACGTGAAGTTATGGACCCCGAGATCGGGCTGAACGTGATCGAGCTCGGCTTGATCCGCGATCTCCGGATCCAGGATTCAACCCAGCACGTCAAGATGATCATGACCACTCCCTTTTGCCCGTACGGCCCGGCCTTGCTGGAGATGACCCGCGCTCGCGCCGAAGAGGCTGGCGGAGCAACCACCACCATCGAGCTCGCCTTCGAACCTTGGGATCCCAGTATGATGGAAGAGGGGGTTGGCGCGGAGTGGGGGCTCTTCTAACGCCTTCCCTTCCCAGATAACTGGACCGGGAGCCCAAGGCTCCCGGTTTTTATTTCTGACCGGCTCTGGCCTCGGCCAAAACCTCCGGGCTTCGCCGCTCTCGTTCGACCAGCCCAATGAGCCCAAGCAATGCCAGCACTAACCGCATCCCGAGCCCGAACCAGGTCACGATGATGATGAGCAGGGCGCCCAGCACCAAAACCACAATCCACGGCGACGGCATCCGGCTGCCCCGCAGGACCACCAGTCGCCCTCGCAACTCGCTGACAAAGGCCGGGCTGGGCTCCACCGGAACCAGGGAACGTTCCAGCCAGGCCTCAATCTTTTTGGCGTTCAGCTTTCTTCCGAGCTCCATCGTTCCCTACCCCCTGCGGCGAACTTCTCCCGAATCTTTGATCTGATCTCGCAACGCATTGAGGGTCCGGTGATAGAGACTCTTGATCGCACCCTCGGTGCGCCCCATAATGTCACCGATCTCCGCGTTCGACTGCCGCTCGACGAACTTCAAGATCAACAGCTGCTGGCGATCTGCCGGCAGCTGGCGAACCGCCTCCAGCAGCAACCGGTTCTGCTCCGCGGCCATGGCCAGGACCTCCGGATGGCTGCTCGCTCCGGTCTCGATGGCGTGGTCTTCCAGCGAGACCATCGGGCGCCGGCTTCGATCCCGGTGCCAGTTCGCCACCAGATTGTGGGCGATCCGGTACAGCCAGGCGGAGAACGGAACGCCCTGGTCCTGGAAGCTTGCGACGTGGTGCAGCGCCCGCTGGAAGACCCGGGCGGTCAGATCCTCGGCGTCCTGGTAGTCGCCGGTCCGGTAGTAGATGTAGTTGTAAATCCGCCCAACGTGCCGGTTGTACAACTCCCCGAATGCCTCCGGATCCAAGCCGGCCCGGCGGACCAATTCCATCTCATCGCCGTCCCGGGCGGTCATCATTCGGGTCCGCCCGAGACGTTAAGGAAAACACCACACATACCGGGTAGTTGCCCTGCAGGAAGGACCGCGCAGTATAGCATACGGGTCGGATGATATAATCCCGCTCCCCTCGAATGCAGACGCTCGTCGCCCTGGATCTCGAGACAACCGGTCTGGATCCAACCCGTGATGCCATTATTGAGATTGGCGCGGTTCGATTCCGGGACGATCGGATTGAAGAGGAGTGGAGCCAGTTGGTCAATCCCGGCCGCCCGCTCCCCCGCTTCATCACCCAGCTCACCGGAATCACCGACGAGATGCTGGCCGAGGCGCCGCGGCTGCAAGAGGTGTTGGAACCGATCCGGGCGTTTGTCGGGGACCATCCGATCGTCGGTCACGCGGTCGGCTTCGACCTGAGTTTCCTCCAGCGCAAGGGGCTGTTTGCCGAGAACCAGCCGCTGGACACCTATGACCTGGCGGCGGTCGTGCTGCCGGCAGCCGGCCGCTACAGCCTGGCTGCCTTGGCCAGCGAGTTGAAAGTCCCGCGGCGGACCTCTCACCGAGCCCTCGAAGACGCCCGGACGACGATGATGGTCTTCCAGCGCCTGGTTGAGTTGGCATCCCAACTGCCCTACCCCATCCTAAAGGCCATGAGCGGGTTTGGGGCCAATTTCGATTGGGGAGCCGGGTGGGTATTCGAGGCCGCCCTGGAGCAAAGCGAACCCCGGGACGGCGCCGGACCGCTTGAATTCCCGGCGTTCAGCGTACCCATGGATCGGCCCGATCCCTTGAAGCCCACGGATACCCGCCAGCCGCTGGATCTCGAAGCGCTGGCCGGGCTGCTGGAGCCGGGCGGCGCCTTCTCCCGGGCCTTTCCCGCCTACGAACACCGCACCCAACAGGTCCGAATGCTGCAAGCGGTTGGGCGGTCGCTTTCGGATGGCCGCCATCTGCTCGTCGAAGCCGGGACCGGGACCGGGAAGTCGATGGCCTATTTGATCCCCAGTTTCGAATGGGCCGCCCGGAATGGGGAGCGGGTCCTGATCTCTACGAACACGATCAATCTGCAGGACCAGCTGATCCACAAGGATATTCCGGATCTGAACCTGGCCTTGAAGCGCGACTACCGGGCCGCCGTGCTCAAGGGCCGGCGCAATTACCTGTGCCCCCGCCGTCTGGCAGCCGTCAGCCGGAACGGACCCCGCAATGCCGAAGAGGCCCGAGTGCTGGCCAAACTCATGGTGTGGCTGTATGGCGGCGGAACGGGCGACGTCACCGAGATCAACCTGCGTGGTCCGGCGGAGGCGGCGATCTGGGGCCGGATGTCTTCCGACTACGAAGAGTGCGGCCTGGAGGCCTGTCTCGCCTATGCCGGTGGGAGCTGTCCGTACTACAAAGCCCACCTGGCCGCCGAGAGCGCCCACGTGGTGATCGTCAACCATGCTTTGTTGCTGGCCGATATTGCAACCGGGAACCGGGTCATCCCAGACTACCGGTATCTGGTCGTGGACGAAGGCCATCAACTGGAAGCGGCGACGACTCGCGGGTTGGCCTTCGAGCTCCAGGAACCGGATTTGCTGCGGATGTTGCAGGACCTGGAGGGAACCAGCCTGCCCCGGATCCCCGCTCTGGCTCAGCGGCGGCTGCCGGCCGAGCAGCTCGCCGAAATGCAGTCCGTGCTCGCGGCCGCCAGCGAGCAGCTGCGGACCGCCTCCGGCCTCGTTCGGCCATTCTTCCAACGGTTGCTCGATTTCGTCGAACGCCGCCGGGAAGGAGAGCCGCTCACTCGCTATGGTCAGCAGGAAAGGGTCCTGCCGGCGACCCGCAGCCTGCCGCTCTGGACCGACGTGGAGATCACCTGGGAGGCATTGCGCGGACCGCTGAGCAGCCTATTGGAGTCCCTCACTCGCATAAGTGGAGCGTTCGAGCCTTCCGGTGAGGAAGACCTGGCGGTGGGATTACGAACTCTCGTGCGCGATCTAGGGACGAACCTGGCCAGCCTGGACGAATTGATCTTCCAGTCCGACCCGCAGCGCATCCATTGGATCGAGCTGCAGGGCGAGCCGGCCCGCCTGTCGCTGCATGCCGCGCCATTGGAAGTCGGGCCGTTGATCGAGAAGCATCTCTGGTACCAGAAGGAATCAGTGATCATCACCTCCGCGACCCTCACGACGACCGGTGAATTCGATTACCTGCGCCGGCGCCTCGGCGCGGCGGATGCCGACGAGTTGGCGGTGGGTTCACCCTTCGATTTCGAGAGCTCGGCCCTGCTCTACCTGGTCAACGACATCCCAGAGCCGAACCAGCGCCCGGCCTATCAGGCCGCCCTTGAGCGAGGGCTGATCGATCTCTGCCGGGCAACCGGCGGCCGAACCCTGGTGCTCTTCACCTCCAACGACCAGCTCTTGTCGACCGCCCAGGCCATCAGCGGGCCGCTTGCCGCCGATGGGATCGTGGTGCTCGAGCAGAGTGCGGGTGCCTCCCGGCATGCGCTGCTGGAGAGCTTCAAGACCAGCGAGCAGGCCGTCCTGCTGGGCAGCCGTTCCTTTTGGGAGGGCGTCGACGTTTCCGGGGAGGCTCTATCGGTGCTGGTCTTTGCCCGACTACCCTTCGACGTCCCGACCGACCCGATCATCGCGGCCCGGGCCGAGACCTACGAGAGTCCGTTTGACGAGTACTCGCTGCCGGAGGCGATCCTGCGTTTTCGCCAGGGGTTTGGCCGCTTGATCCGCTCGAAGTCGGACCGGGGCGTGGCGGTCTGTTTCGATCGCCGATTGCTCTCCAAGCGCTATGGCCGGGCCTTCCTCGACTCGCTGCCCCGAACGACTCAGCGCATCGGGCCGCTGAGCGAACTTCCCCGTCAGGCCGCGGCCTGGCTGGGGCTATAATCCGGTTCCCCCGCCCCGCGGGATCCTATGATCGACGTCAACGATTTGCGCAATGGAGTCACCTTCGTGCTCGACGACCGGCTATTCCGGGTGATCGAGTACTCCCACAACAAGACCGGCCGCGGCAAGGCGACCATTCGCACCAAGGTCCGCGATCTCCGGACCGGCGCGGTTCTGGAGAAGACTTTCATTTCCAGCGACCGGGTCCAGGACGTCCGGCTGGATCATCGCAATGTCCAGTTCCTGTACCGTCAGGACGACCTGTTCACCTTCATGGACACCGATACCTACGAGCAACCGACCTTGAACGCGGCTCCGCTGGGAGATTCGATCTCTTACCTGACCGAGGGGTTGGAGGTCAAGCTGATCTTCTATGGCCAGGAGCCGCTCGAGATCGAGCTCCCTACGGCGGTCGAGCTCAGAGTGACCAGAGCCGAGGCGGCGGTCAAGGGCGACACCGCGACCGGCACCAATAAGACCGTCACGACCGAGACCGGGCTCAAGGTCCAGGTCCCGCTGTTCGTTTCCGCCGGCGACAAGATCCGGGTGGACACTCGCACCGGCGCGTACATCACCCGGGCCTAGGCTCCGCCGCGATGCGCACCCCGGCCGGCAGTCAGTGCCCCTACTACTTCGAGGATTTCCATCGCGGCCGGAACCGGCAGGAATGCCGGCTGATCGACCAGACCCCTGGCGGCGGCCGGTGGGCGCCCGACCTGTGCGGGAAGTGCCGGGTCCCGCGGATCGTGCTGGCTAACGCCTGCCCGAACCTGGTCCTAGAGGCCAGGGTAAGACCGGGGCTGCTGGGGCTGGTCGGCCGGGGCGTCGAGGTCACTGCCTCCTGCCGCAAGAGCCTCGGATCGGTCGAAGCCCCCGAAATCGGCTGCGGGCACTGCCATGAAGAACTGGCATTGAAGACCCCAGACCTCTGAAGTCGGCCTGAACGCTGCTCCCAACCGGTAGCATCCAGAGGATTCCGGTTGCACCCTGCCAACATTTGACTTATGTCAATAGTCCCCCTTGTACGTAAGGCCTACTTGATATTGCAGGGGCGATTCCCGGATAATGAACCGAGGGGTATTGAACGACCCAATGAAGGCCGCGGTCATCCTCATCATCGCGATCGGACTGGTGATCAGTTATCCGGCGCTGATGTACCCGCCGATTCGGAAAGGCGCCCGGAGGGTTGTCTGGATCCTGGGCTGGCCAATTAGGACAGTCTGGCGAACCGGCCAATCGCTCGCGGCCGCGCCAGGAGAACGAGTTCAGCTCCGGCAGGAGATCCTCAGGCTCGCCGAGCTGGCCGAAGAAAGAGAGCAACAACTGACCGAGGCCGCCGGACGGATGTGGCTGGAGACTCAGCTCTTCCTCCACAAGCCAAAGGACCTGATCCGAAACGCGGATCGCAATCACGGTGCCCTCAGCGCGTTCCATACTGAGCTCATCGCGGATACCTTCGGAAAGCCGGTAACGCAGGAGGGATGGTTCCGGCAACACGAAAAGGCGTTTCGCATCCCGCCCAAAGATCTTTGGTGGCAGGTCGATCTGTGGCTCTATTGGGCGATCTGGCGGTTTCTGGCCGCGATGTTTGTCGTGATCTATGCCGGTCCCCGAAGAATCTCGCCGTATCAAGTGCGAACGAATCGGGGCCTGAGAGGTCTGCTCGGTGAGTGGCGTTCCCTAACCCGGAAGCAAGCCAGACTGCGCGGGGTCATCGAGAAGATTCCGGAACGCACCCAGATCTACGACCGGCTTGAGTCGGCAAAGGAGCTGGAGCGGCAGCAGCACCAGGTCCAGGATGCGCAGCTGCGCCCGCTGAAGACCGCGGAGGTTGCGCTCGAAGGAGCCAAGGGCTACCTGAAGCGGCTGCAGGTCCGCCATCAGGACGCCCCCACCAAGGGATCCGCCGTCTTGACGCTTGCACCGGTCCTGAGCGGATGGCAGGCAAGAATCCAGGATATTGAGGCGGCTCGGGCCGCCCAGGGTCGTCCCGAGGATCTGATCCGGACTATTCGCTCGCTCGAGCGAGATATGGCATTGGCCGGTTCTTATGCGGCGAGGGTAGTGCGGGTGGAGCGTCGCGCCCAACAGATCCAGAGCCTGCACAAGAGACTGAAGCGGCGCCGCGGTGGCCAGCGCCTGCCGGATGAGGAGCTGAAAGTCATCACGATCGCCATTCGAGACGTGGTCTCGCAGCTTTGGGTGGAGGCTCGCTGGGACGAGCTATCGGAGGTCTTGAACAAGACCCTCGAAAACATTCGGATTTACGAGGGTGCAGTGCTCAGTCGGGTCTGGCATCTCAAAGCGGGTACCTTCGCGCAGCTATTGAGCGTCGTCTTCCAGCCGGGCTACACGGCCACCACCACCGAAATTCGCTTCAATCCCCAGGTGGACGCCCAAATGAAGAGAGCCGCCGATGGATCCTCGAAACTATCTCCATTTGCCGAACGGGTCCAGGAATACGCCGATGGGGACGAATCGCGCTTTGCTACCAGGCGGTAACTAGAACTTCCCGCCGGAGCCCAAACCGGGAACTGAACTTCACCTGTCTGCATTACCTACGCCGGCCATCAGCAGTCCCAGTTGCTCTGGTGTGGCTGACTCCCGGCTGACCTCGCCCATGATCTGCCCCTCATAGATCACTGCGATCCGGTCGGAGAGCGCCAGGATCTCGTCAAGGTCCTCCGAAATCAGCAGCGTGGCGGTGCCTGCGTTGCGTTGCTCGAGCAAGCGCAAGTGCACGTACTCGGCGGCGCCGATGTCGAGGCCGCGTGCCGGCTGGGCGGCAATCAGCACCTCAGGGCGTCGCGAAAGTTCGCGGGCCAGAATCACCTTCTGCACATTGCCGCCGGAGAGGTTCTTCATTGGGGTCTCGAGCGAAGGAGTCTTCACGTTGAAACTGTGGACAAGCTCCGCACAGATGCGCTCGATCGCCCCGAAGGAAAGGAAGCCTGCCCGGGCAAAGGGCTGTTTGGCATGTTCGCGCAGGATCAGATTCTCGGCGACGCTGAATTCTCGGATCATCCCATCCCGGTTTCGTTCCTCGGGTATATAGGCCAGTCCCTGGTCCATAATTCGATCCGGGGTCGCGCCGGTGAGGTCTTTACCGCCCAGCAGCACCTGCCCCCCCGTCGCCGGCCGCAAGCCGGTAATCACCTCGGCCAGCTCCCGCTGGCCGTTACCCGACACTCCGGCCAGGCCCAGGATTTCGCCAGCCCTGACCTGTAGGTTTACCTGTCGCAGAGCCTGCGTCCCTCGGTCGCTCAGCGCGGAGATCCCCTGCAGCTCGAGCCGCACTGGACCGGCCGCGCGTCCGGTGCGTTCGCCGGCCGCGGCCAGCTCGCGTCCCACCATCATGCGGGCCAGCTCGGCCTTGGTGGTGTCGGCTGTCGGCTTCGAGCCGACCACCCGGCCGTCCCGCAGCACGGTGATCCGATCGCTGATGTCAAGCACCTCGTGCAGCTTGTGAGAGATGAAGATCAGGGCATGGCCGTCGCGGGCCATCCTTCGCAGGGTGACGAAAAGTTCGTCGACTTCCTGGGGTGTGAGCACGGCCGTCGGCTCATCCAGGATCAGCAAGGCCGCCCCTCGGTAGAGGGCCTTCACGATCTCGACCCGCTGCTGTTCGCCGACCGCCAGCTGCCAGACGGGCACTGCCGGATCGACCTGCAGGCCGTAAACCTCGGCCAGCTCCAGGATGCGTCGGGAGACCTTCCCCAGATCGGTCAATGGCCCCTGGGTGGAGGGCAGCCCGAGCGCCACGTTCTCAGCAACTGTCAGCGATGGCACCAGCATGAAGTGCTGATGGATCATGCCGATGCCGAGGCGGATCGAGTCCGCAGGCCTGCGTATCTCCACCAGGCGGCCGTTCAGTCGGATCTCACCGCCGCTGGGCTGGTACAGGCCGTACAGGATGCGCATCAGGGTGCTCTTGCCTGCGCCGTTTTCACCCAGCAGCGCATGCACCTCGCCCGAGAGCACGTCGAAGTTCACGTGGTCATTGGCGAGAACCCCCGGAAATTGCTTGACGATTTCCAGCATTTCCAGGGAGGATATGCGCGCGCGGCCGGAGGGGAGCAGATCCTGTTGGGCTTCGGTCATCGCGTTTTCCCGGCCCGCGCCGAGCCCCCGGATTCGAAACCGCTGGAGTTCCTGCCCCTCCCGAGCTGGGGGAGGGGCAGGAACTTCGGATTGCTCACTCGCCCATCTCGATAGTGATTGAGCCGTCGGAGATGCCGGCGATGGTCTCCTCCGCTCTGGCGAGCACGTCCTCGGCGGCGCTGTAGCCCGGGTTGAAGGCGATCTTCAACCCACCGTTGGCCAAGGTCAGCGCATAGGAGGCGCCGCCCAACTGGCCCTCATGGATCTGGGTCAGGATTTGCTTGAGCGCCACGGTCCAGTCGTAGACCTGGTTGGCGACCACGATGTCGGGAGCCAGCGAGGTCTGGTCGGACTGGGTGCCGAACCACAGCACCCCGTTGGTTTCCGCCA
>Ga0209108_10000640_pt1 | contig 19419 bp, 20 predicted proteins | sample Rifsed10ft1_FD_184003 | JGI IMG/M metagenome (GOLD analysis project Ga0209108, IMG submission 184003) | Soil microbial communities from Rifle, Colorado, USA - sediment 10ft 1 (version 2) | ecosystem: Environmental > Terrestrial > Deep subsurface > Rock core/Sediment | place: Rifle, Colorado...
AAAGCCGATCCGCGCGCTCGCGGATCTGCTCGCCAATGTGCCGCCGGCGCGCCTGTTCGACGAGATGCTGAAGCTCCTGTTGTCGGGGCGCGCGGCGGAGTGCGTCACCAAGCTGCGCAAGGAAGGGCTGCACCACGGCCTGCTGCCGTTGCTCGACGTGATCCTGGAGCAGCCGCGGGGCGAGCGCTTCGTCATGCTTGCGCTCCGCACCACCGACGAACGCATACGCGACGACAAACCGGTATCACCCTCGTTCCTGTTCGCCGCATTGTTGTGGCACGAGGTGCTCGCCGCGTGGCAGCAGATCGAGGGCGAGGGCGTGCCGCGGATACCCGCGCTCTACTCGGCGATGGATCGCGTCATGCAGGTGCAGGGGGAGAAGCTCGCCATTCCGCGCCGCTTTGGCGCCGACATGAGGGAGATCTGGGGGTTGCAGCCGCGCCTTCTGCAGCGCAGCGGAACGCGACCCTACCGTCTGCTCGAGCACCCGCGCTTTCGGGCCGCATACGATTTCCTGCTGCTGCGATGCCAGAGCGGTGAGGCCGACAAGGAGATCGGCGCCTGGTGGTCGCGTTTCCAGGATGCCGGCGAGGTGGAACGCCGCGAGATGCTGGTGCGCGATGGCGAACCGCGCAAACGCAGGCGCAGGAGAAGGCGGAAGGATGAAGGCGGAACGATGAAGGCGGAAGGATGAACGTGGAACGCGGAGAGCGGGTGGCAGGGTGCGCACCGCGCACCGGGTATTGGTGGGCGATGCCCACCCTGCGATCATGTTCGTGTCGGATCACGGATCACGGATCACGCATTTACCAGTCACGCGTTACCGGGCACGCGTGAAAACCGTCACTGCCTTCATAGCACTGGGCAGCAACCTCGACGATCCCGCGGCGCACGTGGCGCGCGGCATCGATGATCTTGGGAGCGTGCCCCGTACCGTGGTGAAACGCGTATCCTCGCTCTACCGCAGCGCGCCCGTCGGTTTTCGCGACCAGCCGGACTTCATCAATGCCGTGGCGCAGGTCGCGACACGTCTCGGACCACGGCCGCTGCTTGAAGCCTTGCTGGAGATCGAGCGCCGGCACGGCCGCATGCGCGGCGTGCCGAATGGCCCGCGCACGCTCGATCTCGACCTCGTGCTCTATGGCGACCTCGTGCTGCATGAGCCGGGACTTACCGTTCCGCACCCGCGCATGCACGAGCGCGCTTTCGTCATCGTGCCGCTCGCCGAAATCGCGCCGCATCGCCTCGTTCCCGGCCGTGGCAGGGTCTCCCGCTTGCTGGCGCAGATCGATGCCGGCGGCGTGACGCGACTGGCGGGTGTATAGGTTCTGGGCATGACGGCCGTACGCCTCCCCGACAAGTACCGCTATATCGTGATCGAAGGCCCGATCGGGGCCGGCAAGACCAGCCTCGCGCGCGCAATCGGCACGCGGTGCGGGGCGGCGCAGATGCTGGAGGACCCCGAGGCCAATCCGTTTCTCGCCGGTTTTTACCAGGACCTCGAGCGCTATGCGTTGCCGACGCAGCTATTCTTCCTGTTCCAGCGCCTGCAGCAGGTGCGGGAACTCAACCAGGCGGACCTCTTCAGCCGGGTGACGGTCGCGGATTTCATGCTCGACAAGGATCCGCTGTTCGCGCGGTTGACGTTGAGCGACGACGAGTTCAGGCTCTACCGGCAGATTTATGACCACCTCAAGCCGCAGGCGCCCACGCCGGACCTGGTCATCTATTTGCAGGCGAGCGCCGCCACCCTGATCGACCGCGTGCGGCGGCGCGGCGCGGGCTACGAGCAGGGTATCGCCGACGAGTACCTGGTGCGCCTCGCCGAGGCCTACGCCCGCTACTTCCACGGTTACAGCGCCGCGCCCCTGCTGATCGTCAACTCGGACAATCTGAACTTTGTTGATTCACCGGGGGATTTTGATTTATTGTTGCAGCGCGCCACCGCCATGCGCGGGCCGCGCGAGTTTTTCAGCCTGGGGATGTGAGACATGCGGATTACCTTGACGACCTTGCAGAAGATGGCCCAGGAGGGCAACAAGATCACGATGCTTACGTGCTACGACGCGAGCTTCGCCGCGTTGCTGGAGGAGGCGGGGGTCGAGTCCCTGCTCATCGGGGATTCGCTCGGCATGGTGCTCCAGGGTCACGAATCGACGCTGCCGGTCACGTTACGCGACGTCGTCTACCACACGGCATGCGTCGCGCGCTGCGCCAAGCGTGCGTTCATCATCGGTGACATGCCCTTCGGCACCTTTCAGGTGTCGCCACAGGAGGCTTTCCGCAACGCTGTGGACATCATGGCGGCGGGCGCGCACATGGTGAAGATCGAAGGCGGCGCGCCGATGCTTGCCACGATCGAGTTTCTCACCCAGCGTGGCATCCCGGTGTGTGGACATCTCGGACTGACCCCGCAATCGGTGCACCAGTTGGGCGGCTACCGGGTGCAGGGCAGAGGGGACGCCGCGCAGCAGATCGTGGAGGATGCGAAGCTGCTTGACAGCGCCGGGGCCGGGATGATCGTGCTGGAGGCGATCCCGTCGGGGCTCGCGCGGGATGTCACCGCCGCGGTGCGTGCGCCTACCATCGGCATCGGCGCCGGCCCCGAGTGCTCGGGACAGGTGCTGGTGCTGCACGACATGCTCGACATCTATCCGGGCAAGAAAGCGAAGTTCGTGAAGAACTTCATGCGCACCGGCGGCTCCATACAGGGCGCGGTCGAAACCTACGTCAAGGAAGTGAAGGCGAAGACTTATCCCGGGCCGGAGCACTCGTTCTCAGGTTAGGATTGAGGATCGAGGACTGAGGATTGAGGGAATGATGCATCCACCAGGTAGCGCCGTGTTGCTTGATCCTCAATCCTGAATCCTCAATCCTGCTCTTGGCATGGACATCATTCATTCGGTCGCCGACCTGCGCGCGCGCCTGGAGCGCGAGCCCAACAACGTGTTCGTGCCGACCATGGGCAACTTGCACGAGGGCCACATACAGCTCATCGACATCGCCAAGCCGCGCGCCGCCTGCACTGTCGTCAGCATTTTCGTGAACCGTCTGCAGTTCGGCCCGCGCGAGGATTTCGACCGCTACCCGCGCACGTTCGAAGCCGACTGCAAGCGGCTGCGCGACGCGGGCGTCAACGTCGTATTTGCGCCCGATGAGAAGGAAATCTACCCCGAGCCCCAGACGTTCGTGGTCGAGCCTTCGGACCTGCAATATCTCCTCGAAGGCGCGCATCGACCCGGGCATTTCCGCGGGGTCGCCACCGTCGTGCTGAAGCTGTTCAACCTCGTCATGCCGCACTCGGCCATCTTCGGCAAGAAGGACTACCAGCAGTACATCGTGTTGCGCGACATGGTGCGGCAGCTCGCGCTGCCGATCGAGATCATTGCGGCCGAGACGGTGCGCGCGCCCGACGGTCTCGCGCTCTCGTCACGCAATGGATATCTGTCGCCGGAAGAGCGGCGGGAGGCGCCGCGGCTCTACGACGTGCTGAAGAAAGTCCGGACTGAGCTCGAGGCCGGCGCGCGCGACTTTCAGCGCCTCGACCAGGAAGCGATGACGGAACTCACGCGCCACGGATGGCGGCCCGATTACGTTGCCGTGCGCCGGCAGCCCGACCTGCGCCAGCCCAGCGAACGTGACCGGGATCTGGTCATCCTCGCCGCGGCGCGCCTTGGCCGGCCGCGCCTGATCGACAACATCGAAGTCGTCCTGGCCTGACCTGGATGACCGGCTTGAAGCCGGCTCGTCACGCGGCCGCGTACTGCAGGCGGACTTCGGCCCGGCTCAGCTTCTCGTAAATCCGGCGGCGGTGGCGCAGCGGCCACCAGTCGTAGAGAAAGATCTCCATCGGCCGCCACATTGCGACCCAGCCGCCGATGATGAAGCTCTCGCGGACGACGGCGTGAAGCGTGCTGTGCCCGTGCTGCGCGATGAAATCGGCGATGAGCAGGCACGCGGCGAGAAACACGAGGCCGATCAGCAGGCTGACGCGGCCGCGCTGCAGCATCTGGCGCAGCTCGCGCTGCGCGTGGTCGGCGCGATAGGCGAAATAGTTATGGATGGCCTCGCGCGCGAGACCGACCTCGTCGGCGGCCGGGGGCTGGGCGAGATGAATCGCGATCTGGAATTCACCGTTGCGCGGGTGCTCGAGCGCCCAGCTCACGATGAACTCCTCGGCGTCGGGGTCGAGATCCTTGTGGTGAAACGGCGTCGGATCCATCGAGTTGAAGAGTTGCGTCAACTCGCGGATGCGCAGTTCGATCAGATGCGGAGCCGCCACGGTCAAAGTGATTTCAGGCTTGAACCCACCGGCGCATGTCGAACTCGAAGGCTTCGCGGTCGCGCTGCCAAGTGGCGAAGCTCCTGGTGACGGTGAGCAGCCACGTTTGTGCCGGCCCGATCGGTTTGGGCGACGAGAACGCATCCGGCCGCAGCACCGCGCCGCAGCGCCCCGGTTCCGGATCGCGCACCGAGCGGTAGCGGATGAGGCCGACGCCGGCCGCCCGCGCTGCTTTTCCGAGGGCCTGCGTGGCCACGTAATGCCCCGGATCCTGCCAGCGCCTGGCATCGCGCGCGAAGGGCGACTTCTCGAGGTCTATCGTCAGCGTTCGCACGCCGACCTCGAACAGCGTCTGCTGGGCTGGGCCCAGGCTCGCGAGATCCTTGCTGTCCATGAGGAAGCGCCAGCGCCAGTATCCGAGTTCCGCGCACGCGGTGCGCACCGTTTCGCTGCCGTAGAACACGCCGGGATCGTCAGGCGCCCGGAAGCGGGTGCCGGTCGCAGGCGGGTAGCGAAACGGTGTGTAGAGCAGGTAGTGGAGGTTTTTCGCCGCCAGAGGCACCGCGGGCTTGGTGGCCTCGAGTATTTCTTCGAGCGCCCGTTGTTCTTCCAGATCGTCCATCAGCCGGCGCGTGGACGCGATGTGCTGCGCTTCCACTGCGCGCCACAACCGCGCGCTGGCGCGGGCCGCGTTAGTTGCGACCGCGCGCGGCGTCCAGGTACTGAACGACACGAACCAGGCCCTCGGCGCGGGGGATGAGTTTCCGCGGCACGCCGCCGAGCGCGAGATTCTCGCTATCGAGCCACGTGCGCGACTGGGTCTCGTTGGAGCCGACGAGCGCATCGAGCGAGCGAAAAAGCCGCACGAAGAGCGCCGCCAACTCCCATGATTTCTGCTCCGGCGCAAGCACGTGTTCGCCGGAGGCGATGCGGGACACGGTGGCGCGGCTTACGCCCAGGATCGGCGCGAGTTCCGCCTGCGTGAGTCCGAGCAATTCGGCTGCCCGGATCGTTGCTTTCGCGAGCGTGCGGCCATGGGCGGGAGTCGCGGCAATGCGTGCGGTTGGCATGTCATCCTCCTTGCTCATATGAAACAATATCAAACTATCGTTTCATTGGCAACTATCGGGGCTGAGCCGCGATCACCTTTCAAGGGAAAGCGTGCGCGGGGTCTTGTGGGACTTCTGAGGGTGTGGCGCGGACAGGTGGTGAAATCCCAGTGTCTCAATCCGTGTCACGCTTGCGGCGCATAGATCGGAGCGGGCGAGGATCGCATCGAGCCGCGGCTCCGCGCCGCTGGATTGCCAGCGGGAGGAATAAAGGTCGGATGTCTTGAGGGGCATTGGGCTTCTTATCGTTTGCGCAATTTCGGTTTGGGTGCGTCCTCCAGGAGCGGCGCTCGCTGCTTTGGGATCGTGATGTCGTTTCTGCTGCAATAGTCCCGGATCAGCACCCCCACCATATTGGCGATGGAGCGATGCTCGCGGTCGGCGGCTGTGCGCAACGCTTCCTTCAGCGCCGGCTCAATACGAAAGGTTAGCGTGCTGGTCTTGCCCGTGGCCATGGGTCAGCGCCGCAAAGGACGCTGGGCTCGTCTACACCGTTTGGGTCCTAATGCATCATTCTGGCGATTTACAGAGGGAAAACTGCGGTATTCTGGATTTCTTAAATCTTGCCGGAAGAAGCTTTGGTGCCGGGAGAGAGAATCGAACTCTCATGGTGTTGCCACCGCGGGATTTTGAGTCCCGTGCGTCTACCAATTCCGCCATCCCGGCAGGAATGCGGGATTATCCCGCATTCCTGAAGTATCAACAATTTAATGGCCGCAGAACCCCGGTCGTCGCGCCACCGGGCGCCATGCTCACGAATCACGAGTCACGCTTTCCATATAATGGCAGCGATGCGCCTGGATGATTTCGACTTCGAGCTGCCGCCTGAGCTGATCGCCCAGTCGCCCGTCGCGGAACGTTCGCACAGCAGGCTGCTGTGCGTCGATGGCGCAGGCGGCGCGCCCGCGGACCGGCGGTTCCGGGACGTTGTAGACCTCGTTTCCCCGGGCGACGTCATGGTGTTCAACGACACGCGCGTCATCAAGGCGCGCCTTGCCGGGCGCAAGAAGACCGGCGGGAAGATCGAGGTGCTGATCGAACGCGTGCTCACCGGCGACCATGCATTCGCGCAGGTGCGTGCGAGCCACCCGCCACGCGAGGGCAGCGCGCTTGTTTTCGCGGAGGCCATCGAAGCCACTGTCCTCGAGCGGCGCGGCGAGTTCTTCAAGCTTCGCTTCGAGAACTGCGCCGACCTCTTCGCATTGCTCGAGCGCTATGGCAGCGTGCCGCTGCCGCCTTATATCGAACGCCCTGCGTCGCCCTCGGACGAGGCGCGATATCAGACCGTGTATGCACGGGCGCCGGGCGCCGTGGCCGCGCCGACGGCGGGCCTGCACTTCGACGAGCCGCTGCTGGCGTCGCTGCGCGAGCGCGGCGTCGGCGTCGCCTGCATCACGCTACACGTGGGTGCGGGCACGTTCCAGCCCGTGCGGGTGCAGGATCTGGCGGAGCACGAGATGCACGCCGAGTGGTTCGACGTCCCGCAGTCCACGGTGGAGACGATCGAGCAGGCTCGCGCAAGCGGACGCAATGTCATCGCGGTCGGCACCACCAGCCTGCGCGCCCTGGAGACGGCAGGCGCGGCCGGCAGGCTGCAGGCGGGATACGGGGAAACCAAGCTTTTCATCGTTCCCGGGTATCGCTTCCGGATCGTCGACCGGCTCCTCACCAACTTCCACCTGCCGAAGTCCACGCTGCTGATGCTGGTGTGCGCGTTTGCCGGCATGCAGACCATCAAGCGCGCGTACCGCCATGCGATCGAACGCGGCTACCGCTTTTTCAGCTACGGCGACGCGATGCTGATTGAAAGGCAGAAGCTTTAACGCAAAAGATGCGAAGGTAGAACAGAGTGCCAAGACAAGAGCCCGACACGCGCGACCACTATCCGCATTTCGTGTCGATCACCACGCGGTGGATGGACAACGACGTCTACCAGCACGTCAACAACGTCCACTACTACTCATTTTTCGACACGGCGGTGAATGAATTCATGATGCGGCGGGGCGTGCTCGATCTGGAGGCGTGCCCGGTCATATGCCTGGTGGTGGAGACCGGCTGCCGGTATTTCTCCCCCCTCGCGTTTCCCGACACCGTTTACTGCGGGCTGAGGGTCGCCCATCTCGGCACGAGCAGCGTCCGGTTCGAGATCGGTATTTTTCGTAACGAGGAACCTCAGGCCGCCGCCCAGGGCCACTTCATACACGTGACCTGCGACCGCCAGACCCGCCGGCCGGTACCGATGCCGGCGGACATGCGCGCGGTTCTGGAGGCGCTTCGGACATGAACGGTCCTCACCATCACCGGCAGCCGCCCATCGTGGATTTCAAGCTGCTCGGGACGGATGGCAATGCGCGCCGCGGCGTGCTGACCCTCGCCCATGGTGCCGTGGACACGCCCGCGTTCATGCCCGTGGGGACGTACGGCACGGTGAAGGCGATGAGCCCGGCCGAACTGCGTGAACTCGGTGCGCAGATCGTGCTCGGAAACGCCTTCCACCTCTGGCTGCGGCCGGGCATCGAGGTCATCGCCGCGCATGGCGGGCTGCACCGCTTCATGGGCTGGAACGGCCCTATCCTCAGCGATTCCGGCGGCTTCCAGGTCTACAGCCTCGGCCCGCTGCGCAAGGTGAGCGAGGAAGGCGTGAAGTTCCAGTCCCCGGTCAATGGCGACCCGCTGTTTCTCACGCCGGAGGAATCGATGCGCATCCAGCGCGTGCTCAACTCCGATATCGCCATGGTGTTCGACGAGTGCACCCCGTATCCCGCGGACTACGAGCAGGCGCGCGCCTCAATGGAGCTCTCGCTGCGCTGGGCGGAGCGTTCGAGGCGGGCGCACGAGGGCAGCACAAATGCGTTGTTCGGCATTGTCCAGGGCGGCATGCATGAAGCGCTGCGCGATGCCTCGCTTGCCGGACTGACGCAGATCGGATTTGACGGCTACGCCATCGGCGGGCTCTCGGTGGGAGAAGCGAAAAGCGACATGATGCGCGTGCTCCGTCATACCGCGCCGCGCTTGCCCGCGTCGCAGCCACGGTATCTGATGGGGGTTGGCACCCCGGACGATATCATCACGGCGGTCGCCGCTGGCGTGGACATGTTCGACTGTGTGCTACCCACCCGCAACGCCCGCAACGGCTGGGTATTCACCCGTGACGGCGTGATCAAGCTGCGTAATGCCCGTTACCGGGACGATACTGGGCCGCTCGATGAGCGCTGCGCCTGTTACACCTGCCGCAACTTCACGCGTGCTTATCTCCATCACCTGCAGCGGGTGAACGAGATACTGGGCGCGCGCCTGAACACCCTGCACAATCTGCATTACTATCAGGAGCTGATGAGTGAACTGAGGCGCGCGATCGAACTCCGGCGGCTTGAGCAGTGGGTCGTGGATTTCGCGCGGAAATACGATGCATCGTGTTAAAATGCAACGCTTTCTGAACGCACCGGCGGTTCGTTGCGGAATCAAGGACGAGGAGGCGAGGGCGTGTTGATCAACCAGGCGTGGGCGCAGGGCGCTGGCGCAGCTCCCGGCGGCGGCATGGAAAGCATGCTGCTCATCGTGGTGATGTTCGTGGTGCTCTACTTCTTGATGATCCGTCCGCAGATGAAGCGGGCGAAGGAGCACAAGGGCATGATCGAGGCCCTGCAGAAAGGCGACGAAGTGGTGACGACGGGCGGCGTCCTGGGCCGCATCAACAGGATCAACGAGAACTACGTCACGCTGGAGGTGGCGTCCAACGTCGAGATCCAGGTGCAGCGGCCCTCGGTGCAGCTCGTGCTGCCCAAGGGCACGATCAAGAACATCGAGTGAACGGGGAACAGTGAACGGTGAACGGAAAACCGCGGGCCTTCGCCTCGTGTCCTTGCGGTTCACGGTTCGCTGATCGCCGTTCACGAGTCTCGCAATGAACCGTTACCCTCTCTGGAAGTACGTCGTTATCCTGCTCGCGCTCGCGTCCGGCCTGCTCTACACGCTGCCGAATCTTTTCGGCGAGGCGCCGGCGGTACAGGTGTCGCCGCTCAAGCCCACGATCCGTGCCGATGCGAGCCTCATGAACCGGGTCGAGGAGTTCCTGAAGCAGGGCGAACTTCCCCCCGGCGGCGTGTTGCTCGACCAGACCAGCGTCAAGGTGCGCTTTCGCACCACCGACGAGCAGTTGAAGGCCAAGGATCTGCTGCAGGCGAAGCTCGGCGAGGACTACGTCGTCGCGCTTAATCTTCTGTCGAACAGTCCGCGCTGGCTGGCCGCGATCGGGGCGCTGCCCATGTATCTCGGCCTGGACCTGCGCGGCGGCGTGCACTTCCTGTTGCAAGTCGACATGAAGGCGGCGCTCACCAAGAAGATCGAGTCATTCGCCGGCGATATCCGCGGCGCGCTGCGCGACAAGCGCATCCAGCATGCCGGAGTGACGCGCGCCGGCGACGTCATCTCGGTGCGTTTCCGCGAGGCGGCGATGCGCGAAAAGGCGATGGCCGAAATCGCCAAGGCGATGCCGGACCTGGAGTTGCAGGCGCAGGATGAAGCGGGCGAGTTTCGCCTGACCGCGACGCTCAAGCCCGAGGCGCGGAGCGCGACCCAGAAGTTCGCGCTGGAGCAGAACATCACGACGCTGCGCAACCGCGTCAACGAGCTGGGCGTCGCCGAGCCGATCATTCAACAGCAGGGCTCGGACCGCGTCGTGGTGCAGCTTCCCGGCGTGCAGGACACCGCCAAGGCCAAGGATATTCTGGGCCGCACCGCCACGCTCGAGATCCGCATGGTCGAGGCGCATGCCGGGGATGCAGGCTCGCGCAATTACGATCCCCAGAAGATGGAGCAGGCGATCGCGGGGCAGGTTCCGTTCGGCACCGAGCTGCACTACCTGCAGCGCGAGGGAGGCAAGGAAGCGATACTGGTCAGCAAGCAGATCGTCATTACCGGGGAGCGCCTGACCGACGCCTCCCCCGGGTTCGACCAGACTGACAATCGCCCCATCGTCAGCGTCACGCTGGATGGCCAGGGGGCGCGCATTTTCCAGCAGGTGACGCGCGAGGCGGTCAAGCGCCGCATGGCCATTCTGCTCATTGACCGCGGCAAGCCGGAAGTGCTGACCGCCCCGGTTATCCAGTCGGAACTGGGGGCGCGGTTCCAGATCACGGGCTTCCGCAGCACCGAGGAGACCAAGGACCTGGCGTTGCTGCTGCGCGCGGGCGCGCTCGCGGCACCCATGGAGATCATCGAGGAGCGCACGGTCGGCCCTTCGCTCGGCGCCGAAAACATCCGCATCGGTTTCCAGTCGACCTGGTACGGATTTGCCGCGATCGCCGTCTTCATGGTCGCCTATTACATGATGTTCGGCGTGTTCTCGGTCGTCGCGCTCGCCGCGAACGTGCTGTTCCTCGTTGCGCTGCTCTCGATGCTTCAGGCGACTCTCACGCTGCCCGGCATGGCCGGCATCGCGCTCACCATCGGCATGGCGATCGACGCCAACGTGCTCATCAACGAGCGCATACGCGAGGAGCTGAGAGTCGGCAATACCCCGCAGGCGGCAATCCACGCGGGTTACGATCGCGCATGGAATACGATTCTCGACTCGAACCTGACGACCCTGATTGCCGGGGTCTTCCTGTTCATCCTGGGTTCCGGACCGGTCAAGGGCTTCGCGGTGGTGCTGTGCCTGGGGATACTCACCTCGCAATTCAGTGCGGTGGTGGTATCCCGGTCCTTGGCGAATGTGCATTACGGCCGCCGTCGCAGGCTCGACCGCATTTCAATCGGGCAGATCTGGCGCCCGGATGACGACAAGAAAAAGAATGACAGGAAGGACAAAGATTGATCGCTGGACAAGGCCCGCAAGCCGCATAACTTTGATTTGCCGCAGACAACACAGAGAAGGCGTTTGGGAATGGACTGCATGCGACTCTCTCTGTGATCTCTGTGGCTAAACGCCTTTAGGTTTCTATATGGAATTCTTCAGAATCAAGCGCGATATCCCGTTCATGCGCTACGCGTTGATCTTCAACGTGATATCGATCGTCACGTTCCTGGTCGCGGTAGGCTCACTTGCGATTCGCGGACTCAACCTCGGCGTCGACTTCACCGGCGGCACGGTGATGGAGGTCACCTACGCGCAACCGGCCCATCTCGACGAGATACGCGAGTCGATGGCGAAGCTGGGTTTCACCGAAGCGAGCGTGCAAAACTTCGGCACCTCGCGCGACGTGCTGATCCGGCTGCCGGTGAAGCAGGGACTCACCAGTGCCAAGCTCTCGGAGCTGGTGATGCAGGAGCTCAGGAAGGAAGACAAGACCGTCGAGGTGAAGCGCGTCGAGTTCGTGGGCCCGCAGGTAGGGCGCGAGCTGCTCGAGAACGGTGCCATGGCGCTGCTCTTCGTGTCGCTCGGCATCGTCGCCTACCTCGCTATCAGGTTTGAATGGAAGTTCGGTGTGGCGACGATCATCGCCAATCTTCACGATACCGTGATCATCGTCGGCTTCTTCTCGCTCTTCCAGTGGGAATTCTCGCTGCCGGTGCTCGCCGCGGTGCTGGCGATCCTCGGCTACTCGGTCAATGAATCGGTGGTGGTGTTCGACCGGGTGCGCGAGAACTTCCGCAGCCGCCGTTTCCGCCATACGCCGGTCCCGCAGATCATCGACGCTGCGATCACCTCGACCATGTCGCGCACCATCATCACCCACGCGTGTACCCAGATGATGGTGTGCGCTATGCTGATCTTCGGTGGCGAGGCCCTGTTCTATTTCTCGCTCGCACTGACGATCGGCATACTCTTCGGCATCTACTCTTCCGTGCTGGTGGCGGCCCCGATCGTGATGTGGCTCGGCGTCTCGCGCGGGGATCTGATCAAACCCGACGCTGACAAGAAGGCCGCGGGAGCGGTAGTCTAGACCGGTGACCGGTGGAGTTCCTCGAGACGCTCGCCAACCTCACGCTGCACCTCGACCGCCACCTGCTATGGGTGGTGGAGAATTACGGGGCGTGGATCTACCTGATCCTGTTTCTCATCATCTTCTGCGAGACCGGCCTGGTCGTCACCCCGTTCCTGCCCGGCGATTCCCTGCTGTTCGTGGCCGGCACGCTCGCCGCGACAGGCAGCATATACGTGCACAGCCTGTTCGCAGTGCTGGCGACTGCGTCGTTTCTGGGGGACAACACCAACTACTGGATCGGGCGCTTTGCCGGCCCACGTGTCTTTACGCGCAAGGATTCATGGGCGCTCAACCCGCTCCACCTCGAACGCACCCGGCGCTTCTACGAGAAGTACGGCGCCCAGACCATCGTCATCGCGCGCTTCATGCCGATCGTGCGCACCTTCGTCCCCTTCGTCGCCGGCGTCGGGCGCATGAACTACGGGCGATTTCTGTTCTTCAGTTTTTCGGGCAGCGTGCTGTGGATCAGTTCGCTTACGTACTCCGGCTATTACTTCGGCAACGTCCCGCTCGTGAAGCAGAACCTGACACTGGTGATCGCCGGCATCGTGATATTGTCGATCCTGCCGGGCGTGGTGCAATACCTCAGAAACCGCACCCGCGCGTAATGCCCTTCCTCGATGAGCGTGACGCGCCCCATGAGAGGCCCGAGGTCAGTACATGGCGCTCGAGAGGCGCCGGCGGTACTCTCCGGTCAGCTCGTGTTGCGGGCCGAGCAGGCTGAAAACCTGCAATATGGTCTTGCGCGCGATGTCGTCTCTGAACGCGCGGTCGCGGCGCACGATCTCCAGCAGATGATCGAGCGCGGGGGCGTACTGCTTCCCCGATACGAGAAGATTCGCAAGCTGCAGGCGCGCCTCGAGATCATTCCCGTTTTCAGCGACGCGGCGCGCGAGTTCGGCGGCATCCGGTGAGGCGGCGGCGCTGGCGTCAAAGGCGAGCCGTGCCTTCAGATTGCCCGCGCGTTCGCCCATTTGAGTGAGCGGCGCAAGCGCTTCGAGAAGGCGGGCGGCTTCCGCGCGTCTGCCGAGCTCAAGCAGGAGTTCCGCCCGGTCCATCTGCACCGCCTCGTTGCGCGGATCGCATTCGGCGGCCCGCGCCAGCAACTCGAGCGCACCTTCGGCATCGCGGTTCTGGTGGTAGCGCTGGTGCGCCTCGAGTCGCAGTTCCTCGGCGGGCGAGGGGACGACACGCCCGAGGAATTCCCGCACCGCCGGTTCGGGCAGCGCCCCCGAGAACTCCTCCACCAGTTCGCCATCGACGAAAGCCTTGACATTGGGTATGCCGCGCACGCCGAACTGCGCCGCGAGCGCCTGGTTTTCGTCGGAGTTGATCCTGGCGAGCGTGAAGCGCCCTCCGTACTCGGCGGCGAGCTTTTCGAGCACGGGCGTGAGCGCGCGGCACGGCCCGCACCACGGCGCCCAGAAGTCCACGACCACGGGCGCCTTCTTTGACCCTTCGATGACGAACTGTTCGAAGTCGGAGGCGTTAACGTCAATGCTATGCACAGACAGGAATAATCTCTATTGGCGGTTTAGATCCTTTTGGCCAGTTCGGCAGCCTTGCCGATATAGGTCGCGGGGGTGAGGGCAAGCAGGCGCCTCTTCTCGGCCTCCGGCAGCGCGAGGCTCTCGATGAAAGCGTGCAGCGTGGCGCGCGAGATGCCGCCCTTGCCACGCGTCAGGTCCTTCAACTGCTCGTACGCGCCGGTGACGCCAAAGCGCCGCATGACGGTTTGAATCGGCTCCGCCAGTACTTCCCAGTTCTGATCGAGATCCTCGGCGAGGCGCTCACGGTTGGCCTCGAGTTTGCTGAGCCCCTTGAGGCACGAATCGTACGCAAGCAGCGTGTGGCCGAGCGCGACGCCCATATTGCGCAGTACCGTGGAATCGGTGAGATCGCGTTGCCAGCGTGAGACCGGAAGTTTCTCGCTCATGTGCCGCAGGAGCGCATTGGCGATCCCCAGATTGCCTTCCGAATTCTCGAAGTCGATCGGGTTCACCTTGTGCGGCATGGTGGAAGATCCGATTTCACCGGAGCGGGTCTTCTGTCTGAAGTAGCCGATCGAGATGTAGCCCCATACGTCGCGGTCGAGGTCGATGAGGATGGTGTTGGCGCGCGCCACCGCGTCGAACAGTTCGGCGATGGCGTCGTGCGGCTCGATCTGGATCGTGTAGGGATTGAATTCGAGCCCCAGTTTCTCGACGAAACCGCGCGCGGTCTGCTCCCAGTCGACCGCCGGATAGGCTGCCACGTGCGCGTTGTAGCTGCCCACTGCGCCGTTCATCTTGCCCAGCAGCGTGACGGCCGCAATTCGATCGCGGGCGCGCGCGAGCCGGTGCACGACGTTCGCCATTTCCTTGCCCAGGGTCGTGGGCGACGCCGGCTGCCCGTGCGTGTGCGCCAGCATCGGTGTAGCGGCCTCGGCCCGCGCCAGCGCCCGCACGCGGTCGACGATGGCGTCGAGAGCCGGCAGCAAGACCTCCCCGCGTGCCCGCCTGAGCATGAGCCCGTGGCACAGATTGTTGATGTCCTCGGAGGTGCAGCCGAAATGGATGTACTCGGCGGCCTTCGCGATCTCCGCGTTGCCGGCGAGGCGCTCGCGCAGGAAATACTCGACCGCCTTCACGTCGTGGTTGGTCTTTGCCTCGATCGCCTTGATCGCTGCCCCGTCGCTTTCAGCGAAGCCCGCGGCGAGCGCATCGAGTTCAGCGATGGCGGCGGCGGAAAATGGGGCAATCTCGGAGATCGTGGGCTCGAACGCGAGCAATTTGAGCCACTCGATTTCGACCAGCACCCGCAGGCGCATCAGCGCCAGTTCGCTGAAGATGTCCCTCAGCGCGGCGACGTGTCGGTGATAGCGGCCATCAAGGGGGGAAAGGGCGGTGAGGGGGCTGAGCGCCATGGCCATGATAGTACGCGAACGCCTATTTTATCATGGCGGGGCGGCGCTTCCGGCTGGCGGATGCAGCGGACGCGTGCGGGTCGCCGTGAGGCATTGCGAGTCCGCGTTCGATGTCGGCGCGCTTCAGGTGAGGTGCGAACAGCTCGATGAAATCGAACGTGTAGCCGCGCACGAAGTCATTGCGGCGAATCCCGAGATAGATCGTGTTGGGTTCGAACAGGTGGCTCGCGTCGATCGCGCGGAGCGTCCGGTCCCGGCGGGCGTTGAACGCCATGCCGGCGATGATGGCAACGCCGAGTCCGGACTCGACGTAGGCCTTGATGACGTCGGTGTCGGCGGCGCTAAGCACGATGTTCGGCGTAAGACCGCGCGCGCGGAATGCCTGCACCAACCGCGAGCGTCCGATGAACGGGGTGTCGTAAGTGATGATCGGGTATTGCACGAGTGCGTCGAGCGTCAGCCGCCGCTTCCCCGGCAGCGGGTGCCCGCGCGGCACCAGCACCACGCGCTGCAGCTCGTGGCATGCGAAGAACGCGAGCTCGCCCGATGCGGCGGCAGAATCCGAGCCGATGCACAGGTCGGCCTCGCCCGTTCGGACGAGCTCCATGATCTCCGCCGGGTTCCCCTGGCGCAACATGAGCCGAACCTGGGGATAGCGCTGGGCGAAGCGCCGTATTACGGCCGGCAGCGCATAGCGCGCCTGGGTGTGAGTGGTCGCGACCGTGAGGTTCCCCATCGAATCGGCGGCGAACTCCGCCACGACCTTGCCCAGATTCGCGGCGTCGTCCAGCATGCGGCGCGCGATCTCGACGATCGCGGCGCCGGGCGGCGTGAGACCCAGCAGGCGTTTCCGGTTGCGGGCGAAAATCGCCACGCCGAGCTCCCGCTCGAGTGACCGCAACTGGCGGCTGAGCGCCGGTTGCGCGGCATTCAGCGCCTGCGCGGCGCGCGAGACGTTGCAGCCCTGTTCCACGATTTCGCGCAGCGCGCGCAACTGCTCCAGCCGCATTGATATATATAACAACTACGTTATGGCAATGTGCAATTATAGTCATTGATGGCATATCGGGCCAATGGCACAATCGAGCCCGGGATCGCATTCCTAGAGGGAACCGCCCATGCGCAATGTCATCATTTTCAATCCGCGAGCCTACGACGCAGCCGCGTCGCGCGCCCTCGCGCCACAGTTGCGCGGCATCGAGGGTGCGAGCATCGCCTTCGTCGATAACAGCAAGGTGAATGCCGACCTGTTCCTGGGCTCGATCCGGCCCCTGCTGGAGGAACTGGGGGCGCGATCCGGCACGACCGTCCGCAAACTCGCGCCCAAGGATGAACTGTCCGAGGCGGACCTTGATCAACTGGCGCAGCACGACGCGGTGATCCAGTGTTTCGGCGACTGCGGAACCTCGACCTCCATGAGCGTATTCGACGGTGTGCGCCTGGAGGAGCGCGGGATCCCCACCGCGACGGTGTGCAGCAGCGCGTTCTACAACGCCGCGCGCTCGCAGGCGGCGGGGCGCGGGCTTGCCGGGCTGCCGATCGTGGAGATTCCGCACCCCATGCATACCGCTCCCGGCGCAGTGGTGCGCCAGCGCGCGGAGGCAGCGGTGGATGAACTGGTCGGCGCCCTCACGCGGCGCCCTGAAGTGGCGGGCGATGGAGCCGTGCAGCCGCTTCCTGAACAGGTGGAAGCCCCCGAATCGCCGGATGCGTTGCAGGAGTTCTTCTTCGCGAACGGGTGGAGCGACGGATTGCCCGTGGCGCCTCCCACTCACGAGGCGGTACGCGCGATGCTGGCGGCGGCCGGGCGCGATCCGCAGGAGGCGATCGGGCCGATCCCGCCGCGCATGCGCATGGCGAGCATTGAAAAGCTTGCGGTCAATGCGGTGATGGCAGGTTGCCGGCCCGAGTATTTCCCGGTGGTGCTCGCCGCGATCGAGGCGGCGTTGGACAACGACTGCCGGCTCTATGGCATCCAGACCGCGACCAACAATACGAGCCCGCTGATCATCGTCAACGGCCCGGTGGTCGAGCGGCTCGGCTTGAACGCGGCGGGCAACGTGTTCGGGCAGGGCTGCCGCGCCAACGCGACGATCGGGCGCGCGCTGCAACTTGTGCTGCGCAACGTCGGCGGCGACCTTCCCGGCGAGACCGACATGGCGACGCAGGGGCAACCCGGCAAGTTCACCTTCTGCATCGCGGAGAACGAGCGTGAAAGTCCATGGGCGCCGTTCCATGTCGAGCGCGGTTTCAGCAGGGAAGACAGCGCGGTGACGGTGATCGGTGCATCACCCGGGCACAACGTCTTTACCTACGGCTGCGAGACCGGCAGGGAGATCATGGAGCATCTCACGGGAGCGATGACCGCGCTCGGCCACAACAACGTGATCTTTCCGACAGGTCCGCTCATCGTATTCGGTCCCGAACATGCACACGTGCTCGCGCGCGACGGCTACGACAAGGAGGCCATCCGGCAGCACCTGTTCCGGCGCGCGCGCATCCCTCTCAGCCGATTCGGGGAACGCACCGTGCGCGGGCTGAAGCACCGCCGCTCGCGTTGGTTTGCCGAGGCGGGCGACCCCGATCACATCGGCGTCGCCGACCATCCGTCGCACATCAGCATCGTGGTCGCGGGCGGAGCGGGCATCCACTCGCAGTTCGTGCCCACGTCCTTCAGCTACAATCCGGTCACGCGGCTGATCCGATCCAAGGGATGATGGCCTGCAGCGCCACGGGTGACAGTTCTGAAAACAAACTTCAACGCAAGGGGCGCAATGGCAACGAAAAGGGAAAGGAAAGGTAGCGAGAAGCTCTGCATCCTTTCTTTTGCGCTTTGCGTCTTTGCGTTGGCCTCGGTCAATGTCTGGGCTGCGGACGACGCGTATCCCAGCCGGCCGATCCGCCTCATCGTTCCGTTCGCTCCGGGAGGCGGCAACGACATCATTGCCCGCGTGGTCGGCCAAAAGCTCTCCGAATCGTGGAATCAACAGGTCGTCGTCGACAATCGTCCCGGCGCGGGCGGCAACGTCGCCGGAGCGATCGCGGCGCGCGCCGCGCCCGACGGATATACGCTGTTCCAGTACAACATTGCCAACGCGATCGCCGTGGGCCTCTATCGCCGTCTGGGGTACGACCCGGCCAGGGACTTCGCGCCGATCACGCTGATAGGCTCGGCGCCGTTCATCGTGGTGGCGCACACGGGATTGCCGGCGCGTTCGCTCGGCGAGTTCATCGCGCTCGCCAAATCGCAGCCCGGCAGGCTCGCTTACGCCTCGGGAGGCAACGGCAGCTCGACGCACCTCGCGGCGGAATTGTTCCGGACGGCCACGGGGATAAACATCGTGCATGTGCCGTACAAGGGCGGCGGACCGGCGCTGGTGGACGTGATCGCGGGACAGGTCGCGATCTACTTCGCGAGCGTGCCGGCGGCGCTTCCCCACGTGAAAGCAGGGCGCGTGCGGGCGCTCGCGCTGACCGGCTCGCGGCGCTCGAAGGCGTTACCGGATCTGCCCACCGCTCAGGAGGCGGGTGTGGCCGGCTACGAGTCATCGGCGTGGTACGGCTTGGTGGTGCCGGCGAAGACGCCTGCGGCCATCGTTGCCAGGCTCAACACCGAGATCGTGAGGCTGCTCGGATTGCCCGACGTGCGCGAACGGCTGGAAAGCCAGGGCGCCGATCTCGTCGCGAACTCACCACAGGAATTCGGACGCCATATCCAGAGCGAGATTGCGAAGTGGGCGCGGGTCGTGAAAGCTTCCGGCGCGCGGGTGGATTAGGATTTTGTCGCAGCAAGCAGCGACAAAATCCTGGGAGGACGTGATGTCCGAAGAGCAGACGACCGCCAGCGTTTTCGACGCAATCGAATTTTTCTACGGCAAGCCCTGGACCGACGGCTACCCGATCGTGCCCCCGACCCGGGAGCTGGTCGCGGCCATGCTCGAGGGCACGCGGCGCAATCCGGACGAAGAACTGGGGCTCGTGCCGCCAAATTTCGAGACGCTCACGGTGCGCATGGTGGCGGAACACGCGGTAATGGCCGGTGCGCTCCCGCGGTACCTGCCGGTGATCCTGGGCGGCATGACTGCGATTCTGGATGAGAAACTCAACATGCACGGCGTGCAGACCACCATACATGGGGTCGCGCCGCTGATGATCGTCAACGGGCCGTACGCGAGGAAGATCGGCCTCAATGGCGGG
>Ga0209108_10000641_pt1 | contig 19419 bp, 19 predicted proteins | sample Rifsed10ft1_FD_184003 | JGI IMG/M metagenome (GOLD analysis project Ga0209108, IMG submission 184003) | Soil microbial communities from Rifle, Colorado, USA - sediment 10ft 1 (version 2) | ecosystem: Environmental > Terrestrial > Deep subsurface > Rock core/Sediment | place: Rifle, Colorado...
AGAAAGACGATGTGCGCGAAGTGCGTGAAGGGTTCGAATGCGGGGTTGGGGTGAAGGGATTCGACGCATTCGAACAGGGCGACATCTTGGTCGCCTTTATCGAGGAGATGGTCGCAGTCGAGTAGGTCTCAGAGCGTGCCGACCGAGATACGTGCCCGCAGGGTCGCCGACCGGATTGCCCGGGAGCTGGCGATCCTGCTTCAACGTGAAGTGGCGGATCCGCGATTGACCAGCCTGACCGTCACCGGGGTGGAGGTCGATCGCGAATTGGCGTTTGCGACGATCTACGTAACAGCCCCTGGATCCAAGCAGGAGCTGATGCCGGCACTCGTGCGGGCCCGAGGCTTCCTGCGGCACGAGCTCGCGGCCCGGATCTCGCTGCGGGCATTCCCTCAGCTCAAATTCAGCTGGGACGATTCGCTGGATCGTGGGGGCCGAATCGATGAACTGTTGGCTGGGCTGAAATCGGAGAAGCCGGATGAGTAGTGAGGTGCTAGCCGCCAGGCAACTGCTCGACGGCGCAACCCAAATCGCGGTGGTCGCCCATGAACGACCCGATGGCGACGCAGTCGGGTCAATGCTGGCGCTCTGCCTCAGCCTGCGAGAGCGCGGGAAGCGGGCCCACCCCGTTCTAGTGGGCGGTTTGCCTGGGCGCTATGCGTTCTTACCCGGGGCAGAGGACGTTCAGCGGCGAATTCCGGAGGGCGAGACCCTGCTGGTCACGGTCGATGCCGCGGATCTCGACCGGATCGGGTTTCCAGAAGTGCGGCAGGTCGATATCAACTTCGACCATCATCCCAGCAACACCCGGTACGCCGTGGTCAATCTGGTAGACCCGGAAGCCCCGGCCACGACCTCCTTGCTGTATCGACTGGCGCCTGAACTTGGACTGCCGATCACGCCGTCAGTCGCCGCCAATCTGCTCACCGGGTTGATCACCGATACGATTGGATTCCGAACTCCCAACGTCACACCGGACACGCTTCGGCTGGCTGCCGCGCTGATCGAAGCCGGCGCTAATCTCGAGCGCGCCTATCGCAAGGGGCTGGTTGAGCGGAGTTTCCTGGCGATCCGCTATTGGGGTCAGGGCCTTTCGAAACTAGAGCGCCAGGGCGAGCTGGTATGGACCAGCCTGAGCCTGGCCGACCGGAAGTCGGTCGGATACCCAGGGCCAGATGATGCGGATCTCGTTGAAATCCTCACTACCATTCAGGAGGCGCAGGTCGCGGTAGTATTCGTTGAGCAGTCAGAGAACCAGGTCAAAGTAAGTTGGCGCGGGCGTCCCGGAGTCGATGTCGCCCGGATCGCCGCGCAATTCAAAGGAGGGGGCCATACCCTGGCGGCCGGCGCCACGATTCGAGGAGGGCTGCAACCCGTGATGCACCAGGTCCTGGCGGCCACGAGCGCCGCTATCCAACCCATCGAGCAGGCGAGCCCGTGACCGCCTTCGGGGTGATCGTGGTGGACAAGCCGGTTGGACCCACCTCGCACTTCGTGGTTGAAGCCGTGCGGCGCGGGACGGGGGTGACGAAGGTGGGACACGCCGGCACCCTCGATCCGCGAGCTTCCGGAGTCCTTGTGCTCTGTCTCGGGCCGGCGACCCGGCTGAGCGAGTACCTCTCTCGTTCGACCAAAGGCTATGAGGCCCAGGTGCAATTTGGTAAGTCGACCGAGACCTACGATGCAGAGGGCGCCGCGACCAAAGACACCGGCGAGTCGCCGGCTCTTGAGGCGATCTTGGGGGCGCTTCCCTCCTTCCGCGGCGATATCCAGCAGGTTCCACCACCTTACAGCGCGGTGAAGGTGGCGGGTAAGAAGGCCTACGAGCTGGCCCGAGAGGGCTTGCCGGTGGAGCTGGAACCGCGCACCGTGACGATCTTCAAGTTGGAGCCGCTCGAGTATCAGCCGCCGGAACTTGTCTTATGGGTCGAGTGCTCCGCGGGGACCTATATCCGATCCTTAGCCCACGATCTAGGCGAAACGCTCGGCTGCGGGGCGCACCTTTCCAAACTGCGCAGAGTCAAGGCAGGCCCCTACACCCTGAACGAGGCGGTGGACTGGCCCAAGCTGCAGCGGGCGATGGCCGACGGCAGCTGGCCGACCCACCTGCGCCCGGCCGCGGACGCGCTTCCGGACCTTCCGATTGTCAAGCTCGAACCCGAGGAGTTGGAGTTGGTCCGCAACGGGCTGGGTATTCCGATGCGGACCGCAGCTCGGGGTCTGGCCAAGGCGCTGGCCCCGGACGGAGAGCTGGCCGCCATCCTGGAGGCGAATGATGGAAGCCAGCAGTGGCACCCTCGCAAGGTCTTCGTGGCCTGAATGGAGCACGTCCACGATCTCGCCGCGGTCCGGCTCAACGGGTCCGCGCTGACGATCGGATCGTTCGATGGCGTGCATCGCGGACATCAGGATCTCTTGGGCCGGATGCTGGCCGGGGCCCGCGGCCTTGGGCTACCGGCGGTCGTCCTGACTTTCTTCCCGCACCCCTCGGTGGTGCTGCGGGGCCGCAAGCCGGCGTACTACATTACCTCCCCGGAAGAGCGGGCCGATCTATTGGAAAGGTTGGGGGTCGACCTCGTGATCACCCAGACCTTCGATCTGGAACTCTCACGGGTTGAAGCGCCCGATTTCCTCGACCGCCTGACAGCCCATTTGGGCTTCCAGGACTTGTGGGCCGGGGAGGACTTTGCGCTGGGCCATGAGCGCCGAGGCAGCCGCCACTACCTGTCCGAGGTGAGTTCCGAAAGAGGGTTCCGGTTCCACGTCGTGCCGCCGTTCCTGTTGGAGGGGGAGGTAGTGAGCTCGACCCGAGTGCGGGAGGCGTTGCGCTCCGGCGATGTCGCCAGAGCCGCCAACTACTTGGGTCGGCATTTCGAATTGCCCGGCAGGGTGGTGCAGGGAGTTGGGCGGGGGAAGCGGCTCGGGATACCAACCGCGAATCTCGAGATCTGGGAGGAACGCGCCGTTCCGGGAAACGGAGTCTATGCTTGCTTTGCAGAACTGGAGGGCAACCGGAAGCCGGCCGTGGTCAACATCGGGGTCCGGCCGACCTTCGCGGACAATCTGCCCGCGGCGGTGGTCGAGGCCCACTTGCTCGATTTCGAGGGTGATCTGTATGAGCGCGAGCTGAAGCTCATCTTTGTCGACCGTCTGAGAGATGAACGACGCTTCTCGGGCCCGGAGGCGCTTATCGAGCAGATCGTGCGAGATATTGAGCGCGCCCGCGATCTGCTCGGCCGGGTCGAACTCGCGTAGGATCCTGGCCGTCGACCCCCGAGTCGGGCTTAATCCTCAAGTTTGGCCCGGGCCGCCTGAATTCGTTGCTCGGCAAGCCGGACATAGGCCGGCTCGGTCTCATAGCCCAGGTAGGATCGCCGGTTCTGCAGCGCCGCCACACAGGTCGTCCCCGACCCGACGAACGGATCGAGAACCACGTCCCCCCTATAACTGTATAGCTTGATCAGCCGCTCCGGAAGTTCGAGCGGAAATGGCGCGGGATGGCCCACCTGGCGGGCAGAAGCGGCAGGGATTCGCCAGACGCTCTTGGTCCACTCGAGGAACTCGGCCCGCTCGATCGTGCTCTTTCGACCGTCGGCCTTTCTCGAGTAGGTCTCCTTGGAGAAGATCAGGATGTACTCATGGACGTCGCGCAGCACCGGATTGGTCGCAGCCCGCCAGGATCCCCAGGCGGTGGAGGCCGCTGCGCTGGCTGCCTTGTCCCAAATGATCTCGCCTCGCATCTGGAATCCCAGCTCCAGCATGTCCTGAATAAGGTAGGCGTGCAGCGGGATGTACGGCTTGCGTCCGAGGTTGGCCACGTTGACGCAGGCCCGACCGCCGGTGACGAGCACCCGGTAGGTCTCCGAGAAAACCCGCCGCAACAATCCTCGATACTCATCGAGCGAGAGATCCTCGTCGTACTCCTTGCTGGCGTTGTAGGGAGGGGAAGTCACCATCAGGTGGACGCTGTTGTCCGGCAGCTCCGGCATCTGTTCCGACGATTTCAGGTACAGCCGGTCGAGCTGGTCTGGAGCCAATCGCTGCTCCGCGGACTGGGAGGCGGGCTTCGGCTGCCGATCCGCGTACAGCCGGCCGGCATAGAACTTCGAGGAGTCGTGGCTCGAGCGGCCGCCGGAGCCGAACTTGCTGGTGCGGGTGCGTTTGCGGGCGGCCAAGCTCAGGACCTGCGACCAGGAGAACGCGGACGATATCCCAGCCGGCGAAGCGCCTGATCGTCGTCGCGCCATTTTGGCAGGACTTTCACTCGAAGCTGCAAGTAGATGCTTCTGCCGGACATGCGTTCGATATCTTTCCGCGCCTGGATCCCGATCTCTCGCAGCATGCGTCCGCCTTTCCCGATGACGATCCCCTTCTGTGATTCCCGTTCTACGAACAGGGTGGCCGCAACCCAGGCCCCGCGCCCATTCCGTTCCCGGAATTCGTCGATCATGACCGCGATGCTATGGGGTACTTCCTGGCGCAGGGCCTGAAGGGCCGCCGCCCGGATCAGGTCGGCCGCTAAGTCGCGCTCGAAGCTATCGGTGAGCTCAGTCTCGGGAAAGTAACCCGGGCCAGCCGGAAGCCGTTCGAGGATTCCTTCCAACAGCCGATCGAGATTGTCTCCCCGGGTGGCCGAGACCCCGAATACTGGCGTGGCCGGCAGCAGCTCCTCATAGGCCTCCCAATGTCCCTGAAGCTGCTCGGGCGGAGTGAGGTCGATCTTGTTCAAGGCGGCCAATAGCGGTTTCTGGCTGGCCATCACAGCGGAGGCTACCCTTCGGTCATCCGGCGTCGGCATGCGGTTCAGCTCGAACACACCCAACACCAGGTCCGCATCTCGGAGCACATCGTGAGCGACTTCGTCCAGCAGCTCTCCCAGCCGGTGGCGCGGTGAGTGCATCCCCGGCGCATCGACAAAAACGACCTGAGCGGCAGGCAGGGTCAGGATTCCAAGTTGGCGCCGATGGGTGGTTTGCGGTTTGGGTGAGACCGGCAGGATGCTTTCACCCAGGTAGTGGTTAACCAGGGTCGACTTCCCGACATTGGGTCGTCCTGCCACCGCGACGTAACCCGCCCGATGCTCGCTGCTCACGAAGGAATTCTCCGAGCAAGCGGGCAGAGTGTCAAGCGGCTGTCCGGCTCGGCTCTAACCGCTATAATAGCCCCCGTTCTCTGGCCGGAGCGAACTCGGCCGCCAGGGCCGGAGGCTGGGCAAAGCATGGGATTGTTCTCGAGGCGCAAGAAAACCAACCGCTTCATCGAACTGTTGACGAAGCAGGCGGAGCACACTGCCGAAGGCCTGCAGATCTTGCTGCAGTACGTGAAAATCCAGGACGAATCGTTGGCGCGCAAGCTCACAGAGTTTGAGAAGCAGGCCGACGAAGTGCGCCGGATCCTGATCGATGAGTTGAATCGCACTTTCATCACGCCGATCGACCGGGAAGACATCTTCTCGCTCTCCCTGACGATTGATGACGTCCTGGACTATGCGAATTCAACCCTGGAAGAGATGGCGATGTTGGAGATCGAGCCGACCCCCTTCCTCGAGCGAATGGTCTCACTGCTCAGTGAAGCGGCGCGTGAAATCCACATGGGCGTGATGCAGCTGGAGGATCACCCGAGCGTGGCGAACGACCACGCGGTTCGGGCCAAGGCGCTTGAAAACCGGATGGAGACGGTCTACCGGGAGGCGATCTCAGACTTGTTCCACATGCCTCGCGATGTCGATCACATCGTCGAGATGCTCAAGCTGCGGGAGGTCTATCGGCATCTTTCAAACGCTGCGGACCGGGGCGATGCGGCCGCCAATGTCATCGGGGATATCGTGGTTAAGAAGATGTAAGGTTCAGGCCGCCAGCCGGTCGAGCTTGAGGCCGACCTCGCGCCACTGGATCTTGGAAACCCCGAGCTTCTGTCGCAGATTGTCTTTGTCGATTCCGGCCTTGTAATCAGTGAGGGCGGACGTCCAGCGGCACATGTTGAAGGAAAGATGCTTCTTCTTCAACCCGGCCGCGGCTCCGATCTCCTCCAGCAGGTACTCCAACCGCCGCGGGGAGTAGGGGAACAGGCGCTCGGTTGGGGCATACTGTTCCAGGTACTCGCGGTAGGCTGGAATCCAGGCCGGCTCCAGCGGCAGCTTGCGCTCGCGGTAGCGCTTGCGCACGTCCCCATAGCGGACCCAGAGGATCGGACCGTCGGCCGCCTTGAGGTCGATGTGCTTTAGATGGATCCCAAGGCACTCGCCTTTCTTCACCCCGGTGCTAAGAAGCAAACCGACCAGGGCGTAGGGGCGCGCATCCGGCGAGTCCTTCCGCCGCAGCTGTTCGGCCGTCTTCAGTACGGCCAGCACCTCATCCTGGGTCAGCACGTCCGGCAGCGGACTGAGTACCGACTGCTGCGGGACGGCTGCAGCCGGATCCTCGATCAGCACCCCGGCTTGCTTGAGCCATCGGAAGAAGGCCTTGAGCGAGGTCACTCGCCGGGAGTAAGTCTTTGGGCTGCACGGCACGCCTCGACGATTGAGCATCCATTCCAGAAAGTTGCGCAAGTCGTGCGCCCCGATGGCGTTGATCGAGTGGCCGGCACCCATGAAGCGTGCGAGCAGGCGCAGGTCAGTGGTAAAGGCCTTGACCGTGTGGATCGAGCGACCCGCCGTCTCCAGGTCTTCCCCCCAGGCCTGGATCGCGGCACTCAGGCTGGAATCGGGCCGCAGCGGGCCGCGTGAGCGACCCTGGTTAGATCGGGTTTCTCGCCGGGATCGCGAGAAGAGCGGAAGCTGTTCCCGGGTTGCTGCCATCGCTACGACGGCCTGGTTCGCATAGCCACGGGCCGGATACTAGACTCGAGCCAGCGAAAAGTCAAATAGGGCAGGCTAACTACGAGCCGAGTTGACCGCGGGTGGGGTCAAAACAGGGGTCATAGTCGTTCCCGACCACCAATCGAAAGACAAAGGGTGAGGCTGGGTCGGGCGAGCTGACCAGTCGAGCGCTGCCGAGGCCGAAGGAGCGCAGGATCGCCAGGCTGTCCTCGGTGCTTGCCAGGCCGAAATCGAAGAGCTGGGTCGAGCTTGCGGGGGTTGGAGCCGCCGGGCCGACGAATGCCTCAAACCCGGCGTAGTTCAAACGCTCAGCGGCCAGCGCTCCCCAGGTCGTCTCATCCGAGGCGTTGATCACTTCCACCGTGAGGGCGGCCTCGGGGACCAATTCATCCGGCGCTTCAAAGTCAAAGGCCGCGGCCACCAAAGCCTGCAGCGAGGCGGGGTTCGGCACCAGAACCTGCGCGCCGCTGACCGGAACTCGCCAGCTGGTCACCTCATCCCGGCCGATGAATCGACTCCGAATGTCAGCACTCCCAATCCGGGCCGACAGAGGTGCGAGGGTCAGCAGGTCGGTCAGAGCGATATCGGTCGATACGGTCTCACTCAGTTCGGAATAGAGGGCCGGCAGCTGCGGGATCAGATTGAAGCTCAAGACCTGCCGATAGATCGCCCGCAGCACCTCCTGCTGCCGGCGACTGCGGTCGAAGTCCGATGACAACTTGCGCGAACGCGCATACCAAAGCGCCAGATCCCCGTCCATGTGGACGACCCCCGCAGATACGGTATACAAGCGCCAGTTCTGCACGACGTTGGGATCCAGGTATGGCTCTTTGAGCCGCCAGTCCCGGTAGGAGCAGGTCACGTTCACATCAACGCCGCCAATCGTGTCGACGATCCGGCTAAACCCGTCCATTTCGACCCGGGCGAAGTGATCGATCGGGATTCCGAGGTTGTAGCGAATTGTGTCGGCCAACAATGCCGGGCCGCCGCCCGGATATCCAATAATCTCACCAAGCGGGAAAGCCATGTTAATGCGCTGCATGCTATAGCCGGGCAAGTACACGTAGAGGTCTCTCGGAATCGAGAGCATCGCCACGGCCCCCTTCTCGGGGTGGATCGAAACGATGATCAGAACGTCGGTGCGGAAACTGCTGCTCTGGGGCCGTCGGTCGGATCCGAGCAGCAGGATATTCACGACTTCCCGGTCGAAGACCAGTTGCGCGGATGGCGGTGGAATGGGAGTTGGAGGCGCCGGCGGATTGCCGTAGGTGAACGGTGCCGGCCACCCGAGGTCGGGCAGCGGCAGGGGCGTGCCTTTCGCTTCGGGGGTAGGGGTCTCGGACAGCGCATCCGCGATGCTCTGGGCCGTCGGTTTAGGTAGACGGGGAGCACCGGATTCAACTTTGGGTGCGGGGACGCAGGCCGCGGTCGCGAACGCAAGCGAAATGAGCCAGCCTCGAGTCATGCCTGGCTCACACCTGCCGAGCGGGAATTAGAACGGTGACAGTGCTGCCCCCTCCGACCTCGCTGCCTACCCAGACTCTTCCCCCCATTCGCTCCGCCAGCTGCTTCACTCGCGCCAGGCCACTTTCGACCCCGCGTCCCGGCTCAGGGCTTTGAAAAAGCCGTCCCAATTCCTCCGGGGGAATTCCGCCCCCTGAGTCGCTGACCGAAAGACTCACCCAGCCACCGTCCGCCGAATCGGTGGCGAGGGCGGACACCGGGATCACGGCTCCGGCCGGCGAGGCTTGAATCGCGTTCTCGAGCAGCGTAACCAGGATCTGCCGCAGTTCGTCCGGGGCTCCGTTCACCTCGGGCAGGCTCTCGGCCAACTCCAGATGAAGCGATTGATCCCTCTCCTTGAGCGGTCCGGCGACCTGGGCTACCGCGGCTTCTACCGAGGCGATCACGTCCGCCTGCCCGTCGGCCGGAGCTTCGCCCCCGCGGATCAGGTCCAGCAGCCTGGTCAGCTGATCGAGGACCTGGGCCGTACTGTCGTTGATCCGATCGACGAACTTGCGCTGATCCGGCCCCAGTTCGCCAATCCCGTCGCCAGCCAGCATCTGTCCATAGCCCTGAATCGAAGCGAGCGGGTCTCGCATGCCTTCGATGAGCGCGGTCAAGGATCCGACCGGAATGGGCTCTTGAGGGTCGGTCTGGCTGCTGACCTCTGCCAGCTCCTCGAGGGCGAGCCGCAGCTCCGCCTTGAGGGAATCTAGCTGCTGGGGGGCCGCGGGGCTGGGCGAAGGCCCAATGAACCCCCCGATCCCGTGGCTGAACCTGTCTGCCCAGGCCCCGCCTGCCTCTGGCTGGCTCGTGCTTGGTGCTTCGAGCTCATGCCCCATCCGAGGTACCGGCTGGGCCGCGCTGGCCCGGATCAAGTTCCGGATGATGAGGAAAGAGAGGAACGGGTAGGCGAGCGCTTCGACCGTCCTCGTCAGCGTGGTGCCGTAAAGACCGTCCAGGCCGAATCCGATGGCCAAGGCCGTGGAAGCCAGCGCGGGCATCAGCCAGCCGGGGATCGGCTTGAGCACGAACAGCACCCAACCGGTCGCCGCCGCGGTGACAGCCGCCGCGACCCACTGAAGCCAGAAGATGAGCAGGCCCGTGTCGTAGAGCCCCCATGCGTTCACCAGCAGGAGTGCGATGATGGTCAGCCGCAGACCGACGATCGGCACCGCTGCTGCCAACCAGCGCAGGGTCGTGGGGCGTGGGGGGAGCGCGGTCGCGACCCCAAAGAGCAGGAGAAAGGCGATGGCGACCGCCAGGTGGGAGGCCAGGCTACTCGCGAACAGCGCCTCGGACATGGGGTGGTCCGACCGAAAGTCGGCCGGCGATTATAGCACGCGGGCCCGGATTGGCCTTTTGTGGGAGATTTGCTTACTGGGGCTCCGGACGGGCCTCGAGGCCGATCCAGCGCATCGCAACCATCCCGTAAAGGATGGACAACCAGAAGGTGATCCCGCGGAAGGCAAGCGTGATCACGGCCGCCCGGCCAAATGGGACCCCAAGGGAGGTCAGCACCAGGGTCATGGCCCCCTCCACGAAACCGAACCCGGAGGGGGTCGGCGAGACGATGAAGAAGAGGTAGCCCACGCCGAAGCTGGCGAGGAGGGTGCCGGCGAAGGGGGTTTGGCCGAAGGCGAGAAAGACCAATGCCAGCACCACGAGCAACAGCAATTTGCTGCTCAGCGCCAGCGCGGCCGGCAGCAGCAAGGCTTGGGGAGTGCGGCGCACCTCTTGGAGCCCTTCGTGGATATCATGCGCAAGTTTGTGCGCATGCGAGAGGTCGAAGAAGTCCCTGCGAATGAGCGGCCTGAGCAGACGATTAAGCCGCTCGCCGGCCCAATACAACCCCCGGGTCAGCCGGTCTGGGGATTCCATTCCCAGAGCTAGCAATGCGGCGCTCACCAGGGCGGTTCCGCCAAGGATGAGGGCGGCCAGCACCTCCGCGGCGCTCAGGTGGTTAAGCTGAAAGAGGACCAGCAAACCCAACGCGACGACGGCCAACAGGCTCAGCTGCTCTCCGAAAATGAACAGAGCGGCGCCGGTGGTCAACCGCCCGACCGGCAATCCGCGCTTGCGCCCATCAGCCAACAGAATCGCTACTCCGCCCATTCCAGCGCTCGGGGCGACCACGCTGACGAACTGGACTGCAGCCGTGACGAGTGCCAGATGCCGGAGCTGCTCGTCGATTCCCAGCGCGCGGTAGATCGCCTTGAAGGAGCCGGCGGTATTCAACATCCAGATCAGGTGCACCAATATGGCCAAGCCGAGCCAGCGCGGGTCTCCGGTTTGCAGCGTTTGGAGCACCTGCAAGAACTCGTCGAAGCGCGTGATGAGGAAGACGGCCCCGAGCACGGCTAGCACGATCATCAACACTCGGCGCATCCGGCTAACCCTGCTCGCGGCTCAGGCGTGCGATCCCGGCCGAATTGCCGGCCGCGGCGGTGTCGCCCTGCCGGTCGATCCGTTTCACAAGGTTAGACAGCACATCCCGCGTCCCTAGCTCGATAAAGCTTGTTACGCCCGCCTCCAGCATCGATCGAATGGTCTCGGTCCATCGCACCCGGGAGGTCAGCTGGGAGCGGAGTTCTTCCCGGATGTCCGCCACCGAGCCAAGCACGGCCGCGTTCACGTTTCCGATGACTGGGATCGCAGGGGCCGAAATAGGAGTGGACTCGATCGCCCGATTCAACTCGGCCTGGGCCGGCTCCATCAAGGCAGAGTGGGCGGCGATGCTCACCGCCAACTCGACGACCCGGCGGGCCCCGTTGGCGCGCAGCCGTTCGATGGCCGAGGCCAGCGCCGGCTTGGATCCTGAGATCACCAACTGCCCCGGACAGTTATCATTGGCAACCTGGACGGCTTCGCCGGTCGCGGCCTGGGCCTCCTCACAGGCGGCCACTACCGCCTCCAGCTCCAGCCCGAGCACTGCCGCCATTCCTCCCGGGCTGCGAACTCCAGCGGCCTTCATGGCCTCGCCCCGCGTCCGCACGAGTCGGAGCGCGTCCGGGAAGTGCATGGCTCTGGCCGCGACGAGCGCGCTGAACTCGCCTAGGGAGTGCCCGGCTAACCAGGTCGCCCGCAATCCGGGCCGCACGGATTCCAAGACTCGCAGCGCGGCCACCGAATGACAGAGCAGCGCTGGCTGAGTGTTGACCGTGTCGTTCAGCTCCTCTGCCGGACCTTCCCAGCACAGCCGTGAAAGCGCAAAGCCGACGATTTCGTCGGCTTCTTCGAAAACCCTGGCAGCTTCCGGATAGTGGGCCGCCAGATCCTTACCCATCCCTACTTCTTGAGAACCTTGGCCGGGGAAGAGGAATGCGGCGACGTGCGAGTCGGATCCCATCGCCTAATGATCTAGGCGCGCTCGATCTCGATGACCTCCCGGCCGGCGTAATGCCCGCAATTCGGGCAAATGTGGTGCGGCAGATGCTTCTCGCCGCAATTCGAACAGGTGAGCAGATGCCTGCTGCGCAGCGCATCGTGTGCTCGCCGCCGGTTGCGTCTTCCTTGGGAGAGTTTTCGCTTCGGCAGGGGCGGCATTGGATCCCTCGAGTGCCCGTACAGAACAGCGCCTGCCCATAGGGCAGGCCGGTCCATTATAACGTCGGGGAATCCACTGTCAAGGCACACCCGCTCGCCGCCTCCATCCGGGGTTTAAAAGACACTTTCGGTATAATTCGGGCCGTGACTCTGAGCCACATCGACGATCGAGGCCGGGCCCGCATGGTGGACGTGGCCGGCAAGCCGGAGACCGAACGGACCGCGACCGCCCGGGCCGCGGTTCGGATGTCGCGGGAGACACTGAGCGCGGCTCGCGCCGGAGATCTCAAGAAGGGTGACCTGCGGGCGGTGGCCGAGTTGGCCGGGGTGATGGCGGCCAAGCGCACGGCCGAGCTAATACCGCTGTGCCATCCGCTCCCGCTCACCCAGATCGCGGTCCAGCTCGAGTTCTTGGAGGACCTGCCCGGAGTGGAAATCACGGCGTCGGTCCGGACCGTGGCCCGGACCGGGGTAGAGATGGAAGCCCTCACCGCGGTGTCGGTGGCCGCGCTGACGGTGTACGACATGATCAAGGGCCTCGAGCGGGGAGCCCGGATTTCAGACATTCGCCTGCTTGAGAAGCACGGGGGGAGCTCCGGGGATTACGTGGCTGAGTGATCCGTGCAGATTGAGGTTCTTTACTTCGCCACGCTTCGCGATTTGGTCGGCCTCCGCAAAGAGCAGCTCAGTCTCCCGGAACTCTCGACGGTCGGAGATCTGAAGAGCCGATTGAGTGAGCGTGGGGATCGGCTGGCACTGGCGTTAGGAAGTGCCCTGTTCTCGGTGAACAGAGAATTCGCCTTCCCAGAGGAGCAATTGAAGGAGGGCGACGAAGTGGGGGTATTTCCACCGGTGAGCGGCGGGGCGCATCCTACTGTCCTCAGGCTGACCGAAGAGCCGCTCGATCTGAACGGGCTGGTCGCCTCGATCGCCGGTGCCTCTACCGGAGCGGTATGCATCTTCAGCGGCCTGGTGCGAGCGCAGACCGTGCGAGGAGAACCACGCCTGACGAGCTTTCTCGAGTACGAGGCTTACTGGCCGATGGCAGAGGCCAAGCTCGGCCAGGTCGCGGCGGAGATGCGCGAGCGCTGGCCGGAGGTGGAAGGAATTGCCATCGTGCAGCGGGTGGGTCATCTTGATCCAGCGACCCCGACTGCCGTGATTGCCTGCAGCGGGCCGCATCGAGACAGTGGGGTCTTCGAGGCGGCTCGCTATGGAATCGATCGTCTCAAGGAGATCGTCCCGATCTGGAAGAAAGAGGTCGGTCCGGACGGTGAGAGCTGGGTCGAAGGGACCTACCAACCCCAAGCCAGCGATCAGAGCAGCTAGCGTTGCCGGAGGGATGGTCCTGGCCGTTCCGCTGCAGCAATTGCGGCCGGGAGTACCCGCGGAATACGCTTCCATTCCGATGCCCGGTCTGCGGTGGTCATTATGACCTGGCCGATCCGCTGCCGTACTCGCCCATTCAAGCGCTCGGGCTGGAGCGTTGGCGTAACTCTTTCCCGTTGCCTCCAGGAGCGAGGCTGCTCTCGCTCGGTGAAGGGGGAACGCCGCTCGTTGATGATGAAGTCGAGGGCAAGCGGGTTCACTTCAAATGCGAGTACCTGAATCCGACCGGATCGTTCAAGGACCGCGGCACCGCCGTGCTGGTGTCAGCCCTCGCAGCAGCTCAGGTTTCCGAAGCCATCGAGGACTCCTCTGGGAACGCCGGGGCGTCCTTTGCCGCCTACGCCGCGCGGGCTGGAATTCGGGCCAAGGTGTACATGCCGGACTCCGCTTCAGGACCCAAGCGGGCTCAGATCGAGGCCTACGGTGCGGAAGTGGTCTCCATCTTGGGCCCTCGGTCCGAAACCTCGCGGGCGGTCTTGCGGGCAGCGGAGTCAGGTTTGGTGTATGCGAGCCACGCCTACATGCCCCAGATCCTGGCAGGGATGGCGACCCTGGCCTTCGAGATTGTCGAGCAATTGGGCCGGGCGCCCGGGACGTTGGTGCTCCCGGTGGGACAGGGGACCCTGCTGTTGGGAGCACACCTCGGGTTTCAAGCGCTGGCGCGCCAGGATCTGATCCAGGAGCTTCCGCAGCTCCTTGGGGTCCAGGCTCGGGCCTGCGCTCCGCTCTGGGCCGTACATCAAGCCGGGATGGCCGGGTTAGGCTGGGTCCAGGAGGGGAACACCCTGGCTGAAGGGATCCGGATCCTCAATCCGTTGCGGGGAGATGCGGTCTTGTCAGCCGTGGAGGGGACGGGTGGGGGGTTCGAGGTCGTCGATGAGGCTGAGATCTCCCAGGGAAGGCAGGCGCTTGCGGGACGCGGGTTCTTCGTCGAACCAACTTCGGCAGTAATCTGGTCGGCGCTGAGGCGCCGCTTGCCCGACCTGCCCGAGCCGGTGGTGGCGGTGTTGACCGGATCGGGATTCAAGTCGGGCTGGAATGGAGATTGACAGGATGACGCGTGTCGTTGTAACCGGAATGGGGACCCTCAACCCGATCGGCAATTCGGTCGCCGAGTCGTGGGAAAACGTGGTGAACGGGGTCTCGGGGGTCGGGCCCATCACCCTCTTCGATGCCTCCGACCTTTTGGTCCGAATCGCGGCCGAGGTCAAGAACTTTGATCCGGTTCAGCACATGGAGGCCCGGGAGGCGCGGCGGCAAGATCGGTTTGAGCAGCTCGCCGCGGCGGCGTCCCAGGAGGCGGTCAAACAATCCGGCTTGGAAATTCAGCCGGCGAATGCGGCGCGGGTGGCGGTGATCATTTCTTCGGCCACCGGCGGGTTGAGTACGCTCGAGCACGGCATCACGGAGATGAATGCCGAAGGGCCCCGGCGAGTGAGCCCGTTCCTGATCCCAATGTACATGTCCAATGGAGCTGCCGGACTGGTCGCGATTCACTTCGGGGCCAAAGGACCTGCGTTCTCGATCGCCTCGGCCTGCGCCTCCGGAGCCGACGGGATTGGTCAGGCCTGGGGACTGATCCGGGCGGGGGTCGTCGACTCGGCCCTGGCGGGTGCCTCGGATTCGACCATCAGCAAGATCGGGGTCAGTGGCTTCGATCGGCTGGGGGCCATGTCCCGCCGCAACGACGACTACTCGATGACCCCCGCCCCATTTGATAAGGACCGGGATGGGCTGGTGATGGGGGAGGGCGCCGCCACTCTGATCCTCGAAAGCCTGGAGCACGCCAAGGCCAGAGGCGCCGAGATTCTGGCCGAAATGGTTGGTTACAGCTCGACCTCGGATGCATTCCACATCACCGCCCCGGCTGAGGACGGTGCCGGTGGCTCGGCGGCCATTGCGGGTGCACTCCAGATGGCCGGGATCAACGCCGAACAGGTCGATTACATCAACGCCCACGGCACTGCGACCGGCCTCAATGATGTCTCCGAGACCCGGGCGATCAAGGCTGCCCTTGGGGAGGCCGCCTACGACATCCCCATCTCCTCGACCAAGTCCATGACCGGCCACATGATGGGCGCGACCGGAGCCTTGGAAGCCATTTTCTGTGTGCAGGCCATTCGGGATGGGGTGGTCCCCCCAACGATTCACCTCCAAACCCCAGATCCGGAGTGCGACCTGGACTATATTCCCAACGAAGCTCGTCGGCGACCGGTCCGGGTCGCCCTGTCGAATGCCTTTGGATTCGGCGGACACAACGCTGTGCTAGCGTTCCGCGCCTTCTCCGGCTAGAATCCCGCCCCGTGACACGTGGGGGTGTCCGAGCTCGGTCTACCCGGATAGACTGGGAGCGAGCGGGTGCCATAGACTGGGGAGCGGGGAGTTGACCCCGGAGGAATTCGCTCGACAAGCCGGGCTTTTGTTCAACGATTTCCAACTCGTCCGCCGGGCGCTTACCCACAGTTCGTACATCAATGAGAACCCTGATGCCCTGGAGGACAACGAACGCTTGGAATTCCTGGGTGACGCAGCGCTCGATTTCCTGAGCGCAGCCTGGTTGTACAAGCACTTTCCTGAAATGGACGAAGGGCAGCTCACCCGGCTGCGGTCCTCTTTGGTCCGCACGGAGCAGCTGGCGGAGTTCGCCGAGCAGATCCAGCTTGGCGAGGCCGTGCTGCTGGGGCGGGGGGAGGAAGCCTCCGGAGGCCGGGAACGGGAGGCGCTGTTGTGTGATGTGTTTGAGGCACTCATCGGAGCCTTGTACATGGATTCCGGACTCGAGCCGGTGGCCCAGTTCCTCGAGCCACGCTTCACTCAGGCTGTCGAACGGGTGATGCAGGACGAAAGCCTGCTTGATCCACGCAGCTTGCTGCAGATCTGGGCCCAGGCTGAGCTGGGGGAGACCCCCCGCTATCGAACCGTCGAGGCGATCGGTCCTGACCACGCCCGCGAGTTTGTCGTGGAAGTGAGCATCGGCGCTGGCACCAGCGCCCGCGGGGTGGGTCGAAGCAAGCAAGAGGCGGCCCAGGCGGCGGCCAGCATGGCCTTGAATGCAATTCGAACCAAGCCAGATCTAGCCCAATGACTCACCCCAACGGCACTCGCCGGCTCAAATCGCTCGAACTGCAGGGCTACAAGAGCTTCGCCAGCAAGACCGTGTTCGAGTTTGGAGATACGATCACCGCAGTCGTCGGCCCGAACGGCAGCGGAAAGTCCAACATCGCGGATTCCATCCGCTGGGTTCTCGGTGAGCAGGCCTACAGCACCCTGCGCGGTCGCAAGACCGAGGACATGATCTTCTCGGGTTCGGAATCCCGTCCCCGGGCAGGCATGGCGGCCGCCACGATTACCTTTGATAACCGGGACAATTGGCTGCCGATCGACTTCGCCGAGGTGGCCGTCAGCCGCCGCGCCCACCGCGACGGCCAGAACGAGTACCTGCTGAACGGCCAACGAGTAAGGCTGCGTGACATCCAAGATCTGCTGGGAAGCGTTGGTCTGGCCGAGCGCAACTACACCATCGTCGGACAGGGGCTCGTTGACTCAGTCCTGTCGCTCCGGCCGGAAGAGCGGATCAAGCTGTTTGAAGAGGCCGCCGGAATCACGGTCCATCGCATGCGCAAGGAAGAAGCGATCCGACGGCTGGAGAAGACCCAGAGTAACCTCGAGCGAGCCAAGGATATCGTCACCGAGATCCGGCCTCGGTTGCGCAGCCTCGCCCAGCAAGCCGAACGGGCCTCTGTGTATGATCGGCTCCGATCGGAATTGACCACTGCCTTGCTCGGATGGTACGGCTATCACTGGCACCGGCTGCAAGCCGATGTTCAGGCCGCCGAGCAGGGAGCAGCCCAGGCCACCGCCCACCGATCGAGCCTGTTGGCAACCGGGGAGAGCTCGCATCGGAGCTTGATTTCGATCGATGCCCAAGTGGCGGAAATCCGGGCGGAGATCGTGCAGGCTGCGGAGAAGCACCGGGCCCTGGCCTCCGATCGAGAGAACTTGGAGCGCAGCCAGGCTGTGTCGGAAGAGCGATTGCGCTGGCTGGAAGAAGAGGAGCTGGCGCTCAACAGCGAGATGCTGGACTTTGAAAGGACCCGGGAAGAGCTGGCCGAGCGAGTCGCAGCCGCTCGTGGCGAGGCCCAAGGCAAGGCGGCCGAGATTGCCGATCAGCCGGTTGGTCCCGCCCAGCCCCAAAGTGCGGTGGAGGAGCAGCTGAAGGAGATCGCTGCACACTTAGCATCACTCGACGGGCAGCAGCGCCACCTGGCACAGGAGCGGGCCGCCCTCGAGGCCAGGCTGAGGCTCGAGGCGGGCACCGGTCCGAAGGATATTTCGATGTCGGGTCGAATTGAGGCGGCCATCCAGCGCGGCCAACTGTCCGGTTGGATGGGAGAACTCAATGGCCGGTTGGAGGTAGAGCCGGCCTATGAGACGGCGATTGCGGCAGCTCTGGACGGCTTCAGCCGGGGGATGGTCTTTCGGGATCCCGGCCAACTCGATGAGGCCCTGGACTGGTTGAATCAGCAAGAGGCTCATGAGAAGCTGGCCCTGGTTCCCCAGTCCCGCCAACGGGAACTGCCGAGATTGGAAGTTCCCGCGGACCCAGACTGCTTAGGCCGGGCCGTGGATCATGTCCGGGTCGCGGCGGGGTTCGAGGGAGCGGTCGAGCTGCTCCTGGGGCGAACCCTGGTGGCACGCGACCGTGGATCGGCGAAACGGTTGGTCGAGCGGCTCGCGTTGGATGCGCGGGTCGTCACCCTGGCGGGGCAAGTATTCTATCCGGCGGGGCAGGTCTTGATCTCGGTCAATGGAAAGTCCAGCAAGACCGCCGATCAATCCCGGATTCAATTGGGCGAGCTGGCGCAGCGCGCCCAGCAGCTCGAAGTTGAGCATCGCGAGTTGACTGAACAGCGGGACCGGTTAGAGGGAGAGTGGAGAGCCCGACTGTCACAGGAGGTGCTGGTCGCAACCCAGGCCAAGTTGCAAGGCCTTGAGCAGCAGTATCGTGAATTGGAAGTCACCGCGGCCCGGTTGCGAGAGCGGCTGTCCAGGAATCAGACCTCCCAGAGCAAGACCCGCTTGGAGATTTACGACGGCCGGAGCAGACTCGGGAGGCTGAGGAGCGAACTAACTGCCGCCTTGGCCGTCGTGCAGGAGTTGCAGACGGCTCAGGTCCAGATCGAGACAAATCGGGTCGAGCTGCTGGCGGAGGATGCTCACGGCCGGGAGGCGAGACGTGAAGCGGAAGACCGCTACACGCAGGCCCAAATTGAAGTGGCCCGCCTGCGTCAGCATGCCTCGGACCTGGAGCGAAGGATCTTGGAAGACTTTGGGCTTGTGCTTCCGGAGGCTGAAGCCTTAGCCACCGAGCCGGTGCCCTTGAGCCTGGCCGCGATCGTTGAGCAATTACGCCCGCTCGACGAGCTCCCCATAGAATTGGAAGCCGAGCTCAATCGAAAGCGGGGCCAGCTGCGGCGCCTCGGGTCGGTCGATCCGGCCGCCCAGCAGGAGTTTGAGGAGGTCAAAGGCCGGCACGACTTCCTGCAAGAGCAGATCCAGGATCTCGTCCAGGCCGAGGTGCAGCTCACCAAAGTAATTCAGGAACTGGACGAGCTCATGGCCCAGGAGTTCCGCCGGACCTTCGAGGCCGTGGCGGAGGCTTTCGAGAGCTTCTTCGTCCGGCTGTTCGCGGGCGGATCAGCCCGGCTGGACTATCTCGGTGAAGAAGGAATCGAAATCCAGGTCAAGCTTCCTGGGCATCGCAACCAGGGATTGGCGATGCTCTCGGGTGGTGAACGGAGCTTGACCGCGGTCGCCCTGATCTTTGCCCTGCTCAGACTCTCGCCGACACCCTTCTGCGTGTTGGACGAGGTGGATGCGATGTTGGACGAGCGCAATGTCGAGCGGTTTGGATTGATCCTGCGCGAGCTGAGCGAGCGAACTCAGTTCCTGGTCATCACCCATAACCGTCAAACGATCCAGGCCGCCGAAGTCCTTTATGGGATCAGCTTGGGCAGAGACAATTCGAGCGATGTGATCAGCCTCCGGCTGGATCAAGTTGAGCAACGGCTCGCGGCCTGAATCCAGCCTCGCCGACCCGCTCCAGACCACGACACGCCCCGCGGTAAAATAATGGTTCGCCGAAGTGGCGGAATTGGCAGACG
>Ga0209108_10000644_pt1 | contig 19383 bp, 18 predicted proteins | sample Rifsed10ft1_FD_184003 | JGI IMG/M metagenome (GOLD analysis project Ga0209108, IMG submission 184003) | Soil microbial communities from Rifle, Colorado, USA - sediment 10ft 1 (version 2) | ecosystem: Environmental > Terrestrial > Deep subsurface > Rock core/Sediment | place: Rifle, Colorado...
CGACCTTGCGGGTCGGGAGAGGGGGGAGGGGTGGCGCGGCCCGCGAAGCGGGATAGCGCCGGGGTGAGGGGTGAGGTGAATAGTCACTCATCATCACTGTTATACACGATCAGAGGGGGTTTGGCGCAGTTCTGATCCACTCAGAGATAAGTTATCAGAAAGTGGAAGGGCGACAAGAACACTTCACCCCTTCAGTATTTCATCCGTCCCATTGCCCTCCGGCTGAGGCAGTGTAGGGGGCTGGTCGAGACTGAGCGGCGGCAGGTCGGTGAGCGCGCTCAGCCCGAAGTATTGCAGGAATTCGGGCGTGGTCGCGTACAGCACCGGGCGGCCCGGCCCTTCGGTGCGCCCCACATCTTCAATCAATCCTTTGCTGAGGAGGGTCTTGAGCACGCTGTCGGAGTTCACGCCGCGCACAGATTCGATCTGCGGGCGGGTGACGGGCTGCTGGTAGGCGACGATGGCGAGCGTTTCGAGCGCGGCGCGGGAGAGCGGCGCGGTCGCCGCGAGGCCGAGGAAGCGCTCAACCGCCGAAGCCGCCGCGGGCGCGGTCGTCAGTTGCACTTTATCGCGAAAACGCTGCAGGCTGAGTCCGCGATGCCCGCCGGCATAGGCCTCGCCGAGCGCGGTCAGCGCCGCCTCCACCTCGCGCGGCGTCACCTCCAGCGCCTCGGCGAGGCGCGCGACCGGGACGGGGCCATCGGCCACAAACAGCAGGCTCTCGACGAGCGCCCCCAGCGTCAGCGCACCGTTCTGAGAAGGAACGGAGAAACCCGGCTTCTCAGCCCCGCTCCGCTCCGCTTCGGGGGTGCTTCGCAAGAAAGCGGGTTTCTGAACCGGCTCTCTTTCTTTCTCTTTCTCTTGTTCCTGTGGCAAGTTGCCTTTCACCCATCCGGCAGAGGCAGATTCGGGTAAAGTGGGCGTGCTATAATCGTCAGACATTTGAATTCATGGGTTGAGGTGCGACGCACTTCCGCGAAGCGAGTGCGTCGTACCTGGACTGGATTCTTTGGAGGTCACAATGCGCGGTAGTCGGATAGGAATGCTGATCGTGCTCATCTCGCTCGTCGGGGCGGCGCTGGCGTGCGATCTCGCGGTGGGCGGCCCCACCCCGCCGGGGTCGCCCATTCCGGTGTCCACCGAGGCCGCCGGGCAGTTGACTGAAATCTGGAAAACGGCGATTGACAACGCTCAGAACGGCCAGGTCAGCGTCGTCATCACCGAGGCGCAGATCACGTCGTTCCTGGCGCTGAAACTCGCCGAGCAGCCAAATCCTCCGCTCACGGACGTGCAGGTTTTTCTGCGCGACGGCAAGGTGCAAATCTACGGCAACGCCAAGGCCGGAAACGTCTCGACCACCGCGCTCGCCGTGCTGGGCGTCACCATCACCACCGAGGGCCAGATCAGCTTCGCGGTCGAGAAAGCCGACTTCGGCCCGGTGCCCGTCCCCGAGTCGCTGCTGGACAGTTTTTCGTCCGCCCTCAACGAGGCTTTCACCGGCAAAGTCGGATCGTTCGCCACCGGCATCAAGATCAGCAGCATCGGCATCGCCGACGGCAACATGGCCATCATCGGCGCGGTGACGCGGTAGAGAGACGCGGCGAATTATACCATCGGCGCGAATGCTGAATACACTATACTCGATATCGCGAAGCATCCCTTTGGAACGCAATATCGCGAAGCATCCCCTTGGGACACAATACGCCATACGGCTGTGGATTGTGTATTCTGTATCGAGTATTCTCCTTTCTGCCTGTTCCACCTTCGCCCCCCTCCCCACTCCCACTCCGCCCGCCGCCGTCACCCTCTCCGCCACCGCCGACGGCAAAACGCAGACGTTCACGCTCCCCGCGGGCATTACCGTGCGGGAGGCGCTGGCGCAGGCCGGCATTGCCGTGGGCACCCTCGACAAACTCTCGCCGCCCCCGTACACGCTGGTCACCGAAGGAACGGCCATCAAAATCACGCGCGTCACCGAGACGTTTGAGACCGAACAGGCCGTGGTGCCGTTTGAGTCGCAAGTGGTCCCAAACGAGAACCTGCCGGTCGGCGACCGAAGACTGATTCAGGCCGGGGCCAACGGCCTGGAAGAAATCACCTACCGCACCGTGTTCGAGGACGGCGTGCAGGTTTCGCGCAGCATCGTCAAGCGCGTGTACCTCCAGCCGCCAACACCCGAAGTTATCATGGTCGGCAAACAGTCGTCGTTCACCATCGTCCCCATCACCGGCACGCTCGCGTACATCAGCGGACACAACGCGTGGATTATGCGGCAGAACTCCGGCCAGCGCCGCCCGGTCACGTTCACAGGCGACCTCGACGGGCGCATCTTCGACCTCTCGCCCGACGGCCAGTGGCTGCTCTACGATCGCATCGTCACCGACACCGCCTCGCCGCAGTTCAACACACTCTGGGCCGTCCCGCTGACCGGCACGCTCACGAACACCGTGCCCATCGCGCTGCCCATCAGCAACACGCTGTACGCGGAGTGGTCGCCCACCCAGCCGCGCACGGTAGCCTATTCCACCGCCGAGAAAATCACGCGCGCGCCCGGCTGGCAGGCAAACAACGACTTGTGGCTGCTGAGCTGGGACGAGGTGCAGAACAGGACGACGCGCAAGCGTGAGACGGTGTTCACGACGACGCAGGTGCTCGACACTTCTTTCGGCGGCCTGTATGGGTGGTGGGGGACCGGCTTCGCCTTCTCGCCCGACGGCGCGTCCATCGCCTACGCGCGCACCGACTCCATCGGCGTCATTGATCTCGCCACGCAAGCCCAGACCGAACTGACGCAGTTCGCCGCGTTCAATTCGCACAGCGATTGGGCATGGCATCCATCTCTGCATTGGGCGCCCGGCGGCCAGTTCCTCTATACTGTCACGCACGGCGGCCCGCTCGGTCTCGAGCTGCCCGAAGACTCGCCCGTGTTCAACCTCAGCCTGCTCTCGCTCACCGGCCTGAACCACGACCTGATCCCACGCGCGGGCATGTTCGCCGACCCGGCGCCCTCGCCCGTTCAGGCCTCAACCGGCGACGAGCGCCCCTATCGCATTGCGTTCCTGCAGGCCAACGAGCCGAACAACTCGCCGTTCAGCCGCTATCGCCTCGGGGTGATGGATCGCGACGGCAGCAACGCGCGCCTCATCTTTCCTCCTGAAGACCAGCCCGGTCTGAGCACGAGCGAGACGGCCGTCGCCTGGTCGCCCGACGGCCGCCTGCTCGCCGTCATCTACGAAGGCAACCTGTGGCTCGTTGATCCCGACGCGGGCGTGACCCAACAACTCACGGGCGATGGGCTGAGCGAACATCCGGCCTGGAGGAAGTGACATGCGTCTCCGAACCGGGTTGGACTTTCGCACTCAGCCGCTCCCCTCGGAAGCCGTGCCGCCCAGCCTGCCTCCCCTGACGACGGGGAGCGCCTACGCGGTGGGTGGCGCATTGGCCCTCGGGGTCGTCCTCGCCCTCCGCAGCCTTGGGCGGCGTGAGCGCGAGGCGTGGGCCAATGCTTCACTGCTCGTCTGGTGGCTGACGCCGGTCGCCCTGCTGAGTTTCACCCACCGGGACCTCTATCCCTGGCACGCCATGACCACCCTCCCCGCCGGGCATCTGCTCGCGGCGCGCGGCATAGATTGGATATGGGATAAGCGGCGGCGGCTCACGCCGCTGTTATTGATCGGCGGTGTTTTCGCAGTGGGCGTGTCGTTTGCGAACCTGGAAGTGGATCACGCTTTCAATGCCGCTCACCCGATCTACAAGCAGGATGATCCCGAGGCTTTCGACCGCCTCACCCTGCGGTCCACACTCCGCATTGGGGAGGTGACGCGCCAACTCGCCGATGCCTACCGGATCAGGGAAGCCTTCACCCGCCTGCCGGAGCCGGACCTCGCCGCATGGTCACAGCGCCCCATCAACACAACCCGGTGGTTCGCCGACCCTGATCTGCTCATCGTCCCCCAGGGCCAGGCCTCCCTTTACGTGCGGCTGGGTCGGGGCGCGCCGCCGCCGCCCTTTGAACTGGCTCAGCGCGCGGCCCTCCTCGACTTCCCGGCCAACGACTACGTGGCCTTCGATATTTTCCCGGCGCTGGATCGTGACGCGATGCTCTCGCTCCCGCAAACCCGGCTGGACTGGCCCAGCGACACGGGGCGAACTTTCCTGGGCTATACCTTGGGCGGCGACGGGCGTGTTGGCCACGCGGCGACGGTGACCACTTATTGGCTCATCGAACATTTCCCGGAGAACTCCACCGAATTTCTCTATGGCCCTTATCTACACCTCAACACCGCCGAGGGCGCGACCCTCGTCAACGCCTCCGCGCCCGGCCTTGAAGGCTTATACCATCGCCTGGGCCATCTCTACATTCAGCCCATTCACGTTTCTATTCCGGCCGACGCTCATCCGGGCCAATACCAGCTTGAACTGGGGCTGTACGACGGCGTGCATCAGGCGGGCGCCACCTTCTTCCCGCCGAATGACACACCGCGACCGTTCTACACCACCACGGTGGTCGTAGAACCCTAAGCCGACTCACACACCGTGCGACGCACCCTGTTCTGCCTCAGCCTCCTCGCGCTCCTCGCCTCTCTCCTCGGCGCTGCCGCCGTCATCCATCAGCACAGCGTCCAGACCTTCGGCGCGATCTCCGGCCTGCCCGATCCATCCCTCGACCCGCGCCCGAACCCGCTCGCCGTCAACGTCGCGCTTGAGCAATATGCCGACCTCGACCCCGTCCTCGATTCGCTCGCGGGCTTCCACTGGCTGCGCCAGACTTTTCCGTGGGACGAAATTGAACCCGCACGTGACGAGTTTCATTGGGAGAAGTGGGATGCGATTGTCGCCAAAGCAACCGCCCACTACAAAGAAATCATCGCCGTCCTGAACTACTCTCCTGTGTGGGCGCGCGGTACCGGCGTTCAATTGAACGCGCCCGGGGGCCGCACCGCTCCGCCCCAGAATCCCGCCGACTATGCCGCGTTCGCCTCCGCTTTCGCCGCGCGCTACGCCGACAGGATTGACATCTATCAAATCTGGGACGAGCCGAACCTCCTCCTCGGCTGGGGCGACCAGCCGCCCTCCGCCGCCGAATACGCCGCGCTCTTGCAGGCGGCGTATACCGCCATTCACGCCGCGGACCCGCATGCGACCGTCATGGCAGCCGCGCTCGCGCCGACTGTGGAGACCGGCCCGGAAAACATCAGCGGTCTCCTCTACCTGCAGCAGCTTTACGACCTCGGCGCGGGCCGGTCCTTCGACGCCGCTGCCGGAAAACCCTACGGCTTCTACACCGGCCCGGACGACCGGAGAGCCGACCGAGCCATTCTGAATTTCTCGCGCTTCACGCTGTTGCGACAGGTGATGGAGAAAAACGGCGACGGCCACAAACTGCTGTGGGGCGGCAACTTCGGCTGGAACGTATTGGACAACACACCCTGGGGCAAGGCCACTCCGGAACAGCAAGAACAATACACCCGCGCTGCCTATCAACGCGCGATGGACGAATGGCCATGGGCCGGGCCGCTCGCGCTCGAAAACTATCAACCCGCCCCCTCCCCTGAAGGGGGTCTGCGACCGCCCGACGATCCGCACTGGGGCTTCGCCCTCGCCGACCGCAACGGCCAACTCACTCCATTGGGCCAATCTCTACGCGAAGCGTCTAATCTCCAATCCCCCTCCGCCATCCCCGGCAACCACACAGCCTTCGATCCCGCCGCGCGCTACTTCGGCAACTGGGAATTCTCCGACCTTGGGGCAGACATCCCGCAAGACTATGCCAACGCGCGCATCGAGATTTCGTTCAGCGGCACCGACCTCGCGCTCAAAATCCGGCGCGGCGACTACCGCGCCTATCTGTACGTGGAGATTGACGGGCAACCTGCCAACGGCCTGCCGCGCGACGCGCGCGGCGCGTACCTCGTCCTCACCTCGCCCGATCTCCGCCCGGAAGTTGCCACCCTCCCGGTGGCCTCCGGCCTCGCCCGTGACCGCACCCACACCGCCGTCATCTATCCCGAGCGTGGCTGGGATCAATGGGCCTTCGCCGGCTTCTCCGTTGGCCGCCAATTATCCATGACCAATTATCGGATAGCACTCGGACTCTTGATGACGACCACCCTGCTCAGCGCACTCGGCGTCTGGCGCTTTGGCCGGGGACTCGCCTGGGGGGGCGCCGGAGCGAAAGTCCGCGCGGCCTGGGAACGCCTCGGAGCGACGGGACAACTCCTCCTCACAGCGCTCGTCGGCGGGCTGCTCTACCTGGCCTCGTGGCTTACCTTCGGCGACGACATGATCTCGTTCACCCGGCGCTTTGGCGACACGACGCCCATCCTCCTGACCGCGCTCACCGCCGGGCTGTTCTATTTCTCGCCTTCATTTGTCCTCGCCCTGGCCGCACTCGCCGCACTCTTCATTTTGTTTTATCTGCGCCTCGACCTGGCCCTCGCCTTCGTCACGCTGTTCATCCCTTTCTATCTCTTTCCGCGCATGCTCTGGGAACGCGGCGCGTCCATGCTGGAATTCACGCTGTGGCTCACCCTCGCCGCGTGGCTGTTGCGCAACATCCGCCCGTTGCTGGCAAGGCTCAAGGCACAAGGCACAAGACTGAGGCAGCAAAGTTCAGACTCGATACTTGCCGTTAATCCTTCGTCCTTCTTCCTTCACCCTTCTTCGCTGGACTTTGCCCTCCTCGCCTTCGTCCTCGTCTCCGCCCTCAGCACCTTCGCCGCCGAACGTCATGACGTGGCGCTGTACGAGTTCCGCACCGTCATCCTCGGCTCGGCGCTGTATTACGGCCTCCTGCGCGCCACGCCGCTCGACCGCAGGGCCCTCTGGCGCATCGTGGATTTCTTTCTGCTCGGCGCGCTGGCCGTCGCAGCCATAGGGTTGTACCAATACGTCACCCGCACCGACCTCATCACCGCCGAAGAAGGTGTGGCGCGCATCCACAGTGTGTACGGCTCGCCCAATAACCTCGCGCTCTACCTCGGGCGCGCCCTGCCGATTGCGGTTGCCGTCGCGCTCATCGGAGGATTATCCGCCACGCGAAGCGGCCATCCGCCGCGCGGAGCGGCCATCCGCCCGATCCTCTACGCCTTCGCGGCTCTCATCCTCGGCTACGCTATCTTCCTCACTCGCACGAGAGGCGCACTCCTCCTCGGCGTGCCCGTTTCGCTCGCGCTGATCGTCAGCCTCTGGCTGGGCCGTCGCGGAGTCATCGCGGTCGGCGCGGCGATTGCGGCGGGACTCGCGTCATTGCCCCTCCTCAGCCGTCTCCCGCGTTTCGCCGGTGCGCTGAACTTCGGCAGCGGCACGTCGTTCTTCCGCGTCAAACTGTGGGTCTCCGCTCTGCGCATGTTCCGCGACCACCCGCTGCTCGGCGTGGGGCCGGACAACTTCCTGTACCAGTATCGCAGCCGCTACATCCTGCCCGAGGCCTGGCAGGACCCCAACCTCTCGCACCCGCACAACATTGCGCTCGACTACCTGAGCCGCCTCGGCCTACTCGGCTTCGCCACCGGCCTGTGGATTCACCTCGCCTTCTGGCGCACGGCGATTTACACCTACCGGCGTTTGAAGATGGCTCGCCCCTCCCCTGTCGGGGAGGGAGCCGCCGGGGGAAGGGCCGGGGATGGAGGCCATCTCCTCCCCCTCTGCATCGGCCTCATGGCCTCCGTCGCGGACATGCTCGCGCACGGCCTCGTGGATCATTCTTTCTTCCTCATTGACCTCGCCTTCGCCTTTTGCCTGACGCTGGCATTGATGCAGTATTTGCGGTATCTTGTCAGGGAAAACTCTGCCCACGAGTAATGCAGAAGGGAGAAGAACAGTAAAGAACGCTGGCCGCCACAGTGGCTGGCATTCTATCAGACCAAAAACTTCGGCGATGAAGCCCATGCCGTAAACTACTACGCCCGTGTGGAAAACATCAAACGGCTGGGCGGCCTAGAAGAGGGCAGGGTCATGCCGCGCAAGATTGACCTGGATACTCCCGGCGGATGGCAACAACCAAGCTTGTTCGATTCCGGGAATCAAAACGACCCTGATTGAAAGGTATCAATCGGCAGAGAAGATTCAGCAGCCTCTCAGAGGAGAATCTGCTCTATGTCAGCAGAGCTTCCCTGCTTCCTCGCCTGTGATACAATCCGCCTCCGCTGATCCGTTTCATCCGTTGAGAGGAAGCACATGCGCATCTTGATTACCGGCGGGGCCGGGTTCATCGGCTCCCATCTCTGCGACCGGCTGCTGGCCGAGGGCCACACCGTCATCGCCATGGACAACCTCATCACCGGCAGCACCCGCAACATCGAGCATTTGGCGGGCCGGGGCGACTTCCTCTACATCAAGCACGACGTGACCAACTACATCTACGTCGAAGGCCACCTCGACGCCATTCTGCATTTCGCCTCGCCCGCCAGCCCCATTGATTACCTGCAGCTGCCCATCCAGACGCTCAAGGTCGGCGCGCTCGGCACGCACAAGGCCCTCGGCCTCGCCAAAGAGAAACAAGCGAAATTCCTCCTCGCCTCCACCTCCGAAGTCTACGGCGACCCGCTCGTCCATCCGCAGGTCGAGTCGTATCCGGGCAACGTGGACCCCGTGGGGCCGCGCGGCGTGTACGACGAGGCCAAGCGCTTCGCCGAGGCGATGACGATGGCCTACCATCGCTATCACGGGGTGGACACCCGCATCGTCCGCATTTTCAACACGTTTGGGCCGCGCATGCGCCTGGCGGATGGCCGCGTCGTCCCGAACTTCGTCGCGCAGGCCGTGCGCGGGCAGCCGCTCAGCGTTTACGGCGACGGCTCCCAGACGCGCAGCTTCTGCTACGTCTCTGATCTGGTAGAGGGCGCCTACCGGATGTTGCTCTCCGACGAACACGAGCCCGTCAACCTCGGCAACCCGCGCGAGATGACCGTCTTGCAATTCGCCGAGCTCATCAACGCCATCACCGGCAACCGGGCCGGCCTCATCTTCGAGGACAAGCGCATTCAGGGCGACCCGCAGACCCGGCAGCCGGACATTACCAAAGCCCGGCGGGTGCTGGGCTGGGAGCCGAAAGTGGCGATCGAAGACGGGTTGAAACTTACCATTGAATACTCCCGCAAAGTGCTGAGTTGAAGTTCTTCGCCGCCGAGATCGCAAAGAGCGCCGCGCTGGAATTCCTCCATGTTGTCCCCTCGACACCTCGCCGCCCCCCTGTTCCCCCGCACCTCGAAGATCCGGCGCGTGGAGCAAGCGGGGCACGTTCCGCTGCTCGCGGTCACCGCCTTTGCCCTCGGCCTCCTCATCGCTCGCCTGCCGCTTGAATATGGCCTGATCCTATTCGTCGGCGCAGCCCTGGCCGGCGTTGCGGCCTGGGAGCCTGCGCTGGGCATAGGGTTGGCGATCATTCTCGGCCCGGCCAAAGCCCTCCTCGCCATCGCGCGCCCCGCATGGCCCTCGGACCTCGGCCAGATTTTTTTCGCGCTGGCCGTGGCGGGCTGGCTCGCGCACGGGCTGGCGCGCCGCCGCCTCCTCGTTCCACGCATCGGGCTGCTCATCCCGCTGGGTCTCTACCTCTTCGCCGGCCTCCTCTCGCTGCTCCCGGCGGCTTCGCTGGAAGAGGGGCTGAAAGAATCGCTCAAATGGCTCGAGATCGCGCTGGGGACGGTCATCCTCGTCTCCGAGGCTGAACGAGGCCGCGCCAGGTGGATCATCGCCGCCATCCTGATTGCGGGCATCGCGCAAGCCGCCATCGGCCTCTGGCAATTCCAATTTCGCGGGACCGGCCCGGAGCATTTCCGCATCCTCGGCGATCACTACCGCGCCTACGGCACGTTCGAACAACCGAATCCCTACGGCGGCTTCCTCGGCCTCGTCTGGCCGCTGGCCGCGGGTTTGGCGATAGGTGCGGTAAGCAGAAAGCAGAAGGCAGAAAGCAGATGGTCCGCCTACCGCCTACTGCCTACTGCCTTCTTCGCACTTATCGCCGCGCTCTGCCTCGCCGCGCTCTACGTCTCCTTCTCGCGCGGCGCGTGGATTGGCGCAGCGGCCGCGGTGCTGGTGATGACGATCTTCTTGCCACGGCGCTTGAGCACAGGGATCGCGCTCGTCGGCGCGGCCCTCGCTCTCGGGTGGGGACTCGCGCAGGCGGGCTTGCTCCCGGCGAGCCTCACGGCGCGCCTGGCGGACGCGGCCGACTTCGCCACCATCGCCGACGTGCGCGGTGTGAACATCAACGACGCTAACTTCGCCATCGCCGAACGGCTGGCGCACTGGCAGGCCGCCGCCGAGATGGCGCGGGCCGCGCCGTGGCTGGGCGTAGGATTGGGGAACTACTCCACCGCATACCCCACATTCCGATTGCTCAACTGGCCCAACGCGCTTGGACACGCGCACATGATTTATCTGAATGTCCTGGCAGAAACCGGCGTCATCGGCCTAATTACCTATGTCATATTGTGGGGCACTATAATTGGGCTTACAATGCGCGTCACGAGCAGGGCAGATGGGGCCTCCCGCGGCCTGGCGTTGGGCCTTTTGGGGACGTGGGCCCACCTCAGCGCACATCACATTGTGGACAACCTGTACGTCAACAACATTCACCTGCTGCTCGCCGCGTTATTTGCCCTGCTCGTCCACATTTCACACCGGCAAAAGGATAGTGTTTTTGAGTAACCTGCTCACCTTCCCCTACGCCAATCGCAAAGAAGCCTCGCGCTTTGCCAGATTTCTCGTCGTCGGCGCGATCGGATTCGTGGTGGACTTCGGCGGTTTCACTCTCTTCCACGCTCTGGGCGTTGGTGCATGGGTCGCGGCGCATCTTGTGCCTGCCAGCGTTCCCTCGCTCCCAGCTTACCTCGCCAGAAATCCTGAGGTCATCGAGCAGGCACTTTCGTTCTGTGCCGCTGTCGTCAGCAACTTCATCTGGAACTACCTGTGGATCTACCCCGAAGCGCGGGGGGCGAATCAAACCAAGAAGATGACGAAGTTCGTCGCCGTCAGCGTCGCCGGGCTGGTCATCGGGGTCCCAGTCTATGGTGTAGCGCTGTTCTTCGCCAAAGGATTCATCGCCGCCTCCGGCCTCGCGACTATGTCGCTCAACCTCGCCGGGTATATGGCCCTTGTGTGCCGCGTCGGCGTATTGCTGTTCTGGAACTTCTTCGTCAACCGCTTCTGGACCTACCGAGATGTCGCCTGAAGCCAAGCCTCGTATCCTGGTCGTTGACGACAACCAGGATTTAGCGTTGGTGATGCGGGTAGTCCTCGCGCAGGCTGGTTTCGACGTCCATGCCGTCTTCTCCGGCAAGGAGGCGCTGGACTGGCTCGCACAGGACACCCCGGACGTGCTGATCCTCGACCTCATGCTGCCCGACATCAGCGGGTTCACAATCCTGCGCCAGCTGCGCGCGAGCGACAGCGCCAGTCCCCTGCCCGTCATCGTCCTCACCGCGCGCAAAGACCCGGAGACCCGCGCCGAGAGTCAATCGGCGGGCGCAGACACGTTCATTACCAAGCCCATCAACTCTAAGGCTCTCGTCGAACACGTCCAAAAGGCGCTGGCCCTGAGGGCTGAAGCGCCGCGCGCGCCGCAGGCGAACCAGCAGCCCCCCGCCCAGCATGGGGCTTAGAGTCGGCTTCGACGCCACGTCCGCCGTGCGGCAGGGGGGCGGCATTGGCCGTTACACGCGCGAACTCCTCCGCGCTCTCGCCGCCGCCGACACCGCCTCAGATTACCGGCTTTTCTTCGCCTCGCGCTCCCACCCTCATGCGCTACCGCCGCTGCCGTCCAACTTTCACGTCACCCCATTGCCTCTGGACGACATCTGGCTCGTCCGCGTGTGGCATCGCGCGCGCCTGCCGCTTCCGGTGAACTGGCTGACCGGGCCAATTGACCTCTTTCACTCGCCCGATTTCACCTTGCCTCCCGTCCGCCGGGGGACGCGCACCCTGCTCACCGTCCACGACCTGTCCTTCATCCGCGACCCCGAGTCCGCGACCCCCGTCCTGCGCCATTACCTCAACGCCGTCGTGCCCCGCTCAGTTGCGCGCGCCGATCACGTCCTCGCCGACTCGCAAGCCACGCGCGCCGACCTCGTCGAACTCTACCGGACTCCCGCCGAAAAAATCTCTGTCCTCTACAGCGGCGTCCACGAATCCTTCCAGCCTGTGACCGATCCCGCGACTCTCGCCGCCGTGCGCGCCCGCTACGGCCTCGGCGACGCACCCTTTGTCCTGGCGGTGGGCACACTCCAGCCGCGCAAGAATTACGTCCGTCTCATTCAGGCTTTCGCCGCCATCTCCAATCTCCAACCTCGAACCTCCAACCTCCACCTTGTCATCGCTGGCGACAAAGGCTGGCGGTACGATGCCATCTTCGCAGAAGTGGAGAAGTTGGGCCTCGGGGATCGTGTGCGCTTCCCGGGCTTCGTCGCCGATGCGGACCTGCCCGCGCTGTACTCCGCCGCGCGTGTGCTGGCCTACCCTTCCATTTATGAAGGCTTCGGCCTGCCGATGCTCGAGGCGATGGCGTGCGGCGCTCCGGTAGTCGCCTCCACAGCCTCCTGCATGCCGGAAGTCGCCGGGGACGCCGCGCTGCTCGTCCCGCCCACTGACGTGGATGGGCTCGCCGCCGCGCTCGACCTTGCCCTCACCGACGAAGCCCTGCGCGCCGACTTGATTGTCAAAGGACGGGCGCGCGCGCGCCAGTTCAGTTGGGCCAAATCTGCGCAGCAGTTATTGGAAATCTATCGTGCTGTGTGCGCTGCGCCGTGACCGGCTTAATCCGTCTGTCCCCCGCCTGACTTCCCCCCCGCCCCAATCTGGCCTATAATCTCCGCGCACATCGTCAGCAAACGGGGAGAGTCATATGCCGCAATTTCCACTATATTCCAGCCGTGGCGAATGGAAGGGGATGCTCGTCGAGAACCTCATTTATAACCCGCAGGGCGAATGGATCGGCTGGGTGGATCAAGACAGGAAAATCTTTTCCGTTGTCGGAGAATACGTGGGCTGGTTGAACAAAGATTTCCGGGTTCTGCGGAAACGCGTCGTGGAACGATCGGCCCCGCGCCGCTCGCCGCCGGCCAGGCCCCCGGAGCGCCTGCGGATGCCGGTCAACGTTCCGCTCGCGCCCCTCATGGCCGAGCTGACTTACGACACGATTGACGTTTTCGAGGACATGCCGGAGTTGCTCAGCCCGTTTGACCTGGATCAATTGGCGGATATAGATTGAGTCCCCGGACTGCGTCGTGCGTATTCCGCATTACGCAATTCGATCCCGGCGAGACCGGATTCTCCTCCACCATGAACCCCAAATCCGTCAGCGCCTCGCGCGTGACCCTCGCCCATCTCATGCAGCCCACCGAGGCCAACGCCCATGGCAACGTGCACGGCGGCTTCATCATGAAACTGATGGACGAGGCGGGCGGCGCCGCTTCCATGCGCCACGCCCAGCGGCCCGTCGTCACCGTCGTGGTGGACCAGGTGCTCTTCCGCGAGCCGATTCACGTCGGCGACCTGGTCACCTTTCAGGCTGAGCTCACCTACGCGGGGCGCACCTCGATGGAATCCCGGATCGAGGTCGTCGCGCAGAATCTGTTCACGGGCGAACACACCCACACCAACACGGCGCACTTCGTGTACGTCGCGCTGGACGACGCTGGCCACCCGACAGAAGTGCCTCCGCTGCTGCTGGAAACCGAGGCCGAGCGCCGCCAGTGGGAGGCGGCCAAAGAGCGCCAGGCGTACCGGCTGGCCCAGCGCAACAAAGAGCAGAAAGGCTGACCCATGCCCGAGCCAGTTTCTTCCCTGATGGAATTGCTGGAGCAGGTTTCGGCCCGCAAGATTATCGAGGCCGCGCCCACCGAGACGCGCAGCCTATCCGAAGCCCTGCACTTCCCCTTCCCGGCGCTGGTCGGCCAGCCGGAAATGAAGATCGCGCTCCTGCTCGCGCTGATCAATCCCGCCATCAGCGGCGTGCTGCTCGTCGGCCCGCGCGGCATCGGCAAGACCACTGCCGTGCGCAGCCTCACCGACCTCCTGCCGTTCGTCAACCGCTCGGCCTGTCCGTATGGCTGCCTGCCGGAAGACATCGAGACCGACGGCATGGACGCGGTCTGTCCCGACTGCGCGAAAAAATATGGGGAGGGCCAGCCGCTCACTTATCCCGATCCGGTGCGCCTCGTGGAGCTTCCCCTTAACGCGCGCCTCGAAGACGTGGTGGGCGGCCTGGACGAGCGCGCTGCCGCGCACAACCGCATGCAGATCAAGCGCGGCATCCTTGGGCACGCGGATCAGAACTTGTTGTACGTGGACGAAGTGAATCTGCTGTCCGACGAGATCGTGGACTCGATCCTCGACGCTGCGGCGCAGGGGACCTACACCGTCCGCCGTGGGCCGGTGAGCGCCACCTACCGCTCGCGCTTCGTGCTCGTCGGCTCGATGAATCCCGAAGAGGGCCGTCTGCGCCCGCAGATCATGGACCGCTTCGGGCTGCGCCTCATCGTGCAGGGCCTCACCGAGCCCGCCGAGCGATTGGAAGCCTACCGGCGCGTGCGCGCGTACCTGACGAGTCCCCGCGCGATGATTACGGCGTATGCCGACGAGATATTGGCGATGCGCCAGGAGGTTCAGACCGCGCGCAATCTCGCGCCGCAAGTCACACTGTCCCCGGAGGCCGAGCACGCCGGGTTGGAGCTGGTGCACCGGCTGCAAGTGGACTCGCTGCGGGCCGAGATCACCATGTTCGAGGCCGCGCGCGCGTATGCCGCCGCCGACGCCCGCGCCGAAGTCACCTCGGCCGACATCCGCACGGTCGCGCCCATGACGGTGCGCCTGCGCCGTTCCCAGTTCATCAGCGACTACGTCAAGGCACAGCAGACCGAAGAGAACGAAATCCGGGGGGTGCTCGACGAGTTGGCCCCGCCGACGCAGTCATCAGGATAAATTCGTGGAGCGTATTACGGAGTGCGTATTGCGTGCCAGAACCAACGGAATGCCCACTACGCAATACGAGCCAAATGCGTCACCGCGATTTCCTCCTCGCCTCCCTCGCGCTTGCCCTCGCCGGGTTCTGGATGCCGTGGCTCACGCACCCGGCGGGGGCGCTGCGGCTGAACGGGTTCGAGCTCTCGGAGTGGGTGACGTTCCTGCCCGGGGTGCGCGACGGCTCCCTGCCGTTTGGCCGCCTTTCACCTCTCATCCCCGCCGCCACTCTCGTCCCCCTCTTCGGGATCGCCGCTGCCCGTTCCCGATCACAGACTACAACACGCCGCCGCTTTCGAGTGCTCGCCCTCTTGCCCAACTCGCCGCTCAGTTGGGGACTCCTGCTGTTTGCCTTCCTCTGCACTGTGACGTTGCTCCCCCCCTACGAGGCTTTCGTCCGCCCGGACTGGTGGCCGGACTATCAGCCGCAATTCCTGGTGGCCTGCGCCGCAGTGGCGGCACTCGCCGTGATCCTCGCCCTGCCCGACGAAGTCAACGATGCCCTGCAAATCGTCCTCGCCCTGCTCGGCGGCGGATACGCGGCCTGGCTCACCTGGACGCTGTGGGCGGTCACGGCCCAACTCTTCCACGCCGGGTGGAGCATCGGCCTTGGCTGGGCGGCGATGCTGGTCGGTTTCGCCGGGCTGGCGCTGGCAGGCTGGGCCAGGCTCTTCGGCCCGAGGTAGCGTAACGCAGACCGGACAGGTCTCTGAAGACCTGTCCGGTCTAGAAAGAAAACGGGCGAGAAGCAAGCGCCTCTCGCCCGATGAAATCTCGGTCGGCCCGCAAGTCTGCCGGGCTATGTCTTCATGTGCGCGTCCAGATACTTGACCGCCTCCCCGACGGTTGTAATTTTCTGAGCGTCCTCGTCGGAAATCTCGCCGCCGAACTTCTCTTCAAAGGCCATGATCAGTTCGACCAGATCCAGCGAGTCCGCTTCGAGGTCCTCGCGGAAGCGCGCCTCGGCGGTGACCTTGGCGGCGTCAACGCCGAGCAATTCGACGATGATTCCTTTGACTTGTTCAAACGTATCAGCCATGATATTCTCTCCTTTATGTGAGGCCCGATTTCGCCCCATTGTATGAGGCAGCGGAGGCTTGTCAAGACGCGCCGGGGGCGCGTGTTTGACAGGCAGTTGGCCGACTGGTAAGATAGCCGCCGCTCAACTACTGGAAACCCCGCCGCATGGGAAAAGTTACGCCCAACGTAAGCACCTCCGCGCGCAAAGCCGACCACATCCGCATCAACCTGGAAGAAGACGTGCGCTCCGGCCTGACCACAGGGCTGGAGCGCTATCACTTTATCCACCAGGCGCTCCCCGAGCTCGACCTCGCGATGGTGGACACTCAGGTGCAGTGGTTCGGGAAAACCCTCGCCGCCCCGCTCCTCATCTCCTCGATGACGGGCGGGACCGAGGCCGCCCGTGAGATCAACCGCATCCTGGCCGCCGCCGCGCAGGCCGCCGGGATCGCGATGGGCCTCGGCTCGCAGCGGGCCGCCATCGAGAACCCCGAACTCGCCCGGACGTTTCAAGTCCGCGACGTGGCCCCAGACCTCCTGCTCTTCGCCAACCTTGGCGCGGTACAACTGAATTACGGCTACGGCGTGGACGAGTGCCGACGCGCTGTGGACATGCTCGAGGCCGACGCGCTCATTTTGCATCTCAACGCGGTGCAGGAAGCCGTCCAGCCGGAAGGGGACTCCAATTTCTCCGGCCTGCTCAAAAAGATCGAGGCCGTGTGCCGCGTGCTTCGACCGGAGGGAGTGCCGGTGATCGGCAAGGAAGTGGGCTGGGGCATGTCGGAACAGGCCGCACGCCAGCTGGCTTCCGCCGGGGTTGCCGCCATTGACGTGGCGGGCGCGGGCGGCACCTCGTGGTCGCAGGTCGAAATGCACCGCGCCAAAACCGAATCGCAAAAGCGCGTCGCGGCGGCGTTTATAGACTGGGGCATCCCGACCGCGGACGCGATTCAAAACGTGCGCCGGGTCACGCCGCACCTGCCCGTGATCGCCTCCGGGGGATTGCGGGATGGGGTTGAAGCCGCCAAGTGCATCGCATTGGGCGCGAGCCTGTGCGGGATGGCGAGTCCTTTTCTGAAAGCCGCCGCCGTCTCGCTGGAAGCGACCACGGCGGTCATCGCGGAGTTGGAACGCGAACTGCGCATTGCCATGTTCGCGGCGGGCGCGGGGAACATCGCCCAGCTTCAATCCACTCCGCTTCAAAAATTATGACGCCATACGCCACACGCTCCATGTCCCTCACCCAACTCACCCCGGTCTATCTCACCGCGCTGGAAGATGAGCTGCATCGCGTGATCGGCTCTGGGCCGCCGCATTTGCGGGAGTATTACAGCATGTTGGAATATCATCTCGGCTGGCCCGACGGCACGCGGGGCAAACGCATCCGGCCTCTGCTCTGCCTGCTGAGCAGCGCTGCCGTGGCAGACGGCAAGTGGGAGCAAGCGCTGCCGATGGCGGCCGCCATCGAACTGCTGCATAACTTCTCGCTCATTCACGACGACATTCAAGACAACAGCCCGCTCCGGCGCGGGCGGCCTACCGTGTGGAAAAAGTGGGGCCAGGCGCAGGCCATCAATGCGGGCGATGCGATGTTCGCGCTCGCCCATCTGGCCCCGCACGCGCTGGCGGCGCGCGGGGTCCCGTCCGATATCGCGCTGGCTGCGCTGCAGGACTTCGACCGCACGTGTCTCCGGCTCACGCAGGGGCAATACCTCGACATGGCTTTCGAGCAGCGTGGGCGCGTGACCGTGGCAGAGTACCTGGAGATGATTGAGTGCAAGACGGCGGCGCTGATCGCTGCGGCCACCCACCTCGGCGCGCGCCTCGCCGAAGCCAGCGATGGTCGCATGGCGCATTTCTACGAGTATGGACGCAACCTCGGGCTGGCATTTCAGATTCAGGATGATCTGTTGGGCATCTGGGGCGATCCGGCGGTCACCGGCAAGTCGGCGGCGAGCGATCTGGAGAAGCGGAAGAAGAGCCTGCCGGTCGTCTACGGCCTCGAGCGATCGGAAGATTTCACACGCGCATATGCACAACCCTATTTGCCCGGCGATTCCGTCGCTGCGCTGGCCACGACGCTCGAAACGCTGGGCGCACGCGATTTCACTCAGCAAATGGCGCTCGACCTGACCGCCCAGGCGATCCGGCATCTGGAGACTGCTGCGCCTGCCGGGGAAGCCGGCGCCGCTCTGCGCGAATTGACGGATCAGCTGCTCAACCGCAACCTGTAGGGCATAGCAGGGGCGGCCTGACACGCGACCTAACGGTTATACGAATTCCCGAAACACGCGGTTCCCCAGCAGCCGCCCCGTTTTCGTCAGCCGCGCCCCGTCAGCGTCCCATTCAATCAACCCCAGTGCTTTCAGCCGCCGGAGCTCCCGGGGATACTTCTCCGCTAATCCGATGTCGTACCGCTCGCGGAAGCCATCGTCGCGCACGCCCTCGCCGATCAATCGCATCCCCAGCATCATGGTCTCCCCCATCTCTTCTTCCCGCGTCACTGACGCCACCTGCGCGAGTGCCGGCGAGAAGGGAAACTCTGTGTTCCCGCCTCGCTCGATGCGCCCAATGTAAGCTGCAGGGGCGAGTACATTCGAATATCGGTATCCTCCCGTCGAAGATCCTCGAAGCATAGCAGAGGGAACGCACCCGTGCGCCCCGGCTCCAAAGCCAAGATACGGGCGGTTGCGCCAGTATTGCAGATTGTGGCGGCAGGCAAATTCAGGGGGCAGAAGGCAGTCGGCAGTCGGCGGCCCGCTGCTGTCTGCCTCCTGCTTTCTGCCTTCTTTGTTTTTAGCCCAATTGGAAATCTCATACTGCACGAACCCATGCGCTTCCAATGTCTCACTCGCCCACGCGTACATCTCCGCGGCGAGGTCGGAGTCGGGCATGGGGAGCAGGCCGCGATAGACCCATGAGCGCATCGGCGTGCCGTGCTCGAGGGAGAGCGCGTAACAGGAGAGATGCTCGGGTTGCAAGGCGAGCGCGCGGGTGAGCGTCTCTTGCCACATGTTGAGAGTCTGGTGCGGGATGCCGAAGATTAGATCGAGATTCAAATTGACGAAGCCCGCCGCGCGCGCCCAGCGCACGGCCTGCACCACGTCATTGAACGAGTGCAGCCGGTCGAGCAATTTGAGTTCGGAGGGGTGAGCGGATTGGACGCCGAAGGACAGGCGGTTGACGCCGAGCGCGCGCAACCTTTCGAGATAAGGCAAACCCACCGTGCCCGGATTCGCCTCGAGGGTAATCTCGCAGTCGGGGGTCAGCTCAAATGACGCGCGCAGGGCCGCAAAGATTTCGCCGTGCAGCTCCAGCGGCAGGAGCGAGGGCGTGCCGCCGCCGAAGAAGACTGTGTGCACTGACCTCACCCCCCTACCCCCCTCTCCTCGGCCTCTGGCC